>Ga0308160_10002445_pt1 | contig 22478 bp, 35 predicted proteins | sample PhyFR1_FD_201036 | JGI IMG/M metagenome (GOLD analysis project Ga0308160, IMG submission 201036) | Phyllosphere microbial communities from UC Gill Tract Community Farm, Albany, California, United States - DLSLF.R1 | ecosystem: Host-associated > Plants > Phyllosphere > Unclassified | place: USA...
TTCCCGTTCCCTGCCAATTTTCTTCACTGTATCTATCTATGCCTCGAGTCCTTCGCTCTGCCGCTGGCTGACAAGGACTGCGTCCGGTCGGGTCGTGCGGCTATAGCGCGCGCGCAGCGCGACGGTCAAACCTCAGTAACGGGCGCCCCTGCTGCATCGCGCCAACTCGAAGGCGATCCCTTCAAACATGGTCGGGCTGGCACCCAACGCGGTCGAGGGACCCGTTTCCCTTTCCCTGTCAAAGACCTCTGAGCTGAGCACGACGACGGGTCAAACGTCCGTCTAGGAAGGGGATCGGACGGACGATAACTGAGTCCCCAGGTTCAGTGGGCCAGCCGGCTAGCACCCGGCCGCTTCCCGCTGCGCCTCGGCTGGGCCTCAAGTCGCGTCGCCTCGACCACATCTCCTCCCTCCTCGTCCTCCGTCACGCGTCGACGCCCACCCGCCTCCCTGAACACGGATGGTCGGCCGCTCGCTCCGTCCTCGAACATCCACGCCGTCCTATGCGCTCAGGCTCGACATCGGCGAGAGCGACGACGAGCCTGGGCTCGATGCCTCGTCGGGCGAGGACGACGAGCAGCAGCAGCAGCGGCAGCAGCAGCAGGCCGGCGCCGCCTCAGCGGCCGTCATGAACGATGCCGAAGCATCCATTTCGAACTCGGCTGCTACGCCTCGCGGTCGTGGTCGGGGTGCATCTCGGGCAAGAGGCACACCCCAAAGAGGCCGAGGCCGAGGCCGAGGAAGGGGGACGACTGCTGCTGCTGCTGCTGCCTCGCGACGGTCAGGCTCCTCCTCCGGATCCGACTTTGCGGCCGGCTCGGCCCACGGCGAGCCGTCGACCGACGACGACGACGACGACAGCAGCGACGCTTATAGCTCGACCGTCGACTCGCTTCGAGCCGTCTCGGACGAGGACGACGACGACGGCAACGGTTTCCTCGGCAGCGAGTCGGACCTCGAGCTCGCTCCCTCAGCCCGGCGACGGCGCGGCGGGCTTGGCCGACCCCGCGCGTCGGCCTCGACAACTTTGACGCCTAAGCCGGGTGTCATCAAGCCCAAGGTGCGACGCAAGCACGCCGGGGGCAAGGCCCTGATCGGCAGCCGGCCGACCGACGACCGTAAGCGCGAGGACATCTGGACCTTTTCCGAGGGCAATGCCCCGCTCGTCCCGCACTTTACCTCGTACCTGACGGCGCCGCCCTCGCTGCGCGCCCGGTCCGACGTCGTCCACCCGCCGGCCGAGTCGGTCCCCCGGAGGCCGATGCGGATCGAAGAGGTGACCGGCCGGGTTCGGACATTCACCGCCTCGATCCTCGGCATGACGCCTTGGGACGCTTGGGCCGGCGAGGGCTGGCGACCCAACCCGTCGGCGCAGGACGCCGGCGGCGGTGGCGGACGGCCGACGACCAACGGATGGGCCAGCGTCGAGAAGGCCTGGAAGGGGCTGCAGCTGCTGAGTGCCGAGTGTGTCTGCCCCGCGTCTTTCTGTTGCTCTCTTTGGGGTCCGCCGCGATGGCTGACGAGCGAGGCCGTCGCTTCTCATCTCGTCCCCCGCTGCCGCCAGACAAGCCGCACCGCACCTTCCTGCGTCGAGCGACGAACCGCCGCTGAAGTTGCTCGCCGGCCACCTGACGCCTTCGAGTCCGCAGACTGAGCGCACGCTGCCCGCCCTTTCGGCGAGCTCGCTCGCCAGCCATGGCATCCGCAAAAAAGGCGCCGTCTTCAACCCGGGCGGGCCGGTCTGGAGCGTTGACTGGTGCCCCATGACCGAGGACGAGTCAGAGAGTGCGCTTTCGTTGCGGGCCCTCCTTAATGAGCCCCTTCAGCGACCTAATGCTTTCCGCCCCTCACGCCCCTTGCTTTGCAGAGCGCGACTGGAAGCTCTACCTTGCCGTCGCTGCGCACGCGAGTCTCGAGGCCGATGCTCAGCTTGGCCGACGAAAGCCGGCCGAGACGCCCGGCTCGATCCAGATCTGGAGCGTCGGGCCGACGGCCGAGCTGCGCGCGCGTGAGCGGCGCGAGTACAGGCCGAAGCCGAACGTCAAGCCGGAAGGGCTCGATGGGCTCAAGCCTAAGATGGGCCGGCCGCCGAAAGCCAAGAAGGCGACGACGCCGAAAAGGAGAGGCAAGCAAACAAAGGTCGCGACCCAGGCGGCGATGGACGAAGAGGTACCGAGCGAGGCTGCTGCTCCAGCAGCCAATGGCGACACCATGCCCATGTCGACGCCGGCGCCCAAGAGCGGAGTGTCTGCGACAGCCACGGCGACCGAGGACGTCTTGATGGCCGAAGAGGGAACCGCAGCGGCCGAGGAGGAGGAGGAGGAGGGCGACCTTGCCAACGAGTGGGAGCTCGAGGCAAGTCTGGCGATGGTCGTCTGCGTCGAAGGTGGCCAGCCCTGTCGGCTCCAGTGGTGCCCAGGCGACTCGGCCGATTCGGTGCGCTCGACTGCCACCGCCTCGACCGTCCCCAAGCTAGGCATCCTGGCCGGCACGTTCGAGGACGGCACCGTCAAGCTGTTCGCGATCCCGGATCCGGACGCGGTCCGGACGTCGCAGGATCAGTTGGCCGACGGCCCCCTTTATGGTGCGTGGCCACATGCATGCGAGCGAATCCATCATCCTGCGCAGCTTTGCTGACGAGACGGATGTCTGCCTTACTGCCCCTTGCAGTTCGGCTGCAGCCCGTGACAACACTCGAGCTCGACGACTCGATGCTGCTCTCGCTCGATTGGGGTAGCGACCGGATCCTCGCGACCGGCTCGTCCAACGGTGCGTGGACTCCGCCGGTGCACGGCTAACTCCGGCTCGAATCGATCGCTGACACCCGTGCTACGATGGCGGCACGCCAGGTCGCCTCGCCATATGGGATGCGAAAGGCGCCGCCCTTTCTGGCGACGACGACCGTAGGTTGAACCCAATCTGCAATCTACGCTCGGCCGCTTGTGCTAATGCCAGCTTGCTTCCTTTATTGATAGCCCTCCCGCTACAGCTGATGCAGATCCACGACTCGCCCATCCGTTCGACGTGCTTCGTCCGGGCACCTCAGGCCGATGCGACCGGCCAGTACCGCTTCGACTGGGAGCAGCACCTCGTCATGACGACGGGCAACAATCGCCTCGTCCTGACCGACCTGCGTGAGAGCGAGGGGATCGGGCTACCGCTCCGCATCGGACGCTGTGAGGATCCCTCCATAGCCTCATGCACCTCTCTTGCGCCGTGAGTATCAACGCTGACGCCTTTGCTCGTCCGCGTCCAGCCTCATCGTACTATGCATCGACCGCCTCGATCCAGAACGGCACCGCCATCGTCGGCGACGGTGACTATCAGGCCTACCTCTATACGATGCGGCCACGAGGCGTCGGCATGATGCGGCGAGCCGCCGGCCATCAGGGCGCCATCTGGGTGAGTCGCTGCCGGTCGAGAGCCGCCTCAGGACCGCCCCTCTTGCTGACGCCTCCGCGTTCCGTGTCCTTTTCAGGACCTTTCGACCTCTGACTACCACCCTAACCTCGCCTCGGCGAGCGCCGACGGCTCCCTCATCGTCACCAACACCCTGCGTGGGACGACCAAGAACCGTGCCTCATGGGTAAGGCGGTCTCGACCGATGGAAGGGCCCATCCAAGCATGTGCTGATTCCCCGCACACTATTGTCGGCCGTTCATTGCCAGGTCACGCTCATGGAGAACGTCTACCGGATCGACAAGAACAGTCAGACGGGCGAGCTGCGCATGCTCGACAACCTGCTCCCCCAGGTACGTCCGCCGCTTTGCCGCCTCCGTCCCTCTCACTGTCGCCGACATGAATGCTGCGCCCTCTCGCAGAGCCTCAACACTCAGATTTCTCTCCGGAACGAGGCCGCTGTCGGCGCGACCAGTTCGTTCTCGGACAAGGCACTTGAGGACCTGAACGCCCGACGCGCGTCCTCGCAGGCTTGGTCACCCGACGTCGGCGTGCTCTCCGTCGCATGGAACTCGTCGTGCGGTATCGGTCGGGCAGGCTTACTTGCGAGCGGCACGGCCTGCGGTCTCGCTCGGATTGACGTCATGGTCGACGGCCAGTGGCGGCCGGGCGTCGGCCGTACACGCGAGGGCCTCCGCGAGCGACTGCGGGCCAAGGAGATCTTCCTCTGAGCCGCCACCGCCTCGTCCCATCGATGCCAGCTCCTCATCCCGGGCCTCGCGCACGCAGCTGAAAGGGGAATTTATCGTCAGAGACCGCCTGCGGATGTCAACCCCATGCGTTGAGGCCCCTTTGCACTCTTCAGCGACCAGGGGGTGACGTGCAGCACCGGCTCGCCAGCCCCAAAGGGCTTCTCGTCGAGGGCGATGCTGTCGAGGTCGTGCTTGGCCGCTAGCTCGGCATCCAGGTTGCTCAGTCCGCCGGGATGGACGTAAGCGAGCTCGTAGTCGGCCGGCGGCGAAACCTCAACCGTCGTTATGACCGCACTGCAGCAGTCAAGGGGGGGGGGGGGGCGGTCAGTCAGGCGGCCCCCTTGTGGAAGAGCCGCTTGCCCCGGGAGCAGACGCACTACGAGATGCGGCGGGCTTGACGGGCAATGTAAGCCTGCCGGGTCGCCAGCCAGAGGATGACGTTGACCGTCCCCGACGAGGCAAAGAGGATGCCAGAGAACATGATGAAGCCGAGCGGGACCGGCGTCCTGGTCATGACCGAGAGGCGCGAGATCGAGACGGGCAGGATGCAAATCGTGTAGAAGCAGGGGTAGAGGATCATCTGCGAGAAAGAGCGACCGAGCGTGGTCAGCGATCAGCAGGGGCGGACTGCTCAGCGGCAGCGGCAGCAGGGCACGCACCCGGTTCGACATGGCCGTGATAGTGCTCTCAGCGGTCTCATTTCTCTCATCCGACAGCGTCGCGCCACCGAGCGTCTCTTCGTCAATTGCTCGCGCCGACGGCGGCAATGACCCAGACGCCGACCCTCGACTTTCCTTCTGCGGCCGCTGACCCATCTCGTCCTCCATCTCAGCCATCGTCGAGGTTGCCGAGGGCATGTCTGGCCGGCCCACAGCCGTTTGGGCAATCGTGCCGGGCTCCGAACCGAACAACCCCAGCGACGACGCGGTCGACGAGCCGGGCGCCGCGGCGTTCACCCGCCGGTGGCGCAGGTAGATGAGCGAGTTACAGAGCCAGCTCGTGCCGGTGCTGAGAAAGATGAAGAAGTACCTGTAGGGAAGAAGTGGTTGGGAAGGCGTTAGTCTCAACCTTGACATCCAGATCGAGGTCTAGATGAGCGCCGCACAGGAAGAAGAATCTTTCCACTTGGTAGCGCGCAGCGATCCAGCACCACGCGCCCGAGTTGCCGTAAAAGGCGCCCTTTCCCCTAGCCGGCGCGATGATGGCCGGCCCGACAATCGTGATGAAGAGGACGAGCAGCCACGAGAGGCCGACAGCGAGCAAGCAAGCCCACCGGGGCGGCGTCTTGCGGAGAAAGAGGATGGCAAAGGTGTGGACTGAGATCAAAAGCGAAAAGACGGCGCAGCCTGCGAGCGAGAAGGAACAGAGATCAGCCTTTTGAAATGGGTAGGACTGCCAGAGGACATCAGGGACAGACCGACGTCGCCAAACTCAGTGATCCCAGCTTGAGCGGTGCAGGCCGGCCCGAGCCAAAGCACGCCCTCCTTCGCCCAGACGAGATTGATGACGAAGCCGCCGCCCTGGCAAAAGTCACTAAGCAGCATCGAGACTGGCCAGCCAATGTAGACCACATCAGCGACGGGCCGGATGATGAGAGAACGAGATTCCAGACGGACCCATGTACCATCCCAGCGGGTCGCGCAGGAACTGACTGACGCCGCGTGAGACGGCTGGCGTCGATATGGCCTGCCGGAGCGGGAGGACGGTAAAGTAGAGAAGCAGGATGCCCGTCGAGACGGCCGAAACGAGGCCAGCGGCACCGATGAATCTAAGCAGGGTCATAGCCCCCCGTCAGCTTCGGGCAGCTTGGAGGTGTGAGACGATCGACGAGCGACCGTACCCGAGGCCAACGTCGCCGCGCCCGGAGAACGTCGTACGACCGTCGACGGTGAAGGAGGTCGTCATGAGCGCGGAAGCTGAGTAGACAAGCCGCGCGCAGACGAGGAGCGGGCGTGGCGAAGAGAGAGCAGCTTGAAAGGGGGTATGGATGACCAGTGGTCGAGCGGTGCTGGGAGGAAGGTGACGGGCAAACAGCGCAGCTGGTCCAAGGGCTGAACTCGAAGAAGTCGCCGAGGGCGTGAACGGCGAGGTGAAGGCTTTAGAGTTTCGTTGCAACGCGGGCGAGCGCGTCTTGTCTGCCGGCGTTCAATTGGGCTTCTGCGAAGAGCTGAAGAAGGCGAGCGATAGATGTTCGACGAGGGGGAGGAGCGAGGTGCAAGGGTGAGCAAGAAGGGGAAGAAGGCGAGCCTCGAGGACGGCGAACCCCCCCCCGTCTCCCTCGCGTGCGTCTCAACTCGCGGAGACAGGGTCAGCGAGACGGTCGAGGACCGAGCGACTGGGCCCACCCAGGACGCCACGGTCGTCGTGCCCGCCGGGGCCGCGAACATAGAGTTGGAACCTCGGTCAGTCGGTGAGACAACGGTCGCGGTCGGAGGGGCGCGAGCCAAGCAAGCGTCTCTCGACCCACGTCGACTGCCCGCCTGCCTGCCCCTTACAGCCATCCCCTTCGACCCGTTCGAGAGCAGGCAACAACAGGGCGCGTACACGACCCGGAAGCCCGGTCAGCGAACCCCCCTTTCCGGATGGCATGGCTCGCATCCTCGGCTTCGGGACCGACCTGCTCCGGACGGGCCGCATCGGCGAGCTCGTCCGCCGGCGGGGGCTCGCCCAGCTCGCGCGCCGCATCCTGACGGCCGACGAGCAGCGTGCACTCGACCAGGTCATCGGCCAGCCCGCCCAGGAGCGCTTCCTCGCCGTCCGGTACGTCCGCCAGGGCTGTGCTCGGCTCTCGCTCAATTTTCTTTCGCTTGTCTGACAACTCCGGTCGATCCGCCCTCGCGCAGCTGGGCCGCCAAGGAAGCGCTCTATAAGGCTCTCCAGCCTCACTTCAGCCCCGGCTGGAAGGACCTCTCGGTGCTCGTCCCAGCGCACAGTCGCAAACCGCAGGTCATCTTCAGCCCGGACGGAACGCTTGCCGGCGCCGGCCTGACGGCTCACCTGAGCATCAGCCACGACGGCGACTACCTCGTCGCCGGCGTCGTCGTCGAGCGCGACTGAGCGCAGCCAGTCTGACGCATCTGCCCGCGAGCGAGATCCTTCGCTACCATCGACCGACAGTAGTGCGCTGATATACATGATGGTCGTGCGAGACATGCTGGATGATGGGCTGCTGGTCTGCGAGAACGATGACGACGGCGGCAAGTGATAGGGTGACGGTCCCCAGTATTAGCGCCGGCACTAACTCTTGACCAGGAGACAAAGCGACAGACTCACACAAGGGGCGAGTGAAGGGGGACAAGCGCCACCCTTCCCGTTGCAGAGAAGACGAGAACGAAGGGTGCAGGACGATCACGGCGACGCTTGCGGTGGCGGCACCGTGGTCGTCGGTGTCGACCGGTTCTCGTGCGCGTTGACGCCAATGATCGAGACGGCCGGCACCGTCTCCTTACGATTGTTGGTCGTCGACGGGTTGCCTCGGAAGCGTTTGCGCATGTCGAGCTGGCAGTCGGCAGTCGAGAATCAGGGACGCGAAGAGGTCAGTCACTGAGCCGAGGGTTGTGCCTAGGAAGGCTGGCACGCAGCCGAGAGCGGGTGACGCTTGAGCTGCGCCCTGAGAGACGAGGCCACTCACCATCCCCCGCTTGCACGTCGACAGACTCTTGCGCAGGAACTGGCACTCCTCCGGCAGCTCGTCGGCGTGCTTTTGGAGGCACTCCTGGGGCGTCCGGCCGTGCTTGAGGACGCAGTCGGTCCGAAGGAGGCAGTTGGCAAAGTCCTCGCGGATGCCGGCGCAGGCCTTGTTCTCGGACGACGTCGCAAAGGCCGTCGGGATGTAGGACGACATCGGCTGCAGGTTGCGGACGGCGGTGATCAAGAGAAGGTACACGAACGTAGTCTGCGAAGGTGTAGGGGCGGCAGCGGCAGCGGCGGCGGCGGCGGCGAGGGCTGGTGCTGTCAAAGGTGGTCCTGCTAGGGTCGTGGCGGTTGGGAGGACGAGCGGCAGACCATCAGCTCTCCCCCATCCTGGCCGTCGGCTTCTCGCCAGCTTCCGTCGAGACCCCATCCATATCTTAAGCTTGGCTTGACAAGCATCCTGAAAGCGCGGCCTCATCTTTCTGCGCTCCATCCAATCACCGCACGCTCACGGACAAAGAGATCGCCTGACGATGGCAGGCACGCCTCCGCAGCCGTCGGCGACCATCGCCAGCGGCCCCAGCAACTCCGACCCGACCAACCCGACCGACCCGGTCGACCAGCAGACCTCTTCGACGACGGCGGCCCAGGACGAGGCCGACGTCCTCTCACGCATGTTTGCACGCCTCGACGCCGAGACACCGACCAACCTCGGCAGATCTGAGTCGAGCCCAACTCAGGCGACCCTCGTCGGCGGGCGAGCTGCCGCAACGGATGACGCCGACAGCGAGGGCACGGACGTCGGGGAGGTGTGGGAGGACGCGGCCGAGGACCTGGCCTCGGACGCTGGCGATGCCGCAGTAGAGACGTGGACCATCGCTCGGCTCGAGGTACGTCGGTTACGCCGTGCTCCGGCTGGAGGCGCTCCTCGACTGACGCGTCGTCGTCGTTGTCACCGCGGTCCGCTACGTCACGCGCCCTCCCTCCCTAAGGCGGCGCTCGCCATGGCCGAGGAGCTCAAGATGAGAGCCAACTCGGAGTTCTCGCCAGGGAAGGCCTTCCATCAGGCACTGACAACATACCTCTCGGCGCTCGCTGCGATCCCAGACCGGTCAGTCGAACCAGATCCGAAGGGCAAGCGCAGGGCGCTTAACTCGGACGAGGGGATCCGGATCGAAGAGGTTGACGATGCCGAGGCTGCACGCATCGAGAGCGGCGCGACGGCCGAGGAGGTGCAGCGAGCCGACCTCGAGGAGCGCTGCCGTATGCTCCGGGCGGTGCTCTGGTCCAATATGGCTGCCGTTTACCTGAAGCTGGTACGTCCCGCCGCTGGGCTCATGTCCCGTACGCACGCTGACAGTTCGTCCCAATGCCCCGGCCCCCACAGGGCCAGAACAAGGAGGCTGCAGAGTCATGTACGGAAGGTGGGCCTTCGCCCTCGCTTCCAACGCTGCGCTCCGCCGGCGGCAGGCTGACCGTCCCTTCGCTACGCCTTGTCAGCTCTGAAAGACGATCCAGAGCACGTCAAGGCCCTCCTTCGGCGGTCGACGGCCAACACAGCGATCGGCACCTGGTCATCCTTGACGACGGCAGAGGACGGTGCGCGCGGTCGAGCTTTTCACGGTCGCCTGCACTCGCTGCTGCGCCTGCTGATGCTCGTTAGCCTCGTCCACGCCGTAGACTACAAGAAGCTGCTCGGCCTCCTCCCGCCATCGTCGCCGCTCCGAGCGCACGCGCAGCAGGAGCTTCGAAGCCTACCCGATCGAATCAAGACTCGAGCCGAGGAGGAGAAGGGAGAAATGCTCGGCAAGCTCAAGGACCTCGGCAACACGCTCCTCGGGAATATTGGCTTGAGCACCGACAAGTGCGTCCGCGATCCTCTCGCCTTCCCCACGCATCAAAGCGACTGGCTGACCTCCTTACGCACCGCCCCCCACCCCCCCCCCTCTTCTCTTCCTCCGCCAGCTTCAAATTTGAACCGAACGGGTCGGGCGGCTACGGCATGAGCTTCGTGCGATAAGGATGCGCCTTTCTCGTTGCGCTCGGTCGGCGAAAGAGGAGTCATTCAGAGTGGCAGGATGGCAACAAGCAGGTCAGTCGAGGAGGCAAGAGAGCGAGAGAGGGAGTTGCGAGACGGAGGCAGGAGTACAACAGGCGTGGAGCGATGCAGAGGGTTGCAGGAGTGAGAGGGTTACCAGGGAGTCATGATGTGAGAGGAAGAGGGGGGAGAAGAGGTGAGAGAAGACGAATAGGCCGGGCCTTGACGACAGGACGGACACACCAACGGGGGGGCGACTGCAAGCGTCTTGTTCACATGACGGTGCAGCCGCGCAGGTCGTCGCTCCGGCCGGCTGCCGAGTGTCGGCCGCTAACCGGCGTCGCAGGCTGGCTCATCGAACGCCTGCTGGTCGGCCGGCCAGGTGCGCCGAGGAGTGCGACAGAGCCGGAGCTCGCGGTGCGCCAGCCGAGCGTGCGACGGGCGGCGGTGACGTTACTAATGGAAGCGAAGCTGTCTCTGGCACGTTTGGGCGAAGAATTGGCGGCCGAAGCAGCAGCGGCGGCAGCAGCAAGGGCAGTCTCCCGAGCGCGTGCCTCACGGGCGACTTCCTTCCGGACCGAGTCGACGACGCCCCAAGCCCAGAAGCACGAAAGGACTGGCTTGGACGTGTCGAGCTCGTCCCGGCCAGCCTGCGAGGGTGCGCCCACTGTAGGGGCGACCTCTATGACTGGCCTCGGCACGTGCGACTGGAAGCCAAAGGGTGCGAAGGCGAAGCCCGGCATGCCAGCCCGAGGTCGGGTGAGCGGTAACAGAGGGACGATGGCCGAGCGCGAGATGAGCTGCCTGTAAAAACAGTGAAAGAGCAGCATCAGTCAGCTGGGATACGCGCAAGAAATGGGCTGAGGCACCAAGCTCACGAGTCAAGAACGCTCAGTGCGGCGCCGCATACGCCCAACGCCCGGAAGCCCTCGATAAAGGCCTTAACCTGGGCATCAGAGATGCGCGTCCCGTCGGCCTCGAGCACCCTGAGTGCCCGGCAGTCGGACACGACGTGCCCCAGGCCGGCCGCAGAAAGGCGCCGGCAGCCGCTGACGACAACGTGCTCGACGCGGGCGCAACTTGCGGCCAGCAGACGCAAAACGTCGTCGTCAATCGCGTCCGAGTCCTCGAAGTCGACCTTCTCGAGCGCCGGCAAACTAGCGATAAGCCGAGCGAGTGGGGGCGGGTTGACCGGCTCACGCGCGAGCAGGTGCGCTGGAAGCCGACCAAGGCTCGCGAGCTGGAGAAAGCGCAGGGCTGGGGTGGCGTCCGTGAGGTGTGCGGCGCCGACGTCTGAAAGCGAGCGGCAAACGGAGAGATTGAGGTGTTGCAGCGCCGGAAAGACGCGCAAAGCGTACGTCTCGCCCTGCCGCAGGGGCTCGTACTGGCCGCCGTGCGATACGACCAGCCGGACGGAGGCCGAATCGGCCTTGGGTGCCTCGGCTTGAGGGATAGCGACGAGTGCTGCCAGCGCGCTGTCCGTCACGTCCGTGTAACTGAGATCGAGGCTCTTGAGTCGCCCGCCGGAACGTCCGATCGCCCGGAGGATCACAACGTTCATTCCCTTGAAGCCTGCGATGTGCAGCTTCTCGAGCGAGTTGTCAGGAGCGGCCAGAAGAGGCAGAAGATCGGCCGCTACGAGTCCAGAACAGTGCGAGAGCGAGACGCTCTCGAGTTGGGGGCTCGAAGACGCGAGAAGAGCAACTAGCGTGCCCGTGACGACCGGCTGGTGCGAGAGGTCGACCGTAGTCAAGTGCGAGCTCTGACAGCAGCGGGGATCAGATTTGGATCAGCGGATCGTGCTGCAGCAAACGGTGTCGCCTCGTCGAGTGACGTGCCTTCGCAAGCAGCTGGCCGAGTGCGCCCTCGCCGACGCCCCTGCAAGCTCTGAGATCGAGCGATCGGAGACCGGTACTGTCGTGGCCAGCAGAGCGCTCGAATGCCAGATCGTCGTCGTCGACTTTCATCTCGCGGGTGGCATCAGCATCGCCTGCGAGCTCGAGGCCGACTTTGCGGAGCTCGACACTTGACAGATCGATGTCGCGGAGGACGAGTGAGCGGACAAAGGTGCCTGCATGGGCGGCGAGGTGGAGAACGTTGGCCGCCTTGAGCGTCTCGGCGGAGGGCGCCGGCTTGGTAACGCCGGCGAATGGGAAGGAGCTCGTCGACAGCGCCAGCCAAAGCGAGCCGTCAAAGACAAGCGTCGTCCAAGACTTGCTCACCTGAAGGAGTGCAGAAGGAGGAGGACGTCTGTCAGGCTCAGTCGCACAGCGGCCCCGTCCGCGCAGCAGACGCACCCTTGAGAGCTTGATGAGCTCGCGTCGGCCGGCGCCCTCGCCTGTCCAACGGTCGCCGCGCACACGAGCCCGATGCTCTTCTGCGATCCAAAGCTCGATGAGAGCGCGGAAGACAAGTAGTTTGATCTCTCGCGGAAGGACGTCATCGAACGATGGCGGCGAAGGGGAGTCGGGAGCCGGGCCGATGGAGATGCCTGAGAGCGGCGTCGGCGGCCGAGTGAGCGTAAGGAGCGACGGCGAGGAGGGTCGCGAAGGGACAGGACTCCGCGTAGGAGTGAAGAGGAGTGGCGTCGATGGCGTCGTCCGATGGCCGCCAAAGGGCGACGGCGAGGGCGGGAAGCCGGCGACCGAGGTGGTGTGGCCGAGCGAGGGGTGCAGCTGAGCTAAGGCCGAGCCCTCGCGCTCTTTCCCCTTGGTCGACCGAGCACCGCCGATACCGAAACCGGCGAGAAACGAGCTGCGTCGCGAGTGCGAGGTTGGCGTGCCCGCCGCAGGAGACGACGACGGCGAGGCGATCCGGGCGAGGTCAGGCGACGGCGAATGATGGGGGAAGCCGCCGCTGCCGCCGTCGTCACCGGGCCGGGTCGAGGACCGCTGCGGTGTGGCCGGGTCGAAGGACGACGAGCCCGTGGGTGAGGATGAGACTGAGGACGAGAGGCCAGGTGGAGACGACATAGGAAGACGGGAGGTCATATTTTCGGCCATCGCGTAAGAGAGAGAGAGGGAGAGACAAGTGGGTGGTGGCTTGCGAGGAAGAGACGGGAGCATGCTTGCGATGGCGGGGGGCCCTGCTGCTGCGCCTCCCGGTCGACACCGAACCCTCGACGACGCCGACGACGACTGCACTTCCAATGATCTCGAGCACTCGGGATGAAAGCAGAGGCGGCTCTCCCTTGACCTGCGTCTCGATCCTCGGGTCCTGAGCGAGACGCCTCATCATGGCGAGACGGTCGCCACAAGCGCACGTACAATGGTCGTCAGAGATAGCAAAGCAGTCAATCATCCTCCCCCTCCTCCGTCTCCGACCTGTCCTACCCTAGAGTACTGGCTCCGACCCAGGTCCAAGGCCAGGGGCTCATCGTCGCTGTGCCTAGACAGCGCCGGAGGGCCCGCTCAGCAGCAGCACATGCACGGCCAGCAGCAGAGCGCGGCAAAGAGACCACCGGCAAGGAGGCCGCCGGCGACCGCGCCCCCGCCGCCGCTTTGAGGCTGCGGCTGCTGGACGTAGATCGGCTGACCCATGCCTGGCTGCCCGGGGTACTCTGGGAAGAGGCGATGCCGGTAGCGTGGCCAAGAGCACTCTCGGTCAGCATAGATGCTCGTACAAGGGAAGCATCTTGGACGGCCGCCAAGATCTCGCCAGATGGTCTAGAAGAGCGGAGCGACATGGCGAGACGTACGGGGCTGGCCGTAGGGTTGCTGCTGCATGCCCGGTCCCCCAAAGTAGCCCTGCGGTGGCGGCTGGAGGCCCGGCTGCTGGTACTGCTGCTGTCCCGGCTGGTGCTGGTGCTGCTGGTTTCCGCCCGGGTAAGGATATGAGCTCTGCTGCGAGGGATAGCCCTGCGGTGGTCCGTAGTAGCTGCAGGCCGGGCGAGACCGGGTGGTCGCAAGGAGGAAGGGTCAGCTGCGTTGACATCCGGTTCGGGATCAAGAAGGGCTGCGCGGCGCACGAGTTGTTCTTGTCGCTCGCCATCTGGCGTCGAAAGGGCTCGAGGTCGGTCGTGGGCAATCTGCCTCGTGTGAGAGTGTGGATGTGTGTGCGCAGGTCTGGGATGCAGGTCGTTGTTGAGAGCAGGTGGTCGTTGGGTGGCGAGAGGCGAGGGGCGAGGCTGCGGCCCGTCACCCCTCGAGCGAGTCTTGGCTGGCTGGCTCGACGGCGCAGCAACTCTCCCGGCCGTGGCGTCGTTCGGCCGCGCGCCGGACCCGGCCGTCGGCCAGCAGATGCGCAGGACCCTCGGGATCCGCGCCTTCCTTAAGTTTCCCGCCGATTCACCAGAGCACCCTCTCCTCCCTTTGCCCCCTCCCTCGCCCTCATCGTCTGTCTCCACCCTATCCGCCCACTAGTCATTCTCGTCCATGTGCCCCCTCCGTACACCCGCACCCCTGTCCACGGCGCACTGCGCGCCGCCGCCGCCGCCCCGCGCCGATCGAGCTCGCCTTTTCGCGACCTCCCTCTACCATGACCCTCACCCTCCGTCGGTCAAGCTCGCTTCAGCGACATCCCTCCCACGCTCTCTCCCCACCGACATTTCCTCACCTGACCGCCGCTCGTTTAACAAACATCTAGATTATCTAGCGTGTCGTCTAGTGAAAGAGCTCGGCCCAGACCGTCCGGAGCTCATCGAGACTGCTGACCGTCCGCCAGGACTGGCCGTCGGCGTTGGGCCGAACGACGTCAATCCGACCGTCGTCGGCATCCCAGTCTGACCGTTCCTTGTAGTGGACGGCGATCCACGGAGGCGAGAGCTGGACCGAGGCCCGAATGTTGAGCAGCGAGTCGTCGACAAAGTAGTGCGCCCTAGGCCGGCCACCAGCGTGGTCGATCGCCTACGAGGGGAGGGAAGCGCATCAGCGATCGAGAGAGGCGAGCCGAACGATCGCTCGGCACCGCGCACCTCATTGTAGAAGCCGAGCTCTGGCTTGCACGAGAAGTCGCCGTCCGGCCGGCCGTAGTCGCAGTAAGCGAGCCCCTCGACGAGGTCCTCAACACCGAGGATTGAGAGCACGCGCCGGGCGTGGGTCTTGTACGCGTTGGTGAGCGCGAACAATCGGACCTTGGTCGGGTCGAGCGCCTGAAGGAGCGCTCGCAGGGAGGGCGAGGGCGAGAGGATTGTTTCGAGCGGGAGCGAGGCGTCGCATACGCGGTCATAGTCGAGCGCGTCTGTCAGGAAGGCGGAGAGCGCAGAGGTCAGAACGGCTGGTCTGCATTGCGCTGGACTTTGCCACGCCACTGCGAGCGCCAAGGGCCAGCCTGCGGTCGCGCGCGCGACGCACCGATATCGTGATGCTTCACGAGTCCCCGGATCGCCAAGCCGTACTCCCTGTAGTACTTCTGATGTAGCTCCCGCGCCTTGTCCTCATCAAGCCCGAGCGATTTGAAGTAGTCGCGGATCCGAAGGGCCATCATGTCGTGGATCTGGCCAAAGGGAAGGCGGACGTGCCGGGTCAGGAGCGCCCTTGCGTTGAGGTCGAGATACCTCTTCCACAGGTCCCAACCTTGTGCTTCTTGTCATAGAGGGTACTGATCGGAGACAGCGAGCAGGTCAGCGAGCTAGGTCGAGTCACGCGCCGGTGGGCCTGCGCGTCGTCGCCTCCTCAGAGGCTCGGTCGGAGCCGCCGGACGGGTAACACTTCGACGATGACAGCACGCACTTGTCGATGTCGAGCCAGACAATGGCCCGGTCATCTTCGCCCTCGATCGCCGGCTGAGGCGTCGAGAGCTGATCCTTAAGGTCTGTTCAAGGAGGCAAGGGGTGCGGGTGTCAGTCGACCGCGTTGTGCCCCGCCCCCTGATGCCAGCGTGTGGCTTTCGCGAGCTCCGCTGTTGGTCCCCTCGGTGAAAAGAGCGCGAGCCTGGACGGACCGATGAAGCCAGCCATCCGTTCTGTCTGGAAGAGGGTTGATGTTCGCGAGGAGGGAGAGTGCAATGCTAGAGGGGTTGTGTGCGATGGAGGTCGGGACGGGTGTCGAGGCGGCGGTCCGCTGCGGGACGACCGAAGGCGCCCTCCTCAGCTGCATCGATTTAATGCAGGCGGTCAGTGTCATTTCCCGGGGGGACGCGCCCACGCGCCGACTTGGCCAGCCCCGAGCCAGCCACCTCCATCCCCACCGCCTTCCTGCCCATCGCCACCCCGTCGCCCTGCCATGCCCAAGCCGCCGCCCTCATCATTACCGCCGTCGCCGGCGCGCACACTGCTCGCGCGGATGCCGCTCGACGACATCACCAACGTCGTCGCCCCTTTCGCTGGCCCGCCTTCCGCCTCCTCCTCACCGGCCGGCGTTGCGCTTCCGACGTCGCCGCCACCCCGGCCACCGGCCCTCGACCGGCCGCAGGCGGTCAATGAGACGCCCTCCCCGCCGACGTCGTCGATGCCGCAGACGCCTCGCCGGTCCTCTCGCATCGCCTCGGCTAGCGTCGAGCGAGCGAGCGCCGGCCCGTCCTCGACCGGCGGACCAAGCCGCTCGGGAGGCCTTGCCTTGACGCCGACGCGGCTTGACGGCCAGCGGCGCGTCAAGGATGTCATGGGCGACGGTCTGCTGCTATCGGCCAGCAAGCGGTCGGTCAAGAAGCTCAGGCTCTCGTCCGGTGCACCTTTGTCCATCGTCGCTCGCTCGCGGGCTGAGGAGAAGCGGCGGATGACGGTCGACGAGAGCGACTCGTCGGACGATGACAATCAGGCGATGGACGTCGATGACGACCTCACTACGCCGCCCCGTCGGCCCGACTTCTCCCGTGCGGCGGCTGCCGAGCGCGACGGTCAGCTCAAGGACTTTCGCCTGCCCCTTCCGCCGCTCGGAGGGCGTAGCGCCGGGCGGACGACGGGCGTGCTCGGCTACCTAGATGCGCGCGCGTCGGGAGGCGGCTCGCGGCCTGGTCGACGGCGCATGCTCGGCGGCGGCGGGCTCAACGCGACCTGTTCGTCCGCCATCGCCTCTCCTCTCCTGCGACGAGACAAGACGCTGACGTCCTGCCTTCCGGCAGTGTCGACGCTCGACTGCCGAGCTTCGTCCTTTGTCTCGTCTCACACGGAGGACGTCTACCGCCTGCGGTCGACCTATCCAGACCGCGACTTCACCCCGCTCTTCTCGGTCGCCTTCTCCAACGGCGCCAAGCAGTTAGGCGGCCGACAGATTGCCGCCGTCAGCTCAGAGGAGGGCGTCGTCGACTTTCTCGACGTCGAGCGGGGCGCGAGCTGGGATCGCGAGCACGACCGTCGGCGCTGGCATCCGCACCAGAACGCCATCTTTGACGTCTGCTGGTCGGCCGACGACTCTCAGATCGTGCGTCGTCACCTGAGTACTCCTGCTTGGCCGACTGGGCCCCAAAGAGCGGTCGCTGACCGGCCCCGCCTCGCAGATAACTTCGAGCGGCGATCAGTCGGCGCTCGTGACCGACGTCGAGAAGGGTCTGTCAGTCGCGGCCCTCATCGGTCACCGGTCGAGCGTCAAGATCTCCATCTGCGACCCAAACTCGCCCTGTAAGTTCTCACCCCCCGTCTGGTAGTCTGGGAGAGCTCCGCTAAGCCAAGACGCACGCCCCCTTTGCAATCGCTCGCCTGCCGAAAGCCGTCATCACGACCGCTTCGCGCGACGGCAACATCCACGTGTACGACCTCCGCGCCAACGCCTCGGGCTCCTCGGCCGACGCGCCGCGGCGCAAGCGCTCGACGGCCCGGGCGACGGGCCAGAGCGAGCCTCTCGCGGGCGTCAGCGGCCTGCTGCCGGTTAACGTCATCCAGCACGCTCACGCCGAGAAGGGCGGCAAGAAGCCTAATTTGCATGCGGTCCGTCTGCGTTGTGCCTCCTCTCGCCCTCGACCCCCCCCCCCCCGGGTAGCCGCTGGAGCTGACGGGCACATGCTGCCATCGTCTCGTTTAGCGGACGGCGACTCGGTCGCCGACGTCGCTCCTCTATCTACCGCAGCGGCCGCACATGCTCGCCTCGGCAGGCACGGCCGATGGGACGATCAAGCTCTGGGACCTCCGCACGCACGGCTCGTATACCAGGACGGGCCCGCGGGCGGTCGTCCCCCCCTTGGCCGCCGACGAGAGCCTCGACCCGTCTTGGGGGAAGACGTCGAGTGTCTTTGGCCAGCAGGGCCAAGGCATCGGCCGGGCGCACGGCGTCGCGAGCATGGTCCTCGGCAAGGACGGCGACGTCATCTATGCTCTTGGAACAGACAACCGGTGCGCCCCTCCCCCTTCCCCTCCCCCCGCTCCCACTTCTCTCATTCTCCTTGCTCATCCACCTCTTGTCCGCTTGACCGTCAACCTGATCGCCTTCTCCTCCTTCTTCTCTTACTCTTCGTCCTCCTCTAACGCGCGCCTCCCTGGCCTCGCCTCGTAGGATCCACACCCACTCGCCTCTCAACCTCGCCCAGCCCCTCCCCTTCACCTACGCTTCGCCTTCGCTCCAGACGACCTTCTACTCGCGGCTCGCCCTCTCGCCCTGCGGGTCCTACCTCGCCTCGGGCTCGGCGAGGGGCGACGTCCACCTGTTCGAGGTCGGCGGCAGCCTCGGCGCGTGCCCGACCGAAGGCGCCGAGCGCGAAGGCCTCAGGCTCGACTTCCAGTCGAACGCAACGGCGGCGGCGGCGGCGGCCGGCCGGGCGCCCGGTCCTAAACGGTTCGAGGTCGGCAGCGTCAGCTGGTCGGCGAGCGGGGTGCGTCGCTGGCAGACCTTCCGCCCCCCCTCCCCCGTTCTTTTCTCAAGTCCCTCCTCAAGCGGCTGACGTCCCCCTTCCGCTCCCCCTGCCCTCTGCGCCTGGCTTGCCAACCCCTTGAACCAGCTCGCATCGTGCTCGGACGACCTCTCGGTCCGCGTCTGGAAGCCCAACCCCGACGCCGCCCGCTACCTGCGCGAGGACCCGACCGGCGCCGGCTGGTCCTGGGCCGGCAGGGCCTACGACGGCTGACGCGAGGCCACGTGGCGCGCCCTATTGCATGCTCTCGTCTCCTCTCTCTCTCACTCTCTTTCTCACTCGTGTTCGTCGACCTGGCCTCCTTTGTGAACGGACAGCAGCCCCCCCCCCCCCTTCCCCCTCCCCCTCCTTCCCCTCCCCTTGACCAGGTGCCTCACCCAGCCTGATGGCCGCCGCCGCCGCATTTCTTGGCCGTCGTCGGCGAGCTCGCGTCGCACCCTCCTGGCCAAGCCGCACGAGTCGGTTGACCCGACGACCGGGGCTTCCTGCTTTAGTGCTATCGGACATGGCCGCCGCGCGCGTCGTGCCCATGCGGGCGGGCCGGGCCTCTCTTCGCTCGCGCGCGCGCTCGCTGCTGCACGTGCGCGTTTGGCGTTGGGCCGCGCGCGCGCCCGAGAACAGAGGAGGTCGCCTCATTCCGAGCCCCCGCTTCCTCTCCTTCTCGCAGACCGAGCCGGGGGTCGGCGTTGAGCGTGCGCTAGAGAGCGGAGCCGGAGGGCGATGCATGCAGCCCGGTGCCAGTCGCTGGCTGGCCCACACCCGCCCAACGTCATGCCGTGGTCACGGGCGGCGTCTGCTGCTGCTGCGCGCGTGAGGCCGACCCCCCCGCGCGGCCGGCGTGCCAAGCCGGCGGGCTGGAAACAGCGGCCGGCCGCTCAAAGGGCGACCGCAATCGACAGCGACACCATCTCCCCCCTCTCGCCACCCAGCAGCAGCCAGTAGCAGCAGCACCCACCGCATACACCCCTCTCTCTCTCTCCCGCGTCTTCCTCCTCTCCCGCACACACGACATAGCCAACCGATGGCCAACGCTTCGACCGATCCCGGCCTCCAGCATACGACCTCCTCGTCCCACCAGCCTTCGGGCCCGCTCGCCACCGCCGACCAACCGGCGGCCGAGGACGCCGAGCCGCCTATAGGTCTCGCTGGTTCGTCCAGCAGCATCCACAAGTCCTTCGATGATGACGAAGGCACGACCGACCCCGAAAGCAGCCAGCGAGGAGGAGCGCCGCCTCACGCGGACGTGGGCCTGGCGAAGTCGACCCGGGGATTCCTGATCGATAAGGTGCGCGGCGATACCGCAGAGCGAAGAAGGCCGCTTCGCTCGACCTCGGTGGAGCTCCAGCCGCCCCCCGGGCCGTCGCTCGCCACCTGCGACTGACCCGTTGCTCCCCTCTTTTCCCCCTTCTGCACCAGCTCCTCTCTGGACATCTAACTACCAAGGAGCGCCTCTCTTCGGCCTCCTCTCCCGAGGTCGGCAAGGGTCAGTCGTCTCGTCGTCCCCCTTCCGGCCGGGCCTAAGACCGGGCGAAAGGCTTGGCATGCGATCTCGCGGCTGACCGAAGCCCCCCCGTCTCTCTCCCTCGCGCGCGCGCGCGCGCCCGCATGGCTCCCTCCTCCCCCTCCCTCCCCTGACGATCACCCTCCCTCCAACTCTGCTTGCCCCTCTTTCTCTCTCTCAGCCGGCGCCGATGCGATCGTCGTCGAAGCCTCGCCCCGGCACTCGCTCGACCTCGCCCCCCCGGCCCCGCGCCCGATGAAGCGGATGCCGACGGCGCCCAACCCGTCGGCCTTCCACCCGGCCCCGGGCACCATCCTCTCGGGCACGAGCACGACCGCCCCCTTCTTCATGCACGACGTCGAGAAGCGGGCCGACGGCGGCAACGGCGCCCAGACGCCCAACCGGCGGCCGATCGTCGAGACGCTCATGAAGCCGACCAAGAAGCTCGCGAGCGACGCCGACCTGTCGGTCCCCCCCCCCCTTGCTAGTCTCCCGTCTCATCTTCGCCAAAGCTCGCTGACCCTCCTCTTGTCCTCTTTCCTGCTCCCTCTTCCCTGCACACCCCAAAAAGCACCTGGAAGCGCGCCGGCTACAACGTCATGACGGCCTCGTGGTTTAACGTCTTGCTCATCTTCATCCCGGTCGCCTGGGCGATGGAGTTTTCGCACCAGTCCGACACCGTCATCTTCATCTTCTCGATGCTGGCCATCATCCCGCTCGCGTCGATGCTCGGCTTCGCGACCGAGCAGCTCGCCCTCCGCGTCGGCGACTCGCTCGGCGGCCTCCTCAACGCGACCTTTGGCAATGCCGTCGAGCTCCTCATCTCGATCCTCGCCCTCGTTAAGGGCGAGCTCGACATCGTCCAGGCCTCGATGATCGGCTCCATCCTCTCCAACACGCTCATCGTCCTCGGCATGTGTACGTCTGGGGGTTCTCCCGCCACCAGAGTCGTGTCCATCCGAGCCCTGACACGCTGCTGCCCCACTCCCCTTTCCACGGCCTCGCAGGCTTCTTCGCCGGTGGCCTCCGCTTCCACGAGCAGGGCTACGCGATGCGCGCCGCCCAGCTCAACATCTCGCTCCTCGGCGTCGTCGTCGTCGCGATCGGCATCCCGGCCGCCTTCCACCTCCAGAACGGCCGGTCGTGGACCGAGCCCCCGGAGGGCCTCGAGCTCGAGCAGATCCTCCAGATCTCGCGCGGCCTCGCCATCATGCTCCTCTTTCTCTACCTCGTCTACCTCGTCTTGTGCGCACGCGTTCCTGGAGCTCATGTGTCCTCTTCCAATCCAACTGCGCTAACCCCCTTTTCCTTCCATCCGCCCTCTTCTCCCCCAAAAGCCAGCTGTACACGCATGCCTATCTCTACAAGACGGTGACGCCGTTCCAGCGCCGCCGGCTCGAGGCAGCCATGCCCCATGCCGGCCCCTCGCCGCCCTCGTCGCACGTCTTCCGCCGGCCGACCTGGGTGCCCTCGCATTTCGGCTCGAGCTCGTCGGGCTCGACCTCCTCGTCGGGCGCCTCGGTCCGCTCGCGCCGGCCCTCGGACGCCGACACCGAGGCCGGCGGCCCGCTCAGCCTCGCCGGGCCAAACCCGCAGGACAGCAACGTGCCCGATGTCGAGAACCCCTTGCGCGAAAAGGGAGGCGAGTCGGACGAGGACGAGGAGGAGTTTGAGATCCCCCAGCTCACGGCGATCCAGGTCGGTCGGCCGCCCTTCAGTCCGTTGCCCATCCGACCCGTCATCGACGCTGACCCCCCCCCCCCTCTCTTGCCTCGGGATTGCAGGCCTTCCTCATCCTCTTCATCGTCGTCGTCATCACCGGCGTGACGGCCGAGTTCCTGATCGGCTCGATCGACGGCCTCACGACCGACGGCGGCATCTCGCGCGAGTTTGTCGCCCTCATCCTCCTCCCGCTCGTCGGCAATGCGGCCGAGCACGTCACGGCCGTCACCGTCTCGGTCAAGGACAAGATCGACCTCTCGCTCACGATCGCCATCGGCTCGTCGATCCAGATCGCCCTCTTTGTCATCCCGCTCCTCGTCACGATCGCCTGGATGATCGGCCAACCGCTCTCGCTCTTCTTCCCCGTCTGGGAAACCATCATGCTCGTCCTCACCGTTCTGCTCGTCAACTGGACGTGCGGCGACGGCGTCTCCAACTTCGCCGAGGGTCCGTCTGCTGCCCGACCGAAACCCCCTTTCGCTCGCCCTTCGCTGACGCCTTCTCTCGCCATCCCCGCCAGGCATGATCCTTATGGTCGCCTACCTGGCCATCGCGCTCGCGACCTGGTTCGTCGTCTAAAGCCCAGGCCCATCCTCCTCGAACGGCGGTCTCTGTGGCCCAACCCATGTCGACCGTCTCCTGCCCCGTTGCGGGGGGGGGGGGGGGGGGGGGGGGGGGGGGGGGGGGGGGGGGGGGGGGGGGGGGGGGGGGCGGG
>Ga0308160_10002446_pt1 | contig 22473 bp, 20 predicted proteins | sample PhyFR1_FD_201036 | JGI IMG/M metagenome (GOLD analysis project Ga0308160, IMG submission 201036) | Phyllosphere microbial communities from UC Gill Tract Community Farm, Albany, California, United States - DLSLF.R1 | ecosystem: Host-associated > Plants > Phyllosphere > Unclassified | place: USA...
AAGGCAAGCCCGTCATTCAAGCCCGCTTCCGAGGTCAGGGCAAAGCGCACCTCGTCCTCGTCCGGATCCTCTTCACTGTCCGCAGGTTTTCCCACCTGGACCTCGGAGGCCAGCACCGGGTCAGTGGGGGCAATCGCGGCCGCAACAAGGATGGCGGCGGCGAGCCCCAACCCCAACACCCACATTCCCAGGAGCGTCATCACCAGGATGCACAAGGGCATAACGATGCCAAGCAGCCGCCAAGTGGTTGACCACCCGCGCCAACGGAACGGTCGGTCGAGGGCCAGACCTGCGCCCATCAAGGAGATGATGACGCAGATTTCAGTGAGGTGGGTAGCGAACTCCCCGTAGCGGACAGGATCAGGGTCCGGCAGGTCCGGAAGCAGAGTGAACGCCAGGATTCCGCTGCCAAGAAAGACCATCGGCATGGACAGCGGCATGCGTCGCAACAGTTTTGGCAGGACGGCAGCGGCCAACACTGCAAAGCCTGCTGAGAGGAACAAGATGCTGGGGGCTTCAAACACGAATAGTCTTCTTCCTGCCGCGCCGTTCGGCGCGTCCAAGAAGCCTAGCCCCGCCGTGCCCGTCGGGGCTATCCCGCAACGCTGCGCATCGGCCGGTTCCTGCGCCATGGATCCAATGGCATCCGGGAACCAATCTTCCGTTGACGTAACCCAGGTCACGTCGTAGGATTATGAATCGATTCAAGACGAAGTTTGTTCTTTGCCAACGACGCCAGAGGAGTACAGCGACGTGACCGTCATGCACCGCAGGGAGATCCCTCCAGTACCCAGCGAAAGCATCGCCCGAAAGGACCCGAAGAAGGCCGCCATGAGCGGCTGGATCGGCAGCGCACTGGAGTACTACGACTTCGCCCTGTACTCGCTGGCAGCAACGCTCCTGTTTCCCACGATCTTCTTCCCCACAGAGAATCCCACGGTGGGAATCATCGCTTCCTTGGCCACCTACGCAGTGGGATATGTTTCACGACCCCTGGGCGCAGTGGTCCTGGGCGCTTACGGTGACAGGCACGGACGCAAGAAGGTGCTCGTTTTCGCGATGCTGCTCATGGGTTTCGCCACCTTTGCCGTCGGCCTCCTCCCCACCTACGGACAGGTCGGACTCCTGGCCCCCGTCATGCTGGTGATCCTCCGCCTGATCCAGGGCTTCGCCGTCGCCGGCGAACTCGGCGGTGCGAGCGCGATGATCGTGGAACATTCCCCCGACGCCCGGCGGGGATTCTTTGCCAGCTTCAGCCTCCAAGGCACGCAGGTCGGCTCGATTCTGGCCACAGCAGTGCTGATTCCCCTGGCCGCCCTGCTGCCGGATGAAGAGTTCCACTCCTGGGGATGGCGGCTTCCCTTCCTGCTCAGCGCCGTAGTGATCGTGGCAGGTTACGTTATTCGCCGCCGGGTGCAGGAGCCACCGGCCTACCTGGCACAGTCCGAGGCAGCCCCCGCCAAACGCCGGTTCCCATTGGTCGACCTCCTGCGCACCCACCCCTGGGTTCTGGTCCGCTGCATTGCCATGACCTTCACCAACGTCATCGGCATGGCAACCCTGATCTTCGGGGTTTCGTTCGCCACCCAGAAGGGCTACGGGATCGGCTTCTCCAGCAGCGAGTTCCTCTGGGTGACCATGGCCGCCAATGTCACCGCCGTCCTCACCATTCCGGCGTTCGGCGCACTCTCGGACAAGATCGGGCGGCGTGCTTTGATGGTGGCCGGCGGCATGACCGGGGGGCTGCTGACCATGGGCTACCTTTGGGCGATCGAACAGCGGAGCCTGCCCTTGGTGTTCGTCTGCGTTGTGATCGTCCAGGGCATCCTCTTCCAGATGTGGAACGCCACCTTCGCCACGTTCTTCCAGGAGCAGTTCCCCATGCGGATGCGCGTCACGGGATTCGCGGTGTCCCAGAACATCGGACTCATGATTGCCTCGTTCTTCCCGAGCCTGTTTACCGCAATTGCTCCCCCGGGGTCTGCCAACATCCCCATGGTCATCGGGCTGACAACGCTCGGCATCTGCATCATCTCAGCCATTGCCACCCTCAGGTCTTCCGACACCAAGGGCAAGACACTCGAGGAGCTTGAGGCCCACTGAGGGCGGCGCCGGGACCGGCAGGTTCCGGGCCAGGAGGCAATCCGGCTAGGAAGCCTGGCCCAATGCAGCGTCGATCAGCACTTCGGCGGCCTGCCGCGCTTGTCCCGCAGCCTCGGGCGAGCCGGCGATGGCCGCCGTCGTTTGCGCGCCCTCGGCGAGGATTGAAAGCTGGGGCGCCAAGTACGCCGGCGCACCGGCCCCGGCGGCGAGGCCTGCAACGTATTCCTGGAACGATTCCTTATGCTTCCGCGCATAGTCAGCTACTTCGGGGCTGACAGCACCCAGCTCCGCGAAGCTGTTGATGAAGCCGCAGCCCCGGAACGAATCCTGGCAGAACCATCCGGCGAGGTAGTCAAAGATGGCCAGGAGCTTGCCCCGCGGATCCGGGGCCTTGCGCACCATCGCGTCCAGCCCCTCGGTCCAGGACTCGTGCCTGCGCTCCAGAACCGCCATGACAATGCTGCTTTTGGACGGAAATTCCTGGTAAAGCTTTTTCAGTGAGACACCCGCCGCGGTCCGCAGCTCGTCCATACCCACCGACTGGATTCCTTTGGCGTTGTAGAGCCCGTCAGCCGTCGCGACGATGCGGTGCCGGACCTCGGAAATATCCATACCCCAATACTACTTGAAATGAGAACGATCGTTCTATAGTATTTGTAAGCAGAGAGAGAACGATCGTTCTCTACTTCGAGGAAAGGGAACAGAATCATGGGCTTCATCAAAGTCGGAACTGAGAACACCACGGATATCGAGCTCTACTACGAGGACCACGGCTCAGGTCAGCCGGTTGTCCTGATCCACGGCTACCCCCTTGACGGCGCCTCCTGGGAAAAGCAGACCGCCGCCCTCCTGAACGCCGGCTACCGCGTCGTCACCTACGATCGCCGCGGGTTCGGCAAGTCCAGCAAGACCACCACCGGTTATGACTACGACACCTTCGCAGCCGACCTCAACACAGTCCTTGAAACGCTCGACCTGCAGAACGCCGTCCTGGTCGGTTTCTCCATGGGCACCGGCGAAGTTGGACGCTACATCGGCACGTACGGCGAGTCCCGCGTTGCCAAGGCCGTCTTCCTCGCTTCGCTCGAGCCGTTCCTCCTCCAGACCGACGACAACCCAACGGGCGTCCCGTCCTCCGTGTTCGACGGCATCCGCAACGCCGCCATCGAAGACCGCTACGCCTGGTTCACCAACTTCTACAAGGACTTCTACAACACCGACAACTTCCTCGGTAACCGGCTCAGCGAAGAAGCCCTGCGCAACTCCTGGAACGTCGCTGCAGGCTCGTCCTGGTACGCATCGTTCGCCGTGGTGGACACCTGGCTGACCGACTTCCGCTCCGACATCGAAAAGGTCACCGTTCCGTCCCTGATCGTCCACGGAACAGGCGACCGCATCCTGCCCATCGATGCCACAGGCCGCGAATTCACCAAGCGCCTGCCGGCGGCGGAATACGTCGAGATCGAGGACGCACCGCACGGCTTCCTCTGGACGCACGGCGCTGAGATCAACGAAATCCTGCTCAGCTTCCTGGCCAAGTAGACCTCACCGGCCATCCGCTTAAAGCACGACGGCGGCGGGTCACCTTCGGTTCCATGGGAGCCGAGGGTGGCGCGCCGCCGTCGTCGTGTCTGGCACCTCGAAGCTAGTGCCTGGTACCTCGAAGCTAGTACTTGGAGAAGAACGTGGAGTATTGCAGGTAGATTTTGAGCCCCCCGGCGTCACTGGAGACTCCGGTACAAATCTTCCGCATGGTCCAGAGGTTCATCGGTTCGCAGCGTTCCTGCGTCAGCCCCATCTCCGCTGCAATCGACTGCGATGTCTGAGGTGGCTTGACGTTTACGGTCATTACCCGGGAACAGCCTCCCGAACCACAGTGTGTGCTGATCGCCCCGGCTTCGCTGGGCGACGGAACGGTAAGGAACGACGAGTCGGCGGGCACCGCACCTTCGTCGATGGCAGTCCAGAAAATGGAGCCGATCCACGCCATCAACAGGATTCCTGCCGCCACTATGGAAAAGCAGCCGCTGCGCTGACGAGTCACCATGAATTCCCCCAAATCGAAATTCCCAGACTACATGGCGCGCGTCCCGCCTTAGGGTTCCGGAACTTACTTCCTTACGACGGCAACTCCGTGAGTGATCCGTCATGGTCCAGGTTCAGCACAAGGTCCAGATCCAGACGGTCCAGGAAGTCGTCGTCGTGGCTTACCAGGATCACGGCGCCGCGATAGGCGTTCAACGCTTCCACGAGCTGGTCCACGCTCTGGATGTCCAGGTTGTTGGTGGGCTCATCGAGAATCAGTACCTGTGGCGGCGGATCGGCAAAGAGGAGCCGGGCCAGCGAAACCCTGAACCGCTCGCCACCGGACAACGTATGAACGGGCCGGTAGACGCTGTCGCCCCTTAGCAGGAACCGCGCCAACTGGTTCCGGATTTCACCTTCAGGAACGCTTGGTGCCGAAGCCTGGACATTTTCCAGCGTGGTCGCGGCATCGTCCAAGCCGTCGAGGCGCTGCCGCAGATAGCCGGCACGCCCGGTGAGAAGGCGACCACCGGCGGTGCCGGATTCGACGACGTCACTCATCTCGTCGTTGTCGGGCAAGGACTCACCGGCGACCACACGTTCGAGCAAGGTGGTCTTTCCCACTCCGTTCGCACCAATGATGGCCACACGTTCCGGGCCTTCTACGAAGAAGGCACGATTGGTCCCGCGCAACTCGGCTATCCGGCGTCCACGGGGAACGTCCGGATCCGGAAGATTCAGGCTGATCCGCTCCTCTTCCCTGATTCTGGACGAGGCCTCGTCCAGTGCGGTCCGGGCGGCGTTAACCTTGTCGTCCGACCCCGAGCGCAGCTTCCCCGCAGACACCTGCGCGTCGGAGGCCCGCTGGTTCATGAGAATCTTGGAGCCCTTCTTGTTGTCGTAGCTGCTTTGGCCGGTCCGGGCACGCTTGGCCAGCTTCGTTTCAGCATCCTGGCGTTGGCGCTTCTCGATCTTCACAGCCTGCTTTGCAGCTTGGGCAGCCTGCACAGCTGCTGCTTGCTGCTCATCCATGTGGGACCGCCAGGCGCTGTATGGACCTCCGAAGACCGTGAGTTCCCCGGCATGAAGCTCCGCGGTGTTATCCATCAACTCCAGCAAGCTGAGGTCGTGGCTGACCACCACCAGCGTTCCTGGCCAGGAAGTGATGAGGCCGGAGAGTCTTGCCCGGGCATCCCTGTCCAGGTTGTTCGTTGGCTCGTCCAGCAGCGTAATTGCCGTCCGTTGGAGCCGAAGTCCGGTGATCGCGACCAGCATGGCTTCGCCGCCCGAAATCTCGCCGACGTTCCGGTCAAGGTCCGATCCTGAAAAGCCGATATGACGCAGGGACTCGTCTGCACGGGTTTCAATGTCCCAGTCATCGCCCACTGTCTCGAAATTCTCCACCGCGGCGTCGCCGGATTCGATGGCGCGCAAGGCCCGCAGCTTAGGGCCGATACCGAGCAAGTCGGCTACGGTTGAGTCGGTTTTGAGGGTAAGTGTCTGCGGAAGGTAGCCGACCTCGCCGTTGGTGCTGATCCGGCCACTCGTTGGAGTCAACACGCCGGCAATGAGGCGCAGCAACGTCGATTTTCCCGCACCGTTGGATCCCACCAGGCCCGTGCGGCCCACTCCGAAGGTCCCGGAAATCCCGGTGAGGGCAGTGGTGCCGTCCGGCCATTGAAGGCGGACGTCAGTCAGGGTGATGGACGGATTTTTTGTAAAAGGCATGATGTTTTCAGGACTCCAGTGATTTCAGCGAATGCGCTGCAACCACCGGCCCGGAAGGACATCAGGTGCGTGTCAGCGCTTGGTTTGCGTCGCGAAACCTTGAATGTCCGTCAAAACATCAGCCTAACACTGGGGAATAGAGGATTTCAGTCTCACAAAGATGGCCTAACAAGGCAAATTCCCCCATGCTGAAGAAACCCCGGGCTGAAGAAACACCGGACTGAAGGAACACCTGCTGAAGAAGCACCATGCTTCACGCAAAACGGCGGGCCGACGCCAGGTTCCGAAACGAAACCCAACGTGACCCGCCGCCGTCGTTCGCGTTATGCCCTTAGGCTCCGACCGTGACCACGATCTTGCCGCGCGTGTGGCCTTCCATGTTGAGGCGGAACGCCTCCGCCGCCTCAGCAAGGGGGAAAGTCTCCGCTACCTCAACCTGGAGTTTGTTCCCGTCCACCAGATCGGCAAGTTCCTGCAGCTCAGCACCCACGGGATTCACCCACATCCAGGTGCCGCCGTGCTCCTCGACATCACTGTCCGCGATGGAGGCGTGGCGACCGTTTTCCTTCAGGACCTCCAGGGTGGTCGAAAGGTTGCCGCCCACGAAGTCCGCAACCACTTCCACGCCTTCGGGGCGCAGGGCACGCACCCTCTCCGCCAGCCCTTCGCCGTAGGCCACGGGTTCGGCCCCCAGGGACCGGAGGAAGTCATGGTTCTTCTCCGAGGCAGTGGCGATCACCTTCGCACCAAGGGCCTTCGCAATCTGGATACCGAGCGAACCCACGCCGCCCGAACCGCCATGGATCAATACAGTCTCGCCCGCAGCCAGTTCCAGCCGCTTCAGCACCTGAAATGCAGTCAACCCGGCCAGCGGCAAGCCAGCGGATTCGTTCCAGTCCAAGGACTCCGGCTTGCGGGCCAGGAGCCGCTCCGGCAAGGCAATGTATTCAGCAAAGCTGCCACCGTGGACGTAATCCTTGCGGCCGTAGGCGATGACCTCATCGCCGGGCTTGAAGTGCGGAGCGTCAATACCTGTCGACTCCACTACGCCGGCGACGTCCCACCCTGGAATGGCCGGGAACTGCAGGTCCATGAGGGGGTCCAAGTAGCCGGCCATGATCTTCCAGTCCACCGGATTCACTGAGGCCGCCTTGACCTTGACCAGGACCATGCCCGGCCCTACTTTGGGCATTGGCTGGTCAGTGAGTTCCAGGACGTCCGGGTTTCCGTACTTGTTATAGGTAATTGCCTTCATGTGAGCGTCAACTTCCACTTGAGGCCGGCTATTCCTTAGCTGGCCGGCTCAGTCGAAGAACCCCACGATGTACCCGATGAAGTACAGCATCGACAACAGGACAAAGACGCCTATGATCGAGAGCCACAGGACCTGGGTGCCCTTCCTCGGGCCACCCTCATCGTGGCCTTGGGGGCCGGCCGTCGACGACTCGCCGGGCGGGGTTTCGCCCGGCGGCACTCCCCCACCAGGTTCCAAGCCTGTGATCTTGTCCTCGTACGGGTCGGGATTAGGTCCTGACACGCTCACTCCCCTGGTTGCAGTGGTGTCGCTTTGACCCAGCGTATCGAACCAGCCCGGCCAGAACCACAGCAACCTTATAAATCAGCGGGAGCCCGGGTCAGCGCGTCCACACAGTGTCGCGCGTCCCGGTGCGAAGGCGGTACAGAGACGTGGTGGCCGTGATGTAGAGGTCGTGACCGTCGGGACCACCAAAACACAGGTTGGAAACCCTTTCAGGAAGTTCGACGGCGGCCAGCAGGCTGCCGTCCGGCGCGTAAACACGGACAGAAGCCCCCGCCGATGTCCACACCCGGCCCTCGACGTCAACGCGGAAACCGTCAGAAGCCCGGTCCTCCTCCAGCTCTACGAACGTGGTTCCGGCCCCACACGCCCCTTCTTCCACGGGGTAGGCTGCGATGCGGAACGGGACGCCATGCGCGGCCCCCGCCGTGTCCGAAACATACAGCAGTGACTCGTCCGGCGAGAAAGCCAGGCCGTTGGGATGGACCAGGTCCGTGACCACCGGCTTTAGTTCCTCCGTCGCGGGGTCGAAGCGGAACACGTAGCAGCCACCGTACTCCTGTTCGCCTTCATGACCTTCAACCGTGCCCGGCAGTATTCCATAGGGCGGATCAGTGAACCAGACCGTTCCATCTGCGGCGACCACGACGTCGTTGGGCGAATTGAGCCGGTACTCACCGAACGAGTCGACGATCGGCGTCACATCGCCGTCGTCGTCCCGCTCCACGCGCCTTCGGCCGTGGCTGCATTGCACTACGTCCCCGTCGTGGTCGAGCGTCCGGCCGTTGGTGTATTCGACGGCGGTGGCGTACTCGCGCGTGGCGCCCGTGGCGGGGTTGAACTCCAGGATGCGGTTGTTGGGGATGTCGCTCCAACGAACCGTCTGAGATTCCGGAATCCAGACCGGCCCTTCGGCCCACACAGTGCCTTCAAAGAGCTTTTCCAGAGTGCCGGTGATCAGTTCATCCATACGTTCGAGATTAGTCCTCCGCAGGTGTCACAGCGGCCTTTTCTTCTTTCGGGGTGTTGCTGTCCGCCCGCTGCGCAGCGGGCATGGCGATCACGGCCACGACAGTGAGGACGGCGCTGACAAGCACCGCCACGAACACCGCCGCAGACGCGTTTATGGTGGTTTGCGGATCAGTGCCACCACTTGGACCGCCGGCGTAGATGGCGTTGGCGATCGCACCAAAGACGGCGACTCCCAGGGCGCTGCCGATGGAACGGGCAAAGAGGTTGGTTCCGGTGACCACTCCGCGTTCGTTCCATTCAACACTCGACTGGGCGGCGATGAGGCTGGGGGTCGCAACCAGGCCAAGCCCCAAGCCCACGATGAAGCACGCCAATGCCACCAATACGACGTTGGGCGAGGACGCGGTGAGCGCCAGCACTGCTGCACCCGCCACCGAAATGGAGATGCCGATCAAGGCCGTCCGCTTGAACCCGATCCGCAGATAGAACCGGCCGGCCTGTGATGCACTGATCGGCCAGCCCAGGGTCAAAGCAGCCAATGCAAGGCCGGCCAGAATGGGAGACGTCTTCAGGGCACCTTCAAGGAAGGTCGGGACATAGGAAGTGAGGCCCAGCATGACTGCGCCCACGCCGAAGGAAATGAAGGCCGTGGTGGCGAGCAACCGTCGCGACAGAACCCACGACGGGAGGATCGGCTCCGCCGCCCGCCGCTCAGCCAGGACAAAAGCGCCCAGCAGCAAGGTACCCACCGCGAAGACCGTGATGCTGACGGGTGAGTTCCAGGCCCATGCCTGGCCACCCTCGAGCGCCCCGAGAATCAGCAGGCTCAAGGAAACGGTCAGCAGGGTGGCACCCAGGTAGTCGATCCGGTGCTTGGCACGCTCAATGTCCTCGTGGAAGGTGCGCACCAGCATCCAACCCGCCAGGAAGCACAACGGGATGTTGATCAGGAAGATCCAGCGCCAGATCCCCAATGACGCAAAGACGCCACCGAGTGTTGGCCCCACCACGGAAGAGATGGCCCACACGCTGGCCAGATATCCCTGCACCTTGGCGCGCTCGGCAAGGGTGTAAATGTCCCCCGCGATGGTGATTGACACTGGTTGCACCGCGCCTGCCCCGAGGCCTTGAAGCACCCGGAAGGCAATCAGGGCCGGCATGCTCCATGCCACCCCGCACAGTATGGATCCCAGCAGGAACAGGCCAATGCCGCTGAGGATGATCGGTTTCCGGCCCACGACGTCGGAAAGCTTGGCGTAGATAGGCACGGAAACAGCCTGTGCCAACAAGTAAGCCGAGAAGAGCCAGGGGAAGGAACTGAAACCGCCGATGTCTTCCACAATGGACGGCACGGCCGTGGCGACGATCGTTGAATCGATGGCCACCAAGCCCGTGGAAAGCATCAAGGCAATGAGGATGGGTCCGCGTCGGGAACGGAATCCGACTCCGTCAGCAATCTCTGTAGTCATGTATCTCGTCCCCGTCGTCGTCTCGTTGCGTTCGTTGCCGGGGCATGCCCCAAAGGAGGTAACGGCGTGGGTAACGGAATTAGTCCCGGGCGCTGATCCTCTAGAGATCCGACAGCAGCGTGCGGGCGGACTCCAAGTAGGCAGCTTCCGCTTCGTCTCCTCCGAGCGCCGCCTGGATGGCGAAACCTTGGATCAGCCCCAAAATTGCGGGGGCGAGTCTGCGGGCCCGTTCAGCTGCCTCTTCGTCAGGCCTGGATCCGCGCAGCCAACCTTTCAAGTAGTTCTCGATGTGCCCCCGGATTTCACTAAGGATCTCCCTCGCCACGACGCCCAATTTGTCGTTTCGAACGGCCTCTCCCCAAACCTGCACCGCAACCCCGGGGAAGAAGTCAAGCTGCGCCAGTCCGGACATGAGAGCCAACACGGCCTCGACGGGGGGTGGGACGTCGTCCTGGCTGCTGAGTCGTTCGAGCGCCGCCATGCGCTCTTCAAAGACCAGTCGGCCGGTATCAACAATGAGTTCTTCTTTGCTGCGGTAGTACACATAGACCGCGCCCGCGGACAGGCCCGCCTCGGCGATGATATCCCCCATCGAAACGCTGGAAAAGCCCTTCTCCGCAACGCACGCCAGAGCGGCCCGCTGGATGCGTTCACGCATGGCTCCGCGGTGTTCCTCGGTAACTTTCGGCATTCACCCACCGTACCGCGAAAAGAAAACGAATGATCATTCTTGACGAGTGAATCGAACCGCTTCACAATGAAGAACGAACATTCTTTTTTTATAGTGCTGGAGAGGACAGCCCATGTCGACAACAACTGAGCTCACAGAGCCGAGGCGTCAGTCACCATCTGTGGCGAGTCCACATACCCCCTGGCCGCAAGCGCTGCGCACCGCTCTGCTCGCCGCCGTCGCCGTTTGTGCCGTATTGCTGGCGTTCGCTTGGCCGAGCGTCACCGCAAAGGTCCAGAACCTCCCCATTGCCGCCGTGGGCAACTCAGACCAGGTCTCCCAAATCGCTGCCAAGGCCCCTGCCGGTAGCCTGGACATACGCACTGCGTCCAGCCGCGATGAAGCCGTAGAGCTCATCAAGCAGCGTCAGGTCTATGGGGCGATCGTCCTGGGGACGTCCCCGGAGATTCTCGTCGCCAGCGCCGGCAGCCCGGTCGCCTCGCAGGCACTCACCCAAATGGGCGCCCAAATGCAGTCCCAAATACAGGCGCAAGTGATCGGCAGACTCCAAAGTGCTCTCGGCCAGGCAGCGCAGGCAGCCGTCAGCGGCCAGGCCCCCGGGCACGGCCAAGCGGGTCAGGCGCCGCAGGGCGCGGAGGGGGCCGCGGTTCCCCAAGTGACCATCACCGACGTCGTACCGCTTTCGTCCGATGACGCACGCGGCACCGGACTGGCAGTTGCTGGTCTCCCACTCGCGATGGGAGGCATGATCGGCGGCGTACTGATCTCGCTGTTCGTCTCCGGAACGTGGCGCCGGCTCGGGGCCATTTTGGCTTATGGAGCGGTGGCGGGCCTGGGGCTCACCGGCATCCTGCAAGGCTGGTTCCACACACTCCAAGGGAGTTATTGGGCAAACGCCGGCGCCATCGGCTTGGGAGTCGTCGCGACAGCCGCGATCATCGTGGGCTTCAACGCGCTCATCGGACGCGCCGGCATCGCCCTTGGCGCGATCATCACCCTTTTCATCGGCAACCCACTCTCGTCATTGGCCCAGCCAAAGGAGTTCCTTCCCGCACCATGGGGCGACGTGGGTCAGTGGTTGGTGCCCGGCGCCTCAGGAACACTGCTGCGCGACCTCTCCTATTTCCCGGATGCCCCGTCCGCATTTCCCTGGCTGGTTCTTGGCATGTGGACGTTGGCCGGAGCGGCGCTCATCGCCCTCGGCCATTTCCGAAACGCCCCGGCATTGGCTGTTGCATAGCGGCACACCCACCTGGACGGCTGTTTTGTGACAAGGACCTGTAGTGCTCATCTGACAGGATGGCTGGATGAGAACAGGCGAGTTACCCAGGGATTCGATGCTCTCCCGCAAGGGCCTTCCCGTCCCCGGACCGGGGCTGGACATCGCTGTTCCCGTACCCTCGGAGCGGCTGCAGAACCTGGTGGAGTTGGCCCGGACGGTGTGCGGACAACCGGTGACGGCCATCAACATCATCACGGAGGATCTGCAGTACCAAGTGGCCACGGCCGGCCTGGAGCCGTATCTGTGCAGCCGCGAGGATTCGATGTGTGCCGTCGGTTTCCAAAGCGGGGCCTCAACGGTGGTGGAAGATGCATCGCTTGATGCGCGGTACAGGGACAACCCGTTTGTGGACGGCCGCCGCGGCGCGATCAGGTTCTACGCTTCCGTGCCGCTGGTCAGCGACGACGGTTTTGTTCTGGGCACGCTCTGCGCCGGCGCACGGGAAACCGGCCGGCTCAGCGACCGGCAACGCCAGGGCCTCGAGATCCTGGCAGCGGAAGTCGTCGAAGCCCTCGCCCTTGAACACCGCGCACGGGAACTGGCCGAGGCGCTGGCCGAGGCGCAGCGCAGCAACGCCCTGCTCGCCGAATTCGCCGGCCGCATCAGCCACGACCTGCGCAATCCACTCACTTCCATCCTCGGCTTCGTCGAACTCAGCCAAATGGAGGCCCAGGACGCCCCCGATGCGACCATTGCCCAGTACCTGGACGTCGTGGCCAATTCCGGGCAAAGGATGCTGAGCATGGTGGAAGACGTCCTTGCCTACGCCACTATCGGCGGAGATGTGCGGCCTGCCCAGATCTCGCTCAAGGCCCTGGTGGAAGACGTGGTCCAGGACTTGGCTGCGAGCCTTGAAGTGAACGGGGCTTCGGTGGACTGCGATGATCTTGTGTTCAGTGCCGATCCCGGCCAGATGAGGGTCTTGCTTCAGAACCTGATCCACAACTCGGTCACCTACACCAGACCCGGAGTTCCGCCGGCCATCCACGTCACGGGCGAACGGACGGACGAGGGCGCAACCTTCCGGGTGATCGACAACGGCAAGGGAATCAGCGAACCCGACCGTGACCGGGTGCTGGACCCCTTGGTCCGTCTGCACAGGGAAGACGACCCTCCCGGAACAGGCCTTGGCCTGGCAACCTGTGCACGCATCGTGGCCGCAGCCGGTGGACAGCTTGAGATCAGTTCCGCACCGGGCGGCGGCACCATGGTAACCATCCACCTGGGCAGTGGCAGCTGACCGTAACTTAACGACGACGGCGGGTCCCCTCAGGTTCCGTATGGAACCGAGGGGACCCGCCGCCGTCGTAAATCAGCTGGTGGTCAGTCGTTGATCAAGTCGTGGACCACGATGGTCTGGTCGCGGTCCGGGCCGACGCCGATGGCCGAGAATCGCGTGCCGGAGAGCTTCTCGAGGGCCAGCACGTAGTTGCGGGCGTTCTCGGGGAGGTCTTCCAGGGTGCGGGCACCGGTGATGTCCTCGGTCCAGCCGTCGAAGTACTCGAAGATCGGCACTGCGTGGTGGAACTCGGTCTGCGTCATGGGCATTTCATCATGGCGGACACCGTCGACGTCATAGGCAACGCAGACGGGAATCTGCTCGATGCCCGTCAGGACGTCCAGCTTGGTGACGAAGTAGTCCGTGAAGCCGTTGACGCGGGAAGCGTGGCGGGCCAGGACGGCGTCGTACCAACCGCAACGGCGGGGACGGCCTGTGTTGACACCGAACTCGCCGCCGGTCTTCTGCAGGTAGACGCCCATCTCATCGAACAGTTCCGTGGGGAACGGGCCGGCGCCAACGCGGGTGGTGTAGGCCTTGATGATGCCGATGGAGCGGGAGATGCGGGTGGGGCCAATGCCCGAACCAACGGATGCGCCGCCTGCCGTGGGGTTGGAGGAAGTGACGAACGGGTACGTGCCGTGGTCCACGTCCAGGAACGTTGCCTGTCCGCCTTCCATGAGCACAACCTTGCCCTCATCCAGGGCGTTGTTCAGCTCCAGGGTGCTGTCGATAACCAACGGGCGGAGCCGCTCGGCGAAGGACAGGAAGTAGTCCACGATCTCATCCACCACGATGTCGCGGCGGTTGTAGACCTTGACCAGCAGTTCGTTCTTCTGGCGCAGCGAACCTTCCACCTTCTGGCGGAGGATGGACTCGTCGAAGACATCCTGGACGCGGATGCCCAGGCGGGCCACCTTGTCCATGTAAGCCGGACCGATGCCACGGCCCGTGGTGCCGATGGCGCGGCTGCCAAGGAAGCGCTCGGTGACCTTGTCCAGCACCTGGTGGTACGGCGCAACAAGGTGGGCATTGGCTGAAACGCGCAGGCGCGAGGTGTCAGCGCCGCGGGCTTCAAGGCCGTCGATTTCCTGGAAGAGAGCCTCCAGGTTCACCACGCAGCCGTTGCCAATAATGGGAATTGCGTTGGGGCTCAGGATGCCCGCGGGAAGGAGCTTCAGCTCATACTTCTCACCGCCAACAACCACGGTGTGCCCGGCGTTGTTACCGCCGTTGGGCTTGACCACGTAGTCAACGCGGCCACCGAGCAGATCGGTTGCTTTGCCTTTGCCTTCGTCGCCCCACTGGGCTCCGACGATCACGATAGCGGGCATGGGATCCTCCCCCATTCTTTCGGGCTGACCCCAGAAGGATGACTGGGGCTTGGCGCCGTACATGAGAATGCCCCGACGTTACCGGTGCAGCCTGCCACGTGGGCTGGCATACGCAAGAGTTCGGGGCTCTTACCAGCCAAGTTTAGCCGATGGCAACGGTTTCTCTGGTGTTGGCCCAACGTTGGCCTGCAGTTGTGGACAAAGTCAGGGGACAACCAGGGCGGCAGGACCGGCCGACGAACTCCCCAACGACAGGCTCAGCAGGCCGGCACTGTCCACCAGCCCCACGCGAATGGCCGAGACCTTGTATTCTCCCGCCGCAGCAGTGACATCCGCCGGTTTGGTGCCGGGCCAGCTCTGATCGGGCTGGACGTTGACATTGATGGCCACCAGCGTCCGGACAGCTGTCAGGACTGGCCCGACGGCGTTGATCACCGGTGTGATCAACGCCTGCAGGCTTGTACCCAGGTTGGCGACCAGGCCGGTGTTGAAGATGGTGGCGTTGAGGACGGTCTTCACCACGTTGTTGGTTCCGGTGAGGAGGGCCGAGGTAATGGGTCCCAGCAAAGCAGCCACCACACCTCCCAAATCCAGGCCAATGACGTTGGCGGTTACTTGGGGTGCCGTGGCGGTGCCATCCAGGAAGTCGCCCAGAGATATACCTGTGCTGGCGCCGGTGGCCGCGCCTATCTTGACGCCGATGGTCGCTGCGTTGAGCCCGGCCAGTTTCAGGGTGATGTTGGTGGTGGCGTTCAATGTGATGGCGCGCAGCGCGGTAGTCAGCGCAGCCAGCACCCGGTTTTTCCACGAATCCAGCAAGGCAGTAACCCTGGAGGTCACCGCCGTCGTCGTGGCCGCATCCAGAACGACAGCGTGATTGGGTTCCATGCCGTTCAAGCCAGTCACCGAGCTGCCGGTCAGGGCCGCGATGTTGACCTTGACCGTCCCGGTTCCCAGGTTGACGGTGACAATCCCGTCAGTCATGGACTCGGTCATCATGGCGGTGACCCCGGTCAGATCCGGAGCAGAGAGCGTCGCAGTGGTGCTGATGGACCCGAGCGACAATGTCCCCAGCAACGGGTTGATCAGTGCCGAGACTCCGTCGGAGATCCCGGTAGTCAACCCACCCGTCCCCAGCAACGCATTCAGTTGCGCAGGAACCGTCCCCACCAGTGAAGCCCCGCTGGTGGACAACGTCCCGACGGCGGGAATCGCCGCCGTCAGGTCCAGCCCGGCAATCCCGTACTGGCGCTGGACGGTAGGTGTGGTGTCCAGCATCGGCCACCCGTTGGTCATGACACAGCTGTCCACCTTGGAGGACGATGCAATCGCCCCAACATCAAGGGTCACCCCGGACAAGGAGGCAGGAACGATGTTGCCCAGCGAAATACTGGCCGCTTTCGGGGCACTGCCTGCTCCCTGCGCTGTCCCTGCGACATCCACAGCACCCGTCTGGTCCGACACCAGCCCCGAAGCACCCTGGGCCTGCCCGCTTTTCTGCGAGCGCGCCCACTGCGTATACGTCCCCAGGCCGCCTACGGGAACACCCAATCCCAGCCCCACCGAGACCGGGCTGCTGCCCAAGGCCGTCACCGGAATTTTGGTGACATAAGCGTCCGTAGTGCCGGGCACCAGCACCGCAGAGACCGGGGTGGGCGAAGCGGTGGTGCCGTTGTTCAGCACAGTCAGCCCCTGGACCCCTGCCACGGTGTCCAGATTGGTGTTGAGCACTGTGCCGTGCAGTTCCCTCGCCCAGGCCTGGTTGGTGAACATGGAGTTTGTGCTGCAGTCTCCGGGCGAACTTACGCCGACGGCGCTTTTCACCCATTCGCTGTCCGTCCACGCAGCTGTGGTGATGCTTGTGGTGGCGGCCAGGCTGATGGCGGCTACTGCTGCCACGAGAATCGAGCGGCGTGAACGGTTGAGGAATGCCCGGCGCAGGGGTTCGCTCAGCGGGCGTCGGAGCGTCATGCGCCTTGCTCCTTGGCTTCACTCGGCCGTTTCAGCATCGCCAGGACGGCGGTTCCCAGGAGGAGCAGCGCGCCTCCGGCGAAGAGCGCGGGGAGGGACGTGGCACCCGTGCTTCCAAGGGGTTCTTTGCTTCCGCCGTCGGCGGCCGGTGGCAGCGAAGGCGCGCTGCCGCCGTCGTCGTCTCCCATGGCGGTGACCCCGATCCCCAAGGTGAGCGCCGCGTCTTGGGGCGGGGCGCTGGCGGGTCCTGCCAGGGTGAAACGGAGGTACGGTGCGGTCCCGGCCCGGAGGTTGCTGAGCGGGACACGGAGGCCTTGGTCCCAATCGTTCAGGCGGGTGGGCTGGATCCTGGGCGTTGAGCCTTCGGGACAGCTCAGTTCCTTGTTCAGCCCGCTGTCGCCCTGCCACGGGGACGGGCATTCATCGACGGCGATGCCGTATCCGTCAGCGGCGGCCAGGCCGCCTGTGGCAACGAGCTGCAAAGAGGAGGTGGCTTGGGGCTTTTCCAGCGACAACCCGATCTGCCACACGAACGAATCGCCTGGCGCCAGTTGCGGGAACTCCAACGGGTACACGGAAGAGGAAAGCCAAAGGACGCCCGGGGTTCCGTTCTCGGGTACCGGGATGAGCTGGTCGGCGGCTTGGGCAGGGACGGCACAGAACAGCACCCCGACGACGGCGGCACACGCTGCCGCTGCGGGCCTCACCACCCGGTTCCACTGCTTCACAGCTCTTTCACCTCCCTGTTGACACCACACCTTTGTGACGGGGTACCCGCTTGGGCCAGTACGCCCACACCACAAGCGCGGCGACCGCCATGGTTGCGGCGCCGATGAAACCAGGCCCCCGCATGGCCATCACCCAGGAACCCACTGCGGGTACCGTTGCCAGTACCTTCCGGGCGGTGTCCACCTGGTACGGCAGGGGATCTTCCGAGCTGTTCGCGTCGCCCTTGAGCCGTAAGGAAGCACCAGAGCCGTCAGGCTCCACCGACACCACGCGGTGGGTGACCAGGACGCCGGATTCCGAGCGTTTCACGGAGACGACATCACCCGGGACCAGCTCCGCGGCGGGGACCTGCACGGTAAGGGACAGTGCCCCGACCGGATAGATGGGTTCCATGGATCCGGTCCGGAAGACCACGAACGACGCCTTGTAGACGAAACCAAGGACCAGCGCCAGAATGCACACCAGCCCGAGCAAGGCCAGCAGAGTCAAGGCAATTTCACGGGAGACCTTGAGGATGCGGGACAAGACGGCCCAGAAGCCCGCCCCGCCTAGGGCAGGGGCCGAAGGGGGCAATGGGGACGAGCTTCTGGTCCGGGTCAAGGGCTCTGTCACAGAGCTGCGTTACGAGCTGACGATGCTGGTGAACCTCCACAGCGGAACCGTCTGCTTTCCCTGCAGGGTCACGTCCGTCACGGCGGACGGGAGGGTGATGGCGAAGCAAATGTTCACCGCGGAGCCGGCCGTTGCTGCGTCGGCACCCTTCGGCAGTGTGATGGGGGTTGCGGAAACTGTCGTCAGCGGGACGCCGGCAGCTGCCGAACCTACGATGTCGGTGCCGCCGGTCAGCGTACCTGCAGCGCAGTTGGCCGGTGTGACGCCCTGGACCGCACGGTAGGTCAGGGCGTTGTAGAGGGCCAGGGAATTGGTGGTGGTGTCGGCTGCCGGCGCGGTTCCGCCGAGCTTGACTGCCTCCGCCAAAGTGGCCGTCAGGGCCTCGGAACCTGCCGCGGCCCGGAGCTGCATGGGCGCGTAAGCAGTATCACCGGGCTTGAGGGCGGCCGAGATGGCGCCGAACGTCAGTGCCCCGTCAGTTGCCGAGCTCGGCACGGTGGGGATGTTCGGCTTGTCGCTCCACGCATCGGCGCCCGTACCGTTGGTGTTGCTGAAAGTGTTTTGCTCCATGTGGTAGGTCAGCGTGCCCGGTCCGTTGTCCCCACCGGAATTGCCGAAGACCCACTCGTTGTCTGTCCATGCAGCCAAGGTGAACGCAGCTCCCACGCCCAGGACAAGCCCGCCGGCGAGGAGCGCCCGAACTTTCGTTGCCTTGTTGGATGACGTCTTAGCGACCATTGTTTAACCCCCACAGTTGATGATGCTGAGCTGGCGGGGAGGCCGAACGGTTCCCCCGGAACCAGTAGTTTCAAACGTCATTATCTGGGGAAGGAAAAGCCCCACCCGGCCGAGGTGCACTTTAGGGTTAATGCCGGCGTTCGACGCTGACAGGGAGCGCCGCACCGGCGTCGAACCTTGTGCCGCAGTTGCAGGCGGGCCGAGATGCCTGACACGTTTCCCGGGCAACACGCCGCGTCGCATTAAGTGGCGCGCCGGGACGGCCCCCATTGGGGCAGTAAGTCCGGTAAGGTTAGTTAGCCCCCAACAGCACCCTTTGAGGTTCGGCTGCGGCATGCCCGCGGCCCCTTGGAACGGTGCGCTGTAACACCTAGGAGACCTAACCCCTGATGCAAGAACTGGCGACTGAATCACCCGAAGAAATCCTCTGGAACCGCCGCTACGAACCGCACATCGCTGAGGTCAACGAGCTGTGCGACTCCATCAAGGAGCAGAAGCCAGGCAGCGAGGTCCTCTACATCGACCCCGCCCACAGCATGGATGACTGCCGCATCGTCAGCCTTTTCTCCAATCAGCGCACCACCACCGGTGAGGGCTTCATCACCCCCGGCGACGAGGAAGCAGCCACCCGCATGCTCGGCATGCAGTGGCAGCTGGGCCTCCGCCCCGAGCTCATGATGCCGTGGAACGCCTACCCGTGGATCGAGCCCAACGAGGAGCCGGGCAAGCTCACCCCCGCCAACATCACCGAGGGCCTCAAGCCACTGCTTCGCCTCCTGCAGCTCCTGCCGCGCACCTCTGCCCTGGTGGCACACGGAAACGAAGCCCACCGCCTGGCAGACCAGCTCATGAAGGCTGCACCGGCCAGCATCGCGCGCCGCGGTTTCAAGACGTTCAAGGTCCGCTCGCTCGGTGGCCGCTCCTTCGCGGGCACGCCGGCACGCCAGCAGGAATACCTGGACGCCATCCACGGTGCCTACGCCGAGGCCATGGCCCGCACGGGCATTCCCCGCAAGGCCTAGTCACACCTTCGTTGTGGGGCCCACTTTGCGTCCCAATCCCCCGGAATAACCCGCAGACCAGGCCCCACAACACACACGACGACGGCGGCCCTCACCTTTTTGGTGAGGGCCGCCGTCGTCGTTGGGGTTCTTGTGGTGGGGCCGGGTCAGCCGACCAGCATGCTGCGGAGGTCCTTCAGGATCAGCTGGGCGCCTGTGGGGCCGAGGCCGAGGAACCAGACGTCGTCATTGACCGCTTTCGCGTGGCCGGCTTTGACTGCGCCGAGCTTGGGCCAGACAGCGCCTTCAACTACAGAGGTTTCCCCGGTGGCTGAGGGGTCGCCGTAGCTGCTGTAGAAGATCCAGTCGGCGTCGCCTTGCTCGATGTTCTCGGCCGAGATTTCAGCCGCGAGCTCATCAATGTTCTGGTTCTCCGGGCGCGCCAAGCCTGCGTCCTTCAGGATGACGCCGATGAGGGACTTGTTGGCATACAGGCGGATCTTGCCCGGCAGGAAGCGGACCAGCGAGATCTTCGGGTCGCCCTTGACGTCTGCCTTCAGCGCGTCAGCTTCGCTCTGGTAGTCGTTGAGGGCTTTGGTGGCCTTGTCTTCCTCGCCCAGTGACTTGCCGACCAGGAGGAAGTTTTCCTTCCACGGGAAGCCTGGCCGGATGCTGAACACGGTGGGGGCAATGGATGACAACTGCTTGTAGAGTTTGTCGGCCCGGAGCTTGCTGCCGAGGATGAGGTCCGGCTTGAGCGCTGCGATGGCTTCAAGGTTGAGGTCCTGGATGGTGCCCACGGAGGGGACATCCTTGACCTTGTCAGCCAGGTAGGTGGGAACAGGGTTGGCGCCTTCGGTGGTGGCCATGCCCACCGGCGTGACGCCAAGGGTGACGACGTCGTCGAGTTCGCCGGTGTCGAGTACCACCACGCGGGTGGGCTTCTTCTCCAAGGTTGTTTCACCGTTTGCGTGCGTCAGGGTGCGCGGGAAAACGCCGGGTGCGGCGTCCGTGCCGAGCTTCGCCGTTTCTTGGTCAGCGGTGGTGAACTTCGATCCTCCCGTGGCAACATCGGCGTTGCCCGCGCTGGAACCCGAGGTACCACTGGTGCCGCAGCCCGCGACGAGGGCCATAAGCAAGGTGGCACCGACCGCCTTCATTACGAGCTTTCGCGCACGCGAGCCCTTGGGCGGCTGAACTTCAAAATCGTCATTTTTCACTGGGTAAGGCTAACCTAATTAGGGCACACTTCTGTGACGTTGTGACGACAGTCACGGATAGCCCTTCCTTTATTGCCCCTCTCTGAAATGGTCCCTGTCGTGTCCCAACTGATGGCTCCCGCTCCCAAGCCGCACGCCGGCGAGCCAGCAACCGCGGCCCAGTCAGGTGTCAACGCGGCCCCACGAGGCGGCGTCGTCAAGAGATCCGGCTGGCGCGTCACCGTTTTGTTCGCGGCGGCCGCAATCCTTCTCGGTGCCGTGGTGCTAAGCCTGGGTGTCGGTGCGAAGCTCATCCCGGCGTCCACCATTCTCCAGGCCTTCACCAACCCGCAGGACACCGCCGATCACGCGATCATCCTTGAAAGCCGGTTGCCGCGCACTTTGATGGGGATCGCTGTGGGAGTCGCCTTGGGCATGGCCGGCGCGCTGATCCAGGCCATTACCCGGAATCCCCTGGCCGATCCCGGCATCCTCGGGGTCAACGCGGGTGCCTCGTTTGCGATCGTGGTGGCCATTGGTGTCTTCGGGGTAGCTACCCTGAGCGGCTACATCTGGTTCGCGTTTGGCGGGGCCATCCTCACCACCGCCGCGGTCTACCTGATCGGAACCTCAGGACGGAACGTGGTGAATCCCATCCGGCTGACACTGGTCGGTGTTGCCCTGGGCGCCGTCCTCACCGGCATTGGCTCCGGACTCACACTCCTGAACCCCAAGGCCTTTGACCACCTGCGCTCGTGGAGCATCGGCTCACTGGACACCCGCAGCATGGAGTCCGTTGCCACGGTGGCACCGTTCATGGGCGTGGGATTGCTCGTGGCGTTGTTCTGCGTCCGTGGCCTCAACGCCCTGGCACTGGGAGACGACCTCGCCACTTCCCTTGGCGCCAACGTCAACCGCACCCGCATCCTGGGCGTCGTGGCCATCACCCTCCTCAGCGGCGCAGCCACAGCAGGAGCTGGCGCCATCGGCTTTGTGGGACTCATGGTTCCCCATGTGGCCCGGTGGATCGTGGGCCCGGACCAGCGGTGGATCATGGCCACGACAGTCCTGCTCTCCCCCATCCTGCTGCTGGTATCGGACGTTGTTGGCAGGGTTGCCGCACCCGGTGAGCTGCAGGTAGGCGTGGTGACAGCGTTCATCGGCGCGCCTGTACTCATCGCCTTGGCACGGCGCCGGAAAGTGAGCGGGCTATGAGCCGCCTGGACCCAGGGAAGAGGGTCGACTTCGGCCGGCCTGTTGCTGTGGTCCGCAACCGTTCGCTGAGCCTCCGGCTGGATAGCCGCAGCATGCTCGTCTGCATTCCGCTGCTTCTGGCCGCGCTTGCCGTAGCCGTGGTTTCGCTGGCCACGGGTGACTACGAGGTCTCCGTACAACAAGTACTGCAAGCCTTCACCGGCGATGCCCCGGGGCTCGCCCAAACAATCGTCATGGAATGGCGCCTTCCCCGGGTCCTGGCGGCGCTAATGTTCGGTGCGGCGCTTGGCATGAGCGGCGGCATCTTCCAGTCCATGACGCGCAACCCGCTGGGCAGCCCTGACATCATCGGCTTCAATACGGGTGCCTACACCGGGGCGCTCATTGTGATGCTCACGGTGGGTGGCAGTTACGCGGGAGTTGCGGCCGGCGCCTTGGTGGGCGGAGTCCTCACAGCCCTGGCCGTCTATTTGCTGGCCTACCGCCGTGGTTCCCAGGGCTTCCGGCTCATCATCGTGGGTATCGGCATCAGCGCCATGCTTGCTGCGCTGAACCACTGGCTCATCCTGCAGGCCGAACTCGAGGCCG
>Ga0308160_10002448_pt1 | contig 22471 bp, 16 predicted proteins | sample PhyFR1_FD_201036 | JGI IMG/M metagenome (GOLD analysis project Ga0308160, IMG submission 201036) | Phyllosphere microbial communities from UC Gill Tract Community Farm, Albany, California, United States - DLSLF.R1 | ecosystem: Host-associated > Plants > Phyllosphere > Unclassified | place: USA...
AAGGATTTCTATGCGTGCCCTGCGTTTCGCCCTGATCGCCGCCAGCCTCGTCGCCAGCACCGCGTTTGCCTCGCCGACCGACCCGAAAAACGGCGTCGAGTACGTGACGCTCGCCCAGCCGCAACCGGTACAGCAGGTCGGCAAGAAGGTCGAGGTGATCGAATTCTTCATGTACCACTGCCCGCACTGCAACCGTTTGGAACCGTCGTTCGAGCAGTGGGTCAAAAAGCAGGGTGACAACATCGTGCTCAAGCGCATTCCGCTGCCGGCCCAGGGCGCCAACGATCCCGAAGCGCACCTGTACCTGACGCTCGAAGCGATGGGCCGCTTGGGCGACATGCACCAGAAGGTCTTCAACGCCGTCCACGTCCAGCACCTGCGCCTGTTCGACGACAAGTCGATCATCGACTGGGTGGCAAAGAACGGCGTGGACCAGAAGGCCTTCCTGAATGCATGGAACTCGTTTGGCGTGATGACCAAGCTGCACCGTCTGCCGCAGTTGGTCAACGACTACAAGATCGACGGCGTGCCGGCCGTGGTCATCGATGGCAAGTACATGACCTCGCCGTCGGTGCTGCAGGGCGCGACCAAGATCAACGACGAGATGCAGCTGTTCCCGGCCACGCTGCAGGTGATGGACGTGCTGGTGGCGCGAGCGGCCAAGACGAAATAACCCTTAACGAAGTCGAGAAGAGCAAGCGATGAGCAATGTCGAAGGCAAGATCCTGAGGATCTACGACAAGTCCAAGCCGGAAGACGAGGATTTGTACGAGACCAGCCACGTCAACCACTGGGCCTGGGGCCTGGCGGTGCTGCTGCTTGGCGTCATCTTCTGGCTGTGCGTCGCGCTGGTGAACGCCGAAAACCAGCGTTATGCGCTGATGACGAACAAGTGCCCGGACCCGGTGTTCGCCGGCTCGATCGACAAGCAATGCCTGGTGATGGTGCGTTCGCGCGACCACTGGTGGGAACACCTGGGTTACGCGATCTCGCACGTGAAGCCGGAAGGCCCGCCGCCGCCGCCGGTACGGCGCCGTCACTGAGCTTTTCGCGTCGCCTTAAGTTTCATGTAAGGCAATATTTGCTGTGAAGAATGCTATCCTTCGGTGGACACTCACCACCGAAGGATGATTCATGCGTTCCCTGCATTCCCTGCGTTTGGCCGCGGCCGGCCTGTGCCTGCTGGCTTCCTCCGCCTTCCTCCCGACCGCTTTCGCCTCGCCGTCCAATCCGGCCAACGGCATCGACTACATCACGCTGGCCCAGCCGCAGGCGACGCAAACCGCCGGCAAGAAGGTCGAGGTGATCGAGTTCTTCATGTACCACTGCCCGGTCTGCAATGCGCTCGAGCCGCAGCTCGAGGCCTGGGCCAAGCAGGAAGGCGATCGCATCCAGCTGCGTCGCATCCACATTCCCTTCCGCGGCGCCAGCGATCCCGAAGCGCACCTGTACCTGGCGCTCGAAGCGATGGGCAAGCCGGACGCCATCCACGGCCAGATCTTCGACCTGGTGCACAAGCAGCACGTCAACCTGCATGAAGACGGCGCCATCCTCGACTGGATGGGCAAGAACGGCAACAGCATCGGCGTCGATCCGGCCAAGTTCCAGGAAGCCTGGAATGCGTTCGGCGTGCAGACCCGCCTGCACCAGCTGAGCAAGGTGATGGCCAGCTACCAGGTCGAGTCGGCGCCGACGCTGGTGATCGACGGGCGCTACCAGACCTCGCCCGGGACCGTGGCCTCACATTTCAATCCGCCGGACCGCAATGATTTGTTCAAGGCGACGCTGGAGGTGGCGGACAAGCTGGTCAGCAAGGCCGCGCAGTCGAAGTAATCAGTCCACCAGGAATCAGTCCGCCAGCACGCCGTCCGGCAGCCGCATCACGAAGCGCGCGCCGCCCAGCGCGGACGCCTCGGCGGTGAGGCTGCCGCCGTGCAGCAGCACCGCCTTGCGCGCGATCGACAGGCCCAGCCCGAAGCCGCCGGTGGCGCGGTCGCGGCTGCGGTCGAGCCGGTAGAAGGGCTCGAACACGCGCTCGCGCTCGTCCTCGGGGATGCCGGGACCGTCGTCTTCGACCGCGATCTCGACGCAGCCGCCGTCGCGCCGTGCGCTCAGGGCGACCTGGCCGGCGGCGTATTTCTGGGCGTTGCGCAACAGGTTGCCGAGGGCGCGCGCCAGCAGCCGGCGCTCGCCGTCCAGGCTGCCCAGCATCGGGCCGAAGTCGATCTCCAGCCGCGCCGGCCGCGGATGCAGGGCGCCGACGCATTCGCGCAGCAGCGGCTCGAGTTCGAACAACGCGCGCTGCGGTCCCTGTGCGTTGTCCAGCTTGCTCATCGAGAGCAGCTCGTTGACCAGGCCGTTCAATTCCGCCAGGTCGCCTTCCATCGCGGCGATGCGTTTCACCAGCTGCGGGTCGCCGGCGCGCTCGGACAGCAGCTCCATGGCGAACTCGAGGCGCGCGATCGGCGTGCGCAGCTCGTGCGACACCGAGTGCAGCAGGGTCTTCTGCGATTCCAGCAAGCCCTGGATGCGTTCGGCCATTGCGTTCATGCGCTCGGCCAGCGGATAGACGGCATCGGACGGGCGCATGTGCGCGCGCGCGGACAGCTGGCCGGCGCCGAACTCGTCGGCCACGCGCGACAGCGTCTGCAAGCCTTGCCAGTGGGCGCGCGACCACAGCGCGATCGGCACCAGCAAGGCCAGCGCCACCACGACGTAGCGTACCACTTCCATCGCCAGTGCCTGGCCGAGGTCGATCGGCAGCCTGGACACGCGCAGTACCTCGTCGTTGCTGCCGATGTAGCGCTCGCCGGCCAGGTCGACGCGGCGCAGGAAAGCCTTGTGGGACGGATCGAGCACGATCTCGCCGTGCGCCAGGGCCTCGCGCTGATGGTCGGACAGCGCGCCGCGCGCCTGGGACAGCGGCTCCAGGTCGAACTGGGCGTCCGACACTTCGCGCACTTTGTTCAGGCGCGCCAGCCATTCGTCGGCCGGGGCGCGGTCGACGTACTGCTCGAGCAGGAAGATCTGGGCCGAGGCCTGGCGGCGGGCGATGTCTTCGAGCGGATCGCCGAACAGGCGCGCGAACAGGAAATAGATCACGAAGGTGGCCGCCGTGATCGACAGCATGACCAGTACGAAAAAGCGGAAGAACAGCCGGTTCACGCCGTCTCACCTGGGACGGCATACCTGTCTAGCAAATGTGTCGTTTTGATCATGGTCGAAATTTTAATGGAGTGTTCGCCCAAAAAACCATGCCTTACAAATTGACGACAATTGGCCGACACTCCTCGGCGGATTTGGCGGCGCCGGCTGCGTAGGATATCGATTCATCAGGGTTTTCCGTTTGCCCACCTGATGCGCAAGCAGGGTGGGCTTTTTTTATTCCGATCGGGCAGAGGGCGTGAATGCGTGAACGCAAGCACGTAAAATGCTGTGTTCCGCAATCCTTTGCCTTATGACATGAACAAGCCCCTCTTCGTTTCGCTTGCCGTGCTCTGTTCCCTGGGCTCGATGTTCGGCTGCCGCGCCAGCCACGCCGAGACGCCGGCGCTCAATCCGATGCCGGACGGCAGCCGCGACATGTATGTGGGGCTGGGCGTGCAATCGGCGCCGCGCTACGACGGCGCCGGCGTGCGCCGGGTCAGGGCGCTGCCGGTGTTGCAGGTCGAATGGAGCAATGGGCTGTTCGTGTCCGGCATGAACGCCGGCTGGCATTTGTCCAGCAGCCCGACGCTGGAATACGGTCCGCTGCTGGGCCTGGTCGCTAAGCGCGACGGCGGCGGTGACGGCAACGGCGTCGGCGGCGTCGGCACGTTCGCGCGGCTGCCTGAGTTCAGCGCCCTGAAACGCTCGCCGCAGGGCCTGGACGGCATCGACGAGATCGGCGCGCGCCTGCAGGCCGGCGCTTTCCTGAACGTTTACCTCGACCCGCAATGGCGCCTGAGCGCCAGCTTGTTATATGGCTCCGGACGCGAGCGCGATGGCGCCCGCCTGACCCTGGACGTGCAGCGCCTGGCGGCGGCGATCGGCGAGCGGCACCGGGTGTCGCTGGCGGCCGGCGTCACCGCGGTCAACCGCAACGACAACGCCAGTTACTTCGGCGTGAGCGACGAGGAAGCGCTGCGCAGCCGCTTCGAACAGTATGCCCCGGGCGGTGGCCTGCAGGACGCGCACCTGGACGCGCGTTGGAACTGGACCTGGTCGCCATCCTGGATGATGACCACCGACCTGCGCGCCAAGCGCCTGCTCGGCAGCGCCGCCCATAGCCCGCTCGTCGAGCGGTCCAGCAACCTGACGGTTTCGACCGCCATCGCCTACCGATTCTGAGATGCGTTCAATCCGCCCCATTGTCCTGTCCCTCGTGCTGCCGCTGCTGGCCGGCGCGATGGGTCCCGCATGCGCGCAGGCGCACGCGGGCGCGGGCGCGTGGGCGAGCTACCGCGACGCCTACCGTGCGATGGTGGTGTTCGAAAAATACGGCGGGCCGAAGAACCTGCTGCACAGCGAACTGGAAGTGCAGACCCTCGAGCGCGGCCCGGCGGCCAGCGATGGGCAGGATCTGCAGTTGCTCCTGTCCGGCAAGGCGACCCAGCTGGTCCTGCCGCTGGATGCGCTCGGGCGCACTGTGTTCCCGCTGCAAAAGGCGGCCTACGACGAGAACGCCGTGCTGGTCCTGAGCCGCAAGGGCGCGGCGTTCGCGCTGCGCCCGCGCGTGACGGTCGCGCCGCGTGCCGACGGTCTGTACGAGGTCGCCGACCTGCTCGAGGCGTGCCGCCAGGCGCTCGGCTTCGCGCGCTGGGTCGACGCCTCGCAGCGCGCGCGCCAGTGCGCCGGCGTGCGTTTCGTGTATCCGAAGAAGACCGACGTCGGCGCGCGCCTGCGCCGTCCCGACGGCAGCGAGCTGCCGCTGGCGGTCACGAATGGCGCCGCCTTTGCCGGCGACCTCGACGATGGATTTCCGGTCGTGACCCTGCGCTTTCCCGCCGAGCGCGGCCAGGTCATGGCCTACCACGCGCCGCTGGCGATCGTGCCGCTGTTCGAATAGCCGGCCCGGCGCGCCGGTGCGCCGGTTTGCTGCTGCGTCAGTGCCAGGCCGATGGCGAGAACAGGTAGCCTTCGCCCCACACCGTCTTGATCTTTTCCGAGTTCGCGTCGTCGAACTTGCGGCGCAGCTTGGAGATCGAGTTGTCGATGCTGCGGTCCAGCCCGTCGAACTCGATGCCGCGCATCTTCTTGAGCAGCTCGTCGCGCGAGAGCACGCGTCCGGCCGCTTCGGCCAGCACCAGCAGCAGCTTGTATTCGGTGTTGCTGAGCACGCAGGGCTGACCGCGCCAGCTGACGCTGCGGTCGTTGGTGAGGATGCGCAGCGCGCCGAATTCGAGCACGCGCGCATCGACGCCGGCCCTGGGCTGGGCGCGGCGCAGCAGCGCGCGCAGGCGCGCCAGCAGCACGCGCGGCTGGACCGGTTTGTTGACGAAGTCGTCGGCGCCTTGCTCGAGGCCGGACACCTCGTCGTAGCTGTCCTCGCGCGCTGTCAGGATCAGGATCGGCACGTCGGACAGGTCGCGGATCTGGCGGCACACGACCATGCCGTCCAGCCCGGGCAGCATCAGGTCGAGCACGACGACGTCGGGCGCCACGGCCTTGAAGTGCTCGAGCGCGACGTCGCCGCGCGTGACCAGCTCGACCGAAAATTCATAGCCCGACAGGTATTCCGTCACCAGCTCCGCCAGGCGCGGATCGTCTTCCACCAGCAGTACGCGATACATGATCTTCTCCTTGACCTGCTATTGTATAAGAGCAAATGTCGATGAAGACCGAATACCGTCCGGTGGCGACAAATCGAGACAGTTTTCAGACAAAGCCTGGCAGCCGCGTCGTTTCACTGCGCTGCAACCGATGGCGCTTGCGCGGCCCCCATGGCCTGGTTGATCGCCGCCACGATGGCGGGCAGGGTCGACGCATCGTAGCCACGAAAGACTTGCACGATCTTGCCATCGCGCCCGATGATGATCATGTGCGGAATACCGTTGACGCCATACGCCTTTTGCGCCTTGTCGCCAGGGTCGCAGGCCGCGACGAGCTCCATTTTGGCGATCGGCCGGCGCACCTTGTCGAACACGTCGCTTCCTTCGGTATTGACCGCGATGACCTAGACCTTGCCCTTGGCCGCCTTCTGGATATTGGCCAGTATCGGCAGCTCTTTCATGCAATAGCCGCACCAGGTCGCCCAGAACGACGTCACCACGGCCTTGCCGGCATACTGGCTGAGCTGGACCGGCTTGTCGTCACAGGTCGCTTTACAACTGCTTCGGTAAATCGACAATCCGCTGGATTGGCCAAAGCGGAACGCTTGGTTCCGATGCGGTATTGTCTTGCTCTTTGGGTTGGCCAGTCATTGCGGAAGGTATGTCGCTCATGGTTGGTGAGCGGCCAGCGCGGTACTCGCGTAGCGCATCGCGATTGCGCTTGATCGTGGCGTTATCAGGCGCCGTCAGCAGCGCGCGTTCGAGAAGAATCTCGGCAGTGCCCAGCCTACCAGCCTGCACTTCGTGGGCTGCCTTTTCGTTTAGCTCATAAGGATTGGTCGGATCCTGGCTCGGGGCGCTCGCGCAGGCGCTGCATAAGATGAGCGGCAGGAGCGGCAGCAGGTAAGTATGCATATCAATTCTGGGAACTTGGATAGATAGCCTGAGGCAGCAGGTCGACCGGCTTGGCAGCTGACGTTCGTCCAAGGGCGTAACGGAAATACAGCGCCAGGTGATTGGGCGCGTAGTCCGGCGACCGGTCGAATTCGGCCCGCCCGCCGATGAAGAACCGCGGGCTCAGCTGGTATTCGGCGGCCAGCGAGACAGCGTGGCTACGGCCTGCGCCGGTAGTGCCGCCGTAGCGCGCATCGCTGTTACTGCGCGCCGTCAGCGCATCGGCGCGCGCCTGCAGTGCCGGATCGGTCGGGAAATACGCGGCCTCGCCGGTCGTGGAGCGCGAGGTCGCGATGGCGGCGCGCACCGCGAGCGACCAGCGGTCGAACCGAAGCGCATACGTGACCGGCAGCGACGTCGACTTGTAGCGGGCCGGGCTGTAGTAGCCACCGTGTCCGAACGTGTATTCACCGGCGTTTTCGCTATGATGCCAGTCCATCTTGGTCAGGCCGACCGACAGCAGGCGGTCGTCGTCGTTGACGATGCGCACGGTCAGCCCGGCCATCGCCTGCGTCCTGTAGTTGACCTGTACGTTGGTGCCGGCAAGGCGATAGCGTCCGAGCGAAGCCCAGCCGCCGACGACACCGCCCTGGTCCAGACTCATGCCTAGGCGCGCACCCGTCGCCGTCACGCCGCCCCACGTGCGTCCGGTGTTGGGGTCGACCATGCCGGCATACGACAACACGCTGCTGGTCACGGCGCGGCGCGACGCTTCCACGGTATAGCCGAGCGGACCAAGGTCGCCTTTCCGGGCGACGCCGCCGACCAGGCTGTGCAGGCGGAAACCCAAGGGGGTGGTACCGATGTCGGCATGCCAGGCGCCCTGGTCGATCGCGGTGGACAGCGCCACGCCGGCACTGTCCCGACCCAGTGGTCCGCTGCAGGCGGCCTGGCACAGGAGGGCGCTGCCGAAAGTCGCAGCCTCGCGGTCCGCCGGGTCGAGCGTGCCGGCGTCGTAGCGCACCGCCTCGGCGTGCAGTGCCAGGCGCGCACCGCCGCGCAGCGGAAAGCGCCACTCGAGCGGTATCTCGGTTGCGCGCAGCGCCGACTTGCCGGCAGTGCCCGCGCGTGACTTGCGATCCAGCGCACCCACGATCCAGGGTGAGTTCGTATCCAGCATCGCCGCGAGGCGCCGGTACGGTCCGCTGACGGCGTCCGGCGTTGTCGCCGCATCGGCAGTCGCGGGCTGTACGGCAAGGCGCGGCTTTCCGCTCTCATCGTTTTCCAGCGACAGGCGCGTCAGGGGAACACTACCCGATTCGCTGCGCAGCGCGGCCTCCAACGCGAGCGCCTGCTGCAGGCTGCGCATGGCCAGCGGCGCATCGCCGCGCAGTTCCGCCAGCTCGCTTGCCTGCAGGCGCGCGCGCGGATGCTGCGGGTAGCGCTCGATGGCAACGGCATTCACGGCGGCGGCGGCATCGTAGCGTTTCAGGGAAATCAAGGCGCCGGCCAGGTCGGTGACGTAATCCGCGCTCTGGTCCGGCCGCCGGGCCGCCTCGCCGATCCTGATCAGCGCTTCCTGCCGGCGGCCGGCCTCGATGAGAGTTTCGATCCGGTTGATCGTCGCGCTCGCATCGTCCGGCTTGCGTTCGAGCAGCCGGTCATACGCCGCAATGGCCTCGTCGGCCCGTCCGAGCCCGCGCTTGATGCGCGCCTGCGCCGCGAGCAGGTCGGCATCGTCGTGCATCGGCATCGGCGCAGCGTCCAGCTCGTGCAGCGCCACCTCGGGCGCGCCAGCCGTGCGCAGCGCCGCGACGCGGCGCAGCAAGGCCGATTTGCGGACGGCAGCCAGTTCGGCCGCTTGTTCGGGATTCAGCGCGAGATGCGCAAGGCGCTTGAACTGGGCCTCGAGGCCGGCGTTGGCGTCCATGCGGTCGAGCAGCCGCGCATAGCGCAGTCCGGGTTCGGCTGCCGCGCCATAGGTGGGCAAGTGACGCTCGAGCAATGCAGTCGCTCCGGCCGTGTCGCCGGCGTCGACCTGGGCCGCCGCCACGTCCAAGGCCAGTGCGGCGTCGTCGCCGATCGCACCGGCGCTACGCGACAGCAGCGCGGCGGCCGCGCCGCGATCGCCGCCCGCAGCCAGGTGCTGGGCGTTCTGGGCGACCGCCGCAACCCATAACCGGCGCTGCAGGCTCGTCATGCTGCCGGTCCGCGCGCCGTCGGCGATGCGTTCGAGCGTCGTGAGCGCACGCGCCTCCTGCCCACGGCCGGATTGGTACAGTGCGGCCGCATAGCGCGCCGACGCGTCCTCCGGTCGCTGCGAGAGCAACTCGTCGAACAAGGCGTCACCCGCTTCCGGCATGCCCTCCGACGCCAGCAGGCGCGCCAGGTCCAAGCGCAGCCAGGGATTCTCCGGTGTGTACTTGAGGGCGCGTGCGAGCGTGTCGACGGCCGCATCGGCGCGGTCCTCCTTCAACTCCAGCTCGGCCTGTGCCTGCAAACGGCCGGCGTGCACGGCCCCGACATCCTTGTCCAGCGCCAGGCGCTGCTGCGCGCTCAAGGAGGCTTGCGCGCATTCGCGGGCCGCGTCCTCGTCACGGCCGCTGTCCAGGTACAGCATCACCAGCCCGCGCACCGCGGCGAACTCTTTCTTGTCGCGTAACAGGGCCTGGCGGTATGCCGTTTCGGCCTTGTCGACCTGCTTTTGCGCGACATACACCTTGCCGGCCGCGACCCAGGCATCCGGCGTGGTGGTGTCGAGCGCAATCGCGTCGCGCACCTTGCTTTCGGCCAGCGCAAGGTCGCCGCTGTCCAGGCTGCCGGAAGCTTCCTTGAGCAGGCCCCAGTACTGCGCCGTGCGGGCCATCGCGTTCCAGCGCACGGCACTCGAGGGCGCCGCCCGCGACGCTTGCAGGAAATAAGCCTCGGCTTCGGTGTGGAAGCCCTGGCGCATGCGCAGTACGCCAAGCGCACCGAGCAGTTCCGGGTCGTCCGGATAGCCGCGCAATGCCGCGCCAAGGCGCTCCTCCGCCTGGTCGTCCTTGCCGGCGTCGAACAGCGCCATGGCCGCGACCTTGGCCTGGTAGCGTGGATCGGCCAGCAGGCGGCGGTGCTCTTCCAGCGCCGTCTGCATCGACGCCAGATAGTCGATGACCGCCACGTCCTTGCTGCGCTCCTGCTTGAGGTATGCCTGGATCAACGCCACATGCCTGCTGTCCGGCGTCAGGCGCAACATGGCCCGGCGCCATACCGGCCGGGCGAGCCCCTCGAACGCCGGCAGTCGGGACAGCTTCATCAGCAAGTTCAACGATGGCCGATCGTCCGGCCGCCGCACCAGAATGTGGTCGGCCAGGGCCACCCTGAAACGCACGTTGTCCGGGTACTCGCGGGCCAGCGCGGTCAATCCGGCATACGCCTCGCGCCAGGTGGTCGGGTTGGCGCCGACCATTTGCCAGTATTCGAGATCGAGTTCGGGCGTCGGCCGTCCGTGCGGGAACAGCGTGCGCATCGCGGCCAGGGCTTCGTCGTTATGGCCCGCCTTGGCGAACATGCGGATCTGCCGCAGCCGGTTGCGGTCGGCCTTTGCCAGGCGGTCGAGCGCGGCAACCTGGTCGAAGACCGGGTGGTGGCTGTCCAGTTGGCGCAGGCGTTGCAGCGTCATCGTTGCCTGCTCGCCCAGACTGGCGCGGGTTTGCGCCAGCGCCAGTTCGGCCAGCGCCCCGGTATCGTCTGGAAGGACACGCAGCAGCTTGGCGAGCGCTTCGATGCACAGGTCCTCGCGGCCCTGCGATTGCCAGTACCTGGCCTGGCGCAGCAAAGCCGCGCGGTCCACGCCATTCGTGCGCACGAGCGGCGGGCTATCCTGTCGTGGCGGATGCGCGAGAGCGGGATCGTTGGCCGCCGCGCACGACGCCGGCAATACCGCGATGCCGATTACTTTTTGCCACATGTCCATCGTGTCACCAGCATCCCATCGCGGTCGTAACGATAACGCCCGTCGGCCCACCCTAATCCGAACAAGGTGAGCGCCTGGTCGTAGTAATTGTCCTTGCGTTCGAACGGCGACTTCGCCTCGACACGATCATGCTGCAGGCGCGCCGCGGCATCCAGGTGCGCGCCGGCCAGTAGCGGCAGCAAGGCGGCCGAGAAGCCGGCCGGGCCCACGCCGTCGACCACGCCGCTACGCGTGTCGATGTCGAGCGGCGGGGTGCCACGGGCGACCAGGTGCCGCGTCATCGGCGCGAACGTGCGCACAAGAACCGCCTTGAGCGGTTCACCGTCGGCGAGCGTGCCCGCCCACAAGTAGCTGCGGATGGCATTCCAGTTGCCCAGCGCGCGGCTATCGCTGTCGGGCTCGAAATGCCCCGACTTGTACAACACCCAGTCGGGCACGAAACCGCGCGGCGCGGCACCGGTCGTCACGGCCATCGCGCTACTGACGAGCTTGCTCCACGGCTGTTGCGGGTACAGCACCGCCAGGCGGCGCAGCACTTGGATCGGCATGTAGCTGGGATTCAGGCGCGCATCGGCGCCGCCCGGCCGAAACCCGCGCGATCCCGAGAGCAAGGTCGGTCCGAGTCCGGGCAGATCGGCGACCTCGTCGCGCAGGATGCGCGCGGCGAGCACCCGTCCGAGGGCGGCGTGCGGCGCGCTGTTCCACAGGCGCCCCGCCTCGGCCAGCACGTAGGCGATCCACAGGTCGGCATCTGCCGCCGTGTTCTCGTCCATGACACCCCAGGTGCCGTCGTCACGCTTGCCCCACTGCCAGGCCGGCAAGCGCGCGGTCAGGTCGCCGCCGGCGAGGTTGTCCTCGGTCCAGCGCAGGATGCGGTCGAAGCTGTCGCGGTCGTTGGCGACCAGGGAAAAGAACAGGCCATACGACTGTCCTTCCGAGGTCGAGTGGCGCCCCGCACTGCTCGGGTCGATGACCCGGCCGCCGGGGTCGAGGAAGCTGTCCTTGAAACGCTCCCACTCCGGCCAGCGTGCGCAGGCGGGCGCCGCCACGGCCTGGCCGGCGGCCGGGGCCGCCGCGAGTACCGGCGCCACCAGCGCCAGCGCCACCGCCAGCGCCGCGCTCCTGCGCGAGCGGGCGATCACTTGGCACCGCCATTCAGGCGGCGCTGGGCAATCGCCCTGAGCGCGCGCCACAAGGCGAAAGCGAAGATGATCACTGCCAGCACCGACAGCAGGGCCAGCAGGATCGGATGTCCGGAGAGGGGATACCAGATGGTGGTCCAGAACGGCAGGGCGCCGATCGAGTAGGTGCCCCCGGTGAGCATGCTGTCGACCTTCCTGTCACGCACGAAGACGGCGCTGCCGCGCATGCTGTCGCCCACGCCGCGGTCTTCCAGGGCGTCGAGCAATTGCAGCATATGCTCGGGACGTACTGCGGTTACCGCGACGACGCTGCGTTCGCTGGTCAAGGGCGACTCGAATCCGGTCAACAGCGCGAGCGGTCCGCTTCCCACGATCTGCTCCTGGGTGCCAACTTGCGGATCCGGATCGGTGCCGAAGCCGAGGCGGTCGAACAAATAGCTAGTGGTGCGGACCGGCTGGCTGATGCGTCTCCGGTCACCGTCGATCATGGCCGGCAGCTTCGCACTCCAGCGCGCGAGCAGCGGCTGGTTGGCCGAGCTGCCGATGACGAGCAGGTCGCGCTCCTGCATCGCCGCGCTGTCATCGGGCCCGATGACCTGCACGCGAGTGGCGGGGTAACCGGTCGATTCCCCCATGCGGCCGAGCAGGGTCAGCATGACCTCGATATCCTGCGCGTTCGGTGCGCGCGGCATGACGACGGCGGTCCCGGCCAGGTCGGCGTATTTCGTGAACGGAAAGCCGGCGGTGGTGAAGTAATTCAGTTGCGGCATCGCGGCATAGTGCGGGTAGCCCGAGAAATCGATCGTGGAATCGGGGTCGATCATGGCGCGCACGTTCTCGACCTGCGCATCGCGGCATGGTCCGTCCTTCTGGCGCGCGAACGAAAAGCCGTACTGCAGCTCGTTGCGGGCGCCGAGCTTGAACGCCGGAATCCGCATGTCGTTGCCGCCGCTGAGAAGAACCTCGTCGAGCAGCGGCAGCACGACCCGGGCGGCGTCGCCGGTCTGGCCGGATGCGCGCAGGTTGACCGCGTCGACCAGTTCGTCGTTGATGCTCATGACCAGGCGTGATTCGCCGTCCCGGATCGGCGCCGTGTAGCGGAACTTCAGGTTCACTGCCACACCGCGGCTGTGCCACGTGAACAGGTCGGGAGGAATGCGGACATTCACGCGCACCGGCTGCGGCTGGTGGCCGAACGCTTGCAGTTGCTGCGGGTTGTCGATCAGCTCCCCGAATTTCACCGGCCGGTCCAGTCGCACCCAGTTTGGCGCATCGTAAGCCTGGCGCGGCTTGGCCGGCCCCGCACCGGCAACGACCGCCACCGAATCTCCCGACAATGCGGCGTTGCCGAGGACCAGCGCTGTGGCGGCAGTGGCCAGATCGGCGCCGTCGCGGCCGCTGATCAAGAGCAGCTTGGAGCGGCCGTCGGCAGGGTTGGTGATGACGCTGATCGCCGGGCCCTTGAAGGCCGGCAGCGCGCCCAGCCCGGCGGGCCGCTCGGTATTGGTGGCGAACACGACGGCATGCTCGCTGGGCAGGGCGTTCAGTGCCGCCGGAAAGCGCGCGCCGCGCCACGCGGCGAGCTTGCCGAACCACGAAGAGGTGATGGCGGCGGCGCGCAGGACCGCCGGCGAAGGCGCCGCGCCGAAGACGAATGGCAGCGTCAGGCGCTGTTCGGAGCGCGCATCGAAGAAGGGCTCGGGCAACATGGCCAGGTCGCTGCTGAGGGGCAGCTTGCGCACGGTCAGTGCCAGTTCGCTGGTGCCGCTGATGTCGGCCCACAGGCTGCTGTGCAGCGGATCCTCGCATTGCGCGGTGTAGTGTCCGATGAACTGGAGCGTCATCTGGTTGAAGCCGGTGATGAAGCGCGGATCGATGTCCATTTCCTGCGTGATTGTGCGCCCGGCGCCCTCGCGCGTCACCGGAACCACACCGACCACCTCCTGGTTGAGCAGGACGCGGATGTGCGACTGCTCGGGAATCAAGGAAGGCGAATAGGTGTAGCGCAGCTTGAGCACGGCCTTGACGATCTGTTCGTCGACACGGTTGCCGAAGTTGACTGTCGTGCTGCCGTCGGTGCCGCGCAGACGCAGAACGCTCTGGTTGCCCAGCTTCGAGAGCGGAACATGGCGCGTGACGAGCGGCGCGTCGTCGCCGGACGTGGGCGCCGCCGCCGTGCCGGACGGGGCCGGGGCGGGCGCGGGCGCAGCCGAGGCAAGGTTGGCGGCGAAGAGAAGCGCGACGGAGAGCCGTTTGAACATCATTGAAAAGTGGTTCGCTATGGAGGTTGGTTACATGGGGCGTGGCTGGCGCGGCAGCAGGGAAGACAACCAGGCCGCGACGGCCCTGGTGCGCCGGGCGCTGCGGCCATGTTCGGGCAAGGACACGTCGAGGACGCGGCGGTAGCCGCTCAGGCCGACGCTCAGGACACGCCACAATCCGGCCAGCGGCGCATCCTGCTCGCGCCCCGCGGCCCAGGCCGTCCAGGCGTCGGCGCGTGCGAAGGTGCATTGCACGAGGGCAGCCTGTTGCTCGGCATCCGTCAGTTCCCAGCGCAGCCGCAATTGCGGGGCGGCGATGGCGACCACACGCGCCGGGAACACGAACTCTTCGTCGCCGCGCCGCAGCGAGACGTGCAGGAGTTCGTCGGGCGCGATCTCGGGGAGGGCCGGCAGCGACAGCGCGGCGCCGCCTTCCGAGAAATCGAGGGTGGTCCCGCGAATCAGGTGCCCGCCCGGCAAATGCACGATCGCGGGCACTTCCAGCTTCACACGGTGCGAACGGCGCACCTGTCTGGTCTCGGACGCCACTGCGATGGCCGCGCCAAGCAGCAGGATGTTGTACACGGTCCAGAACAGGTTGATCACGGTCGTCGCAATTTCGTCGGCGGGACCCTGGACCAGGCGCCAGAAGCCGAAGCCTAGGCCGAGCACGTTCGCCCCGACGATCACGAGGTAGGGAACCGAGATCGTCCAGTCGAAGTAGTCTTCGTCGACCAGGCCGCCTTTCGCAGTGACGTTGAATTTGCCCTTGTGCGGGTTGAGCAAGGCGACCGTGGTCGGCCTGACGATATACCAGGCCAGCACGGTCTCGTAGACTTCCGCCCAGAACGAATGGCGGTGCGCACCCTGGATGCGCGAATTGGTGATGTTGGCGTGCACCATGTGCGGCAGGACGTAGAGCGCGAGCGCGACGGCCGGCGTGTAGATCACATAGGTGTGGAACAGGAGAAAGGCCAGCGGCGCGGTCAGGAAAACCAGGCGCGGGCCGCCGTTCAGGAAGTGCAGCATCGCATTCCCATAGCAGACGCGCTGGGCCCAGGTCAGGCCCTTTCCCAGGAAGGGGTTATCGAGCCGGAAGATCTGCGCCATCCCGCGCGCCCAGCGGATGCGCTGGCCGATGTGGGCCGACAGGCTTTCAGTCGCCAGGCCCGCCGCTTGCGGCAGGTTGATATAGGCCGAGGTGTAGCCCAGGCGCTGAAGCTTGAGGGCGGTGTGGGCGTCTTCCGTGACGGTCTCGACGGCGATGCCGCCCACTTCCTCGAGCGCCGAGCGCTTGATGACCGCACAGGAACCGCAGAAAAAGGTCGCATTCCACAAATCGTTGCCGTCCTGGATCAGGCCATAGAACAACTCCCCTTCGTTGGGCATGCGGCGGAACAGGCCGAGGTTGCGTTCGAAGGGATCGGGTGAGAAGAAGTGGTGCGGCGTTTGCAGCAGCGCCAGCGTACGGTCCTTCAGGAACCAGCCCATCGATGACTGCAGGAACGAACGGGTCGGGATGTGGTCGCAGTCGAAAATCGCGATGTAGTCGCCGCCCGTGTGCTTCATCGCCGCGTTCAGGTTGCCTGCCTTGGCATGGCGATTGTCAGCGCGGATCATGTAGCCGATGCCGGCCTCTTGCGCGAACTGGCGGAACTCGGCGCGCCGGCCGTCGTCGAGCAGGTAAACGTTGATCTTGTCGCGCGGCCAGTCGATCCCGAGCGCCGCGTACACGGTCGGCATGACCACCTTGAGCGGCTCGTTATAGGTCGGGATGAATACGTCGACGCTGGGCCACAGCGAGGTGTCCTGGGGCAGCGGGGTCGGGGCACGACGCAAGGGCCATGCCGTCTGGATGTAGCCAAGCAGCAGAATGACCCAGGTGTACACCTCGGCGATGACGAGGACGACACCCCAGGTCAGGCTGAACCCGTCGTCCCAGTTGAGGGTGCTGGTCAGGCGCCACCACAGGTAACGCGTGGACGTGACCGCCGACAGGACGACCAGCAGCAGGGTCATCAAGGGCCCGGGCACCCGGCGCAGCCACAGCGCGAGTCCAAGCATGATTGCCACGAAGATCGTCTGGGCCAGCAGGGAGAACGGTGTCGTGACGACCACGAACGCCAGTATGCCCGCGAGTGGAAAGGCGAGGTAGCGTACGATGGCATGGTCCCAGAACGCATGCTGGGCATACGCCTCGCCGCGGCTGCGGACCGCGTCGACGTCGATGTGCAGGGCGGCCCGCGCTTCGGCAAGCCAGCGCGCGACGCGTGCGCGCTGGCGCTCGGGCAGCCACGCCACCAGGGTACGGGCGGCCCGCCGGCAGCGCGCGGCGATGGCGACGCGCCGGGTGAGTTTCGGCAGGCGCGCGTTGCGGCGCACCAGCAGCAGCCAGGCGAGTTGGACGGGAATGCGGATCAGGTCGGCCAGCTGCGGACGCGCGAGGTCGACATGCGGGAACCAGCGCCGCAGGGCCGCGCCCAGCCATGCGCCCGGCCTTCCCTGGGGTGGGTGGCGCAGTACGACGCTGAGCAGGAAGCCGAGTATGCCATGCTCCCACTGCAGGCCGCAGGCGCGGCCCGCTGCGCGCAGGATGGACGCGTCAAGCCGCACGTGACCGCTCCACCTGGCCGAGCCGCGCCATCACCCAGGTCGAGAGCGCACCGAAATCGTAGGCCGCCTGGCTTGCCGGTGCGAATTCGAACACCGTTTGCTTGCACGCCAGGGATTCGCGAACATGCTCGTCTCGATGGATCACGACCGGAGAAAACTGCGCCTTGACACCGGTGCGTAACAGCACGGCCACGTCGCGATCGAGGCGGCGTGCCGGATCGAAACCGTTCATCACCACCACCGTGCTGGCAGTGCCGGACCGCCCGGCATGTTCCAGCATCGCGACGGCATAGGCGTACGAGACCGGATCCGGCGAGCACACCAGAAGCACCAGGTCGGCCACGCGCAGCACCTGATCCCGCATGGCCGGGTGCGCGCGCGGGCAATCGCACACGACGACCGTCTCGCGATCGATCTGCAGGCCGTCCAGCTGGCCGCGCAGCCAGGCAGGCTTGGCCCGCAGCAGGTTGCCCAGCTTATCGAGCTCCGCTTCATCGGACAACTGGCCGAAGGGCACGAAGTCGACATTCGACACGCCACGGAAGGTCGCGCCATGCCAGCTGTCGCCAGCGAGCAGCGACGGGGCCAGGCCGGCTGCCTCGCTCCAGGGCAGGCCAAGGTGCAAGCGCAGCAGGTTGTCCGGACAGAAGTCGAAACACAGCGCACGTCGCTTTTGCGCGACCAGTCCTGCGGCCAGATTCGCCGTGACCGTCGTCCCGCCGGCGCCGCCCGTGACGCCAATGACCGCCAGCACGCGCATCAGGAACGATCGCCATGCGCGTTACCAGCGTCCAGCAGTTCTGCCAGCAATGGCCAACGCCGGCCGGCATGCAGCGCGGCCTCGTGGCGCACCAGCTCCTGGTAATGCGTGCTGACGCCACCGATCCCGAAGCGGGACATCAGGCTGTTGGCGTCGTTACTTTCATCACTAAACGACAATGCGGAGGTGGCTTGGCTGGTAGAAGGCACGATAGGATTTTGCTAAGAATATGCGGCCGCGACGCACGATGCGTCGTCCCTGATCTGTACAACGATCCACGAGGCGAAAGACTTTAACCGATGGTAACACGCATACTGTAGGAATATACCTACGAAAGTTCCATTACGAAAATTTTGTTGCTTATATACTTCATTTAGTATCACTGAGACAAATTGTCACTTAAAATCGGCATTTTCTTCCCTCTTGCTTTCCCATGACCTTCGCGCCTCGCTCGATTGCCATCAACGGCCTACCGCCGCGCAACGCTGCCTTTGTGCCGGGTGCGGTGTATGCCATCGCTGGCGAGGATGAGCGCATCCTGGATACCGTTGTCGTGCAGACCCTGCTGGCGGACGCGCAAGGCGTCGGCGCTTGCCTGGCGACGCCACGCGCGCCATCGGCAATGCTGGCGCACCGCGGACTGCCGCGCGACGCTTTTCGGCGCGCTGTCATCGAGGGCGATATCCAGCTGCTGGCGCATGCCGGCAGCGCCCCCGATCCGCGCGGGTTCGTCGATGCCTTGCTCGCCGACCTCGTCCATTTCGGTGTGGCGCCCGGCTCCCTGGTCATCCTGGACGGGGCGGAATGGCTTTTGGGCGGCACCGAGCGCGATGCCAAGGTGCTGGCGCGCCTGCGTAACTGGGCTGAAGAGACCGGGATCGTCTGCCTGCTGGTATGCCGTTCGGACGCTGCGCTTGCATGCCTGCTCGACCGATCACACCAGCTTGCGGGTCTGGCAGGCATCCAAACGGACGGCCTGCAGGCGCGCTGGAGCGTCTTCCACTGGGGCAGCGCAAGCGGGATGGCCGGCGCGCAGTCCTTCGAACTCGACTATATCGGCGATACGACACTTGCTGTCATCGACGCCCAAGCGCCGGCGGCGACCGGACACGAACCGGCGCAAGACGAACACCTGACCATGGTTGCCCGGCCGGCCGTGCAGGCAACCGAGCTGGCGCCGGTCGATTGGATCATCTGCGATGACGTGCCATCGCTGACGTTGCGCTCGGCGACTGCCGTGGCGGCGACCATCATCCTGCCGTTCACCAGTAGCATGGGTTTCGACCGCCTCGCGCATGCCGTGTATAACATGCGTAAAAACTGCGGTCGCCAACTCAAGATCGTCGTCCGTGAAATCAATCTGCGCCTCCGCTACAGCCAGGAAGCATTGATCATGCGTCTCGGCGCCAACATGGTCATTCCCGCCGAGGTGGGATTCGCGCGCCTGCGCGGCTTGCTGGAAGTGGTCCAGCACCAGGTTTACGCGCTTCGGCTGCCGTCCAGTTTTGAAGCGGCGATGCGCGAACGCGCGCCGAAGCTCGCGCACGGTTACCTGGCGCCGCAGGCCTTCACACGCGCCGCCCTGGCGGTGATGACGGCCAGCACCCGTCTGGGTTTGCAGGATATTCTGGTACGTCTGCCACTCGGGCGCGGCCTGCGGCCGCTGGACGCGCTGCGCTACTGCGCGATCAGCCGCGAAGGGGATTTGTGCACGGCGGACGATGCGCATCTCTACCTGCTGCTGCACGCATGCCGCGAAGCCGATATCGGATTGACGCTGGAGCGCCTGTTCAAGCTGCCGGTGGGAGAATTTTTTACGAGCGAAACGAATTACATGGCGCCGAAGCAGATCGCCGCGGCGCTGGTCGATTTGAAGCGGCGTCACGATGCGCATGGTTACCCTGATTTAACCGCAGAGTTCGCTACCATCCACCATGGCGTCGCGCCGCTCACGGCAGCAAAAGCGGCGGTGCCAGGCACCGCGCCGCGCGAAATCCGCTACGACGCGCCGCCGCCGGCGCAACGTAGTCCGCTCGAGCAGCGCAACCCGCTTTCCTTGGTCGAGACGGAGATGGAGATGGAGGCATGAGCTTGAGCACTGCGCTGTTGTTCCTGCTGGTCCTGCTTGCCGGCATCGTCATCGGCTACCACCTGAACGCCTTGATCGCGCGCCTGCGCGCGCGCCACCGCCGCGCCGGCTACCAGCCGGCAGTGCTGCACCGCCTCGCCCTCGACCTTGACCAGAATGAAAAAAATGACGACTGTCGTGCGTGAATCTGCCGCGACACCGATGCGACTTGGCGGCTGGAGCCTGTATTTCCTCGCCAAGTTCCTGCTTTACTGGCGCGACCTGATCGGATTTCATCCGCTCGAAAACCTCGCCTTCGCAGCGTTTCTGGCGGCGCCGATCCGCTCGCGCAAATGGCAACTGGGTCGCACGGTGGCGGCTATCCCGGTCGCGATCATGCTGCTCTATCACGACTCGCGACTGCCGGCATTCGATCGCTTGCTGTCACAATCTACCCTGGTGACCAGCTTCAGCGGCACTTATCTGCTGGAACTGGCCGGCCGTTTCGTCAACCTCGAGATCGTCGCATGGCTCGTCCTGGGCTGGGCGCTCATCCGCCTGGCCAGCCGCTATCTCCGGGTCGGCGTCCTGGTCATGGTTGCCTTGGCCTTCCAGGTCTTGCGGGTCGGCGCGCTGGAGTCGTCGGTACTGGCAAAAACGGCGTCGAGACCAGTCGCCAGCGCACCCGGCAAGGACGATCCGGAGGCGATCCTGCGTGACTTCTACACGGCCGAGGCGCAGCGCAAGGTCGCCTTGCCGATGCCCGAAGCGGGCAGTGCCCAATTTGATATGGTTATCCTGCACATCTGCTCGCTGTCGTGGGACGACCTGAAGACCAGTGGCCTGGACACCCATCCATTCTGGCAGCGCATGGATTTCGTCTTCCATCACTTTAATTCCGCCTCGTCCTACAGTGGACCCGCAGCGATCCGGATCAACCGCGCTCTGTGCGGGCAAAGTCCGCACGCGGCCTTGTACCATGGCGCATCGGCGGACTGCTACCTCATGCCAAGCCTGCGCAAGGCCGGGTTCGCGCCGAATTTCGCCATGAACCACGATGGCCACTTCGACGACTTCCTGCAAACCCTGCGCGCGCAGGGTCAGGATGCGCCGCTACAATCGCTGGCCGACACCCCCATGCCCCAGCGTGCCTTCGACGGCTCGCCGATCTATGATGACAATGCCGTGCTGTCGCACTGGATCGATGCACGCGGGCGCGACGCGAGTCCGCGGGTTGCGCTGTACTACAATTCGATCAGCCTGCACGATGGCAACCGGATCGTAAGCGGGCCGAATGCGGGGCTCGCCAGTGCCGCCAGCTACAAGTACCGCCTGGGGAAACTGCTGGACGACCTCGATATGTTCCTGCAGCAACTGCAGCGTTCCGGACGGCGCGTGGTGGTGATGGTGGTACCGGAGCACGGGGCAGCCATCCGCGGCGACAAGTACCAGTTCGCGGGCCTGCGTGATATTCCTGCGCCAAGGATCACGAGTGTACCGGTTGGCGTTGCTGTTGTCGGGCCCGAGGTAAAGCGCAATGGCGTACAAGTCAAGGTAGACCAGCCCATGAGTTATCTCGCACTATCGCAACTCATGTCGCTGATGCTCAAGAAACCGCCGTTCGATCCTGCAGGCTTTGATCCTGACCAGTATGCGCAAAGTCTGCCGCAAACCCGTCATGTCACGGAGAACGATGCTGCATCCGTTATTTCTATGGGTAATGCTTATATGATGCGCCAGGGTAAGGATGCTTGGGAAGCTTATCAAGACAATTGAGTCATCACGGGCGCCAAGGTGGCAATAGAGAATATTGCGACTACTAAAAGACCGTTAAACAAAGTGGCACGTCGATCGTTCCTAAGCGTTTGTTCATCTGTCATTCGTTATGTTGACTCCGGCCGAACTCGACCATTGGAGCCAAGGCGCGAATCAGGCCCGCATAGACCTCATCCAAATCCACATACACGTGACCAGTGCCCCAATCGTAAAACCCGCTCCTGCAGCGACTGCGATCGACATAAGTCGAATCTGGATCTCGTTCCCGAACAGGACGTGGAGAGCGAAATAAGTTGCGACAAATTTAGCCACAAAGATGCCTCCCGTCGTGCCAGCACGCTGCCCTGTACATCGCCATCGCTTCACGCAGAGCGCCCAGATAATCCCGGTTCCGACTAAGGGGCTGATCAAGGCGCACAGCATGAACGCCAACATGAACGAAAAGGAAACAGGCACGCCGGACTCCGACGATTGAAAACGTCAGGATAGCAGCTTGGCTTTAATGCAAGTCATAAAGCGTCATGCCATGCGGAGGTCGCAGGAGCGAGAACGAAAAACGGCGGGTCCGGATTCGATCCGGACCCGCCGTCGGGTCAAGCCTTGTCAGTCAGGCTTTTGCGCTCAGGCAGCGCTCAGGCGTTGACCGATGCCAGCACGCCGTTGAAGGTCGCGCTCGGACGCATCACGGCTTTCACCTTGGCGGTGTCCGGCTGATAGTAGCCGCCGATGTCGGCCGGCTTGCCTTGCACTTCCAGCAGCTCGGCGACGATCTTCTGCTCGTTGTCAGCCAGGTTCTTGGCCAGCGGCGCGAAGAAGGCGGCCAGCTCGGCGTCCTCGGTTTGCGCGGCCAGTTCCTGGGCCCAGTACATCGACAGGTAGAACTGGCTGCCGCGGTTGTCGAGCTCACCGGTCTTCGGCGACGGCGACTTGCGGTTGTCCAGCAGCTTGCCGGTGGCGGCGTCGAGCGTCTTGGCCAGGATCTTGGCCTTGGCGTTGCCGGTCTTGATGCCGAGGTCTTCGAAGCTCACGGCCAGCGCCAGGAATTCGCCCAGCGAGTCCCAACGCAGGTGGTTTTCTTCGGTCAGCTGCTGCACGTGCTTCGGCGCCGAACCGCCCGCGCCGGTCTCGTACATGCCGCCGCCGGCCATCAGCGGGACGATCGACAGCATCTTGGCGCTGGTGCCCAGTTCCAGGATCGGGAACAGGTCGGTCAGGTAGTCGCGCAGGATGTTGCCGGTCACCGAGATGGTGT
>Ga0308160_10002451_pt1 | contig 22458 bp, 18 predicted proteins | sample PhyFR1_FD_201036 | JGI IMG/M metagenome (GOLD analysis project Ga0308160, IMG submission 201036) | Phyllosphere microbial communities from UC Gill Tract Community Farm, Albany, California, United States - DLSLF.R1 | ecosystem: Host-associated > Plants > Phyllosphere > Unclassified | place: USA...
CAAACCCTCAAACCCTCCAACTCTCAAACCCTCCAACCCCTCAAATCCCAAACTCTAAAACTTTCCCTCTCACCCTCCCAATCCCATTCGCTTTTTTCAGGAGCTTGATCCGGCTCTCCGCTACTACTCCTCGCACCGGCCTTTTCCAGACGTGCCGCCGCCAAACCATCCGCTCTCCTCAACTCTCCAGACCCGCTGTGGGGTAACCGCTGCGATCCGGGCTAGGGCAGTAGTCTTTATATGAGCCTTCATTTAAAAATAGCTGAATTTTCTATTCTAATCAGGTTCGTTAAACCATCAAGGTTTTCAAACCTTGATGGTTTGGGTTAAGGTAAATTAAAATCTGTTTTTAAGTAAGATAAATTTCCGAAGCCCGGTAGTCCATGAATAATTTTCACAGCTATCATCTGCTGAGTGAAACGCCTTTGCGCCCGGAAAATATGCAGTATTACAGAACCTAACCTTTGCGATCACTGCGTTAAAAACAAAACCCGCCTGCATCGCAATCTTAAAATTCAATTAAAAGTCTTTCCCCCGCATTCAATTCTTTTACCATCCTGAAAATTTTCGTTACATTCGTACAAAATAATTTTCGATGAATATTCTTTTATTGGAAGACGATCTGATCCTTTCGGCGGAACTCTGTAAATTTTTGGAGTCCAACCATTTTACCTGTGATAAAATCTATGACGGCGAAACCTTTCTCCGCCAGATCAGGAACAGTTCCTATGACCTTTACCTGCTCGACATCAATGTGCCGAAGATCAACGGGCTGGAGGTCTGCCAGACCGTCCGTTCTTTCGATAAGAATACCCCGATCATTATCATCTCGGCTTACGGCGACCTTTCGGACAAAAAAGATGCTTTTACGCGACTGGCAGACGATTACCTGGTAAAGCCTTTCCAGTTTGAGGAATTGCTGCTGCGGATGAACTCTTTGCTGCGAAGAAAAACACCATCCGAAACCAACGACCAGGAATTGATCCGGGTTGATGATCTGATTGTGAACAAGACCGAACAGAAAGTCTACCGCGGCGGAAATGAAATCAGCCTTACCCTGAAGGAATTTCAGCTTTTGGTTTACCTGGCCGAAGCGCAGGGGCGCACCGTCTCCAAGCAGCAGATCACGGAACACGTCTGGGAGCACAATTTCAATACAAATACCAATACGGTGGAAGTGTACATCAACTTCCTGAGGAAGAAGATCGACAAGGATTTTAAAGTGAAACTGATCCACACCCGTTCCGGTTTCGGGTATTATTTAAGTCCGTTATAGAAAAGATATGTCTTTAAAAAGGAAGATCGCGCTTAATCTCAGCATTGCCTTTTCATTGCTTTTCGGTATCGTAATGGTGGTGATCTACATGTCCTTTAACGATTTCCGGAGGGATGAATTCAAGGAAAGATTCAGGCAGCGGCTGGAATTCACTTCGCATTTCATCGCCAAATCCAAGGACTTTGAAGAAGAGGCGCCGGTGTTTTTCAATGAAAATTCCGACAACATCCTTTTAAACGAAACCATTTTAATTTTCAATTCCCAAAAAGAACTCATCTACAGCACGATCAAGGACCGGAATGTTACCTGGGACAATGCCCTGCTTAAAGAGCTTGATGATAAAAAGGTTATCTATTCCGAAAAAACGGTTCCCGAGATTTATGCGGCGCTGAGAACCATCCACGGTGAAAACTATTACATCCTGACCAGTGCCTATGATACCAACGGCAATTCCAAACTGGATTATCTGAAATACCTTTTGATTACCGCCTATGTGATGAGCGCTCTGCTGATCGGTTTTTTCAGCTATTACTTCATGGGGCAGTTCCTGAAGCCGCTGGAAGACCTTAACCGGGAAATTTCCGAGGTAACGGCCCATAAGCTGACCACGCAGATTCCCGTCCGCAATTCCAATGACGAGATCGATGTGCTGGCGAAATCCTTCAATACGATGATCGGAAGGCTGGATGATGTGTTCCAGTCGCAGAAAGATTTTACGGCCAGTGCTTCCCATGAAATCCGCACCCCGATTACCCGGATGGCCTTTCAGCTCGAAAACCTCATTAAATTAAGGGAACATACGCCTGAAACCAGGTCTTCCCTGCAGCAGATCCAGCGCGATGTCTACCAGCTGTCGGATCTTACCAATTCGCTGTTGCTTCTAACCAAATTTGATAAAGAAAACATCCAGAGCATTTATGAAGAAGTACGGATCGATGAAGTGATTTTCGAATCTTTTGAAGCGGTGGAAAAAAGCTACCCGAAGCTTAAAATGGATTTCCAGATTTCCGAAGAGAGCTCTGAAGACGCACTGTTGACGATAAAGGGGGTTCAGTCTCTACTGGATATCGTATTCATCAACCTGTTTAAAAATGCCGCCATCTATTCCGACAATATGGAAGTGGATGTACTGATTACCGAAAACGACCGGCATTTCGTGGTGGACGTGATTTCTCATGGCAATACCATTCCAGAAGAAGAGCAGCTGAGGCTGTTTGAAGCTTTCAAAAGGGGCAAAAACTCCCAGAACATTTCCGGTTCGGGATTAGGGCTGAGGATCGCCAAAAGGATCCTGGAATACCACGGTGCCGAAATCCGGTATACTTCCCCTGCGGATTTTCTGAATAAATTCAGCGTAGTCTTTAAAAAATAACGGTAGCCAGCTGAAACGATGTATCAGCCCTATCTAAATTTTTGATCTTCAGGCATTTTTTCTTTATTTTTGCCTGCAATTACTCATGATGAAAAAAATATTTCAAATTAAAATCCCTCACCAAAGAAATTTCGGGCTTGATCTTCTGCGGTTTATAGCTATTTTCACCGTTTTGGTGAGCCACTCCATTACCGTGCTTCCTGAAAAATTTTATTTTGTTCATAAGTTCATTACCGATGATGTCCTCATTTTCTTTGTACTTTCGGGATTTCTCATAGGCAGGATCCTCATCCGGGATTTTGAAGAAAAAATAAATATCCGTAACCTTATTCACTTCTGGAAGCGCCGTTGGTGGAGAACCCTGCCGGCATATTTTTTCACCATCTTTCTCATCCTCCTGATTTCCTTTCTGATGCAGCGGCCGGTAAACTGGGGAGCTTGTATTAAAAGCCTGTTTTTTGTTCAGAACCTGTTTTACCACACCGGTGCTTTTTTTCCGGAGTCGTGGTCTTTATCAATTGAAGAATGGTTCTATCTGTCTTTACCCGTATTGCTTTTTGCACTCTTCCGGATATCCGGAAAAACGGTCCGTCAGACGGTTATCATCAGCTTTTTTATCATTTTAATTTTTTCAGTGGCGATTCGTCTTTATATTTTAAGCCACCATGAAATCGTTTCCTTACAGGAATGGGATCAGCGCTTACGATCGCCGGTGGTCACCCGTCTGGATAGTATTCTGACCGGAGTATTGGGAGCCTGGTTTTTTCATTTTAAAAAGCCGTTATTCGATAAAAACAAAAATGTGTTTTTTATAGCGGGCGCTCTTGTTTTTCTGTTAAACAAATTTTATTTTGATTATTTCATAAGCTTCAACTTATACACCGGTGTTTTCTATTTCTTCATTATGCCGGCTTCAATCGTCCTGATGCTGCCCAAATTTTATTACTTAAAAGAGACCAGGCTGCCCATTTTCAACCGGCTTATTACCAAAGGAAGCCTTATTTCCTATTCGATGTATCTTTTGAATCTTACCGTTATCTCAACATTGATTCTTCAGCCTTTGCAAATCAATATCTGGATCAAGTTTTTCCTGTTCTGGGTAATGACTCCTCTGTTTTCTATCCTGATGTACAAATACGTCGAGCTTCCCTTCATGAAGCTGAGAGACAAAAAATAATTCTATAAGCATGTACTTTCTTTTTTTTAAAAGAAGCTTCCGGCATCCAGCTCCTTCATCTGGCTTCCCTCTTTCTTCTTATCTACGGTATTCTCCTTTGAGTTTATATTAAGATTACTAAAAAATCTTCCAGTCTCTAATCGGATTATACTTCAGACTTCCGTTGATTTATTTTATAAAGTCTTTAAAATTTAGAGCCTTATATTCTGAAGTCGAATGCTTTTTAACAGGTTTTAAAGAAAATTGACCAGCCGTAAAAAGCTTTGATTAGATCGCTTAAGTTAAATTTAATTTTTTTTTAAGGATTCTTTAAGAGTATTTTAATCTCGTAAAGACAATTTTGTATGATAAAATAACCCACATGAATAAATTCGCAGGGCTGTTTGTCGTCATTTCTTCTTTCTTGTCGGCACAGCAGAAAATGTCGCTTACGGAATGTGAAGAAGCATTTCAGAAGAACAATCTGCAACTGCTGGCCGAACACTACAATATTAATATGGCGGATGCCGATATTCTGCAGGCTAAAATCTGGGAACTTCCGCAGCTGAGCGGTCAGATTAATGCCTATAATCCTGAAGACCGGAAAATTTTTGATGCAGGGCATGCCAAAGGAGCGCAGGTCACCCAGCTGATTTACATGGGCGGGAAAAAAAAGAATGAAATTGCTTTTGCCCAATCCAATAAAGAACTGGCCCGGCTCCAGTTTTCCCAGCTTCTGGCCGATCTGAAGTTCCAGCTTCGCTCGACGTATTTTGATCTGTATTACGAACAGCTGAAACTGGAAAATACCAATAAGCAATTGGGCTATATGAATGATCTTCTGGCAGCCTACCGCATACAATCTGCCAAAGGCAATGTCTCCCTGAAAGACCAGGTCAGGCTCCAGAGTATCGTCATCCAGCTGAATAACGATAAAGCGGAAATCAATAAGAATATTCTTGAATTCGAACAGACCCTGAAGGTGCTGACGGGAATTACAGAAGATATCGATCCTCAGCTTTCGGAAACCGAAGCCATAGAGATTCTTGCCGTCCAGCCTTTCGGTGATGAAACGGAGCTCCGGAAGAAAGCTTTGGAGAATAATGCGGATTACCAATACAATCTGAAGCTGATCGACAACAGCAAGCTGTACGCCCAATGGCAGAAATCGCTGAATGTTCCGGACCTGAATCTCGGAGCGGGATGGGACCAGAACGGAGGAACCTTTAAAAATGAAGTCAACCTGATGGTCGGAATCCCTCTGCCCTTATGGAAATCCAATAAAGGAAATGTGGAAAAAGCCAATTTCGCGATTGAGCAGAACCGGAAAAATGCAGACTTTCAGAAATTAACCCTTGAAACCAAAGTGGAGGCGGCCTACAGAACATGGAAAACCCGGTACGAACAGCTGGCGGAAATAAAACCTGCGGATCTCAACAATATGGAAATGGTCTACAACGGAATGCTCAGCAACTTCAGGAAAGGCAACATCAGCCTGATCGAATTTGCGGACTTCATGGACAGCTACCGGGAAACCGCCCTTCAGATCTATGATATGAAAAACCGGATCATCCAGTCTGCAGAACAATTGAATCAACTCGTACAAACGAAAATCTTCTATTAATATTCCTATGAAAAAATATATAATCTTGATCATGGTGGCCCTGTCTGTATTATCCTGCACAAAAAAGGAAGCAGACCCGAAGCCGCAGTCGAAAAAGGGGTTTGAGCTCAGCAACACCATGCTGAAATCCATTGACCTGGCAAAAGTTGAAAAACAGTATATCGAAGACAACTACAATTTCTACGGAAAAATTTCAGCGGACAAGAACAGCTATATCGACGTATATCCTCTGGTTGGCGGAAACGTTCTGAGTGTAAACGTTGAACTGGGAGACCACGTGACGAAAGGGCAGGTCCTGGCGACCATCCGGAGTACGGAGCTGGCAGAAGTTCAGAAAGAGGTCAGCGATGCCCGGACGGATCTGGTCGTGGCCCGGAATAACCTGCGGGTAGCCCAGGAAATGTACGAAGGAAAGCTGAATACCGAAAGGGATGTGCTGGAGGCCAAAAGCCAGGTGCAGAAAGCCCAGGACCAAATGCAGCGGGCCAGTGCGGTAAGTACCGTCTATAATGTGAAAAAAGGGAATATTTACAGGGTGGTCGCCCCGATCAGCGGATACATCGTTCAGAAAAACATCAACAAGGACATGCAGCTGAGAAGTGACCGGAGCGATAATATTTTCGATGTGGCCAATACCTCAAACGTTTGGGCCATCATGAACGTGAATGAATCCGATATTGATAAAATAAGCCTTGGGATGAGAGCACAGGTTTCCACCTTGTCATATCCGGATAAAGTGTTCAACGGGAAAATTGATAAGATCTTCAAAATCATCGATCCCGAAACCAATGCCATGCAGGCAAGGGTAGTCCTGGATAACCAGAACGGGCTGCTGATCCCGGAAAGCAAAGCGACCATCAAGGTGATGAGCTCGGAAAATACCATGGCCCCTACCATACCTTCCAAAGCCGTGATTTTCGACGACAACAGAAGCTTTGTGGTTATTTACAAATCCAGGACGGATGTAAAGGTAAAGGAAATAAAGGTTCTAAAGCAGGTAGGTAATATCACTTATGTTTCCGAAGGGCTTACCGAAGGGGAGCAGGTGATCACCAACAACCAGTTATTGATTTACCGCTCTCTCAACAGCTAAACGCGATTAAACCCTTAAGATTTTAATTCAGCAGTTAATAACATTAAGAAACAGATAAGCATTTTTTTAGCATTCAGACTTATTTATTTTTCTGTAGGCCATTTAATATTCTAAACCGATTACTTTTCTTAAAGGATTAAAGCGAAATTCTTTACCGGCACAGCTTTACCCAACAACATCATCAAAAATCCATCATGAACAAATTCATTAAAAATATAATTGCTTTTTCATTAAAAAATAAAGCATTTACCTTTATCTGGGTAGCGATTCTGGCGGTATCGGGATTCATCAGTTTCAAAAATATGCCCATTGAGGCCTTTCCGGATGTGACGAATACCCAGATCGTGATCATCACCCAATGGAACGGCCGGAGTGCCGAAGAGGTGGAGCGCTTCGTTACCACGCCGATCGAGCTGGCCATGAGCCCGGTGCAGAAGAAAACCAGTGTGCGGAGCACCACCATGTTCGGGCTTTCCATTGTGAAAATCCTTTTCGATGACGGGGTAGACGATACCTTTGCCCGGAATCAGGTGAACAACCAGCTCCGGACCGTTAATCTACCCGATGAGGTGGATCCTGAAGTGCAGCCGCCGTACGGCCCGACCGGAGAAATTTTCAGGTATACTTTACAAAGTAAGAAAAAAGATTCCCGTGAGCTGCTGACGTTACAGAACTGGGTTATCGACCGCGCTTTGAGAGGCGTTCCCGGGGTAGCGGACATCAATGTTTTCGGAGGACAGGATAAAGTTTTCGAATTGAGCATTGACCCCAGGGCTCTGGATAAATATAACCTGACTCCGCTCCAGGTCTATGATGCCGTGACGAAAAGCAACCTGAATGTAGGAGGCGACGTGATCGAGAAAAACGGACAGGCGTATGTGGTACGCGGAATCGGATTGGTAAAATCAATAAGCGATATCGGAAACATCACGATCCAGAACGACAGCGGGAATCCGGTGCTGGTAAAAAACGTAGCGGAAGTACATGAAAGTTCGATGCCGAGAGTAGGGCAGGCCGGCTTCAACCACCAGGAAGATACGGTGGAAGGAATTGTCGTAATGCGGAAAGGCGAAAATCCGCGGGAAGTTCTGGTAGGTGTAAAAGCCAAAATTAAAGAGCTGAACGAAAAGATCCTGCCGAAAGACGTAAAAATGGTGACGTTCTACGACCGCGACAACCTGATGGATTTCACGACCCATACCGTGATGCACAACCTGATCGAAGGAATTGTCCTGGTAACGGTAATCGTCCTGATCTTTATGGCCGACTGGAGAACCACGCTCATTGTTTCCATCATCATTCCTTTATCGCTGTTATTTGCCTTTTTATGCCTGAAAATGGCTGGGATGAGTGCCAATTTACTCTCACTGGGAGCTGTCGATTTCGGGATTATTATCGATGGGGCCGTCGTCATGGTGGAAGGGCTCTTTGTGATGCTCGACCATAAAGCCCACAAATACGGTGACGAAAAATTCAATAAAATGGCCAAAGCCGGCTGGATCAAACAGACGGGAACAGGCCTCGGAAAAGCGATTTTCTTTTCAAAACTCATCATCATTACTTCACTGATCCCGATTTTCTCCTTCCAGAAAGTGGAAGGGAAGATGTTCTCACCGCTGGCCTTTACTTTAGGGTTTGCCTTAATAGGTGCTTTGATTTTTACCCTGACCCTGGTGCCGGTGCTTTCCCATCTGCTTTTAAACAAAAATGTAAAGGAAAAGAATAACCCGTTTGTCAATTTCTGGGACCGGAGCGTTTTGAAAGGATTCAACTATACTTTTAAACATAAAAAATTAAGCCTGATCGTTGCCGTTTCCTTCCTGGCAGCCACGTTATTCTCAGCGAAATTCCTGGGAACGGAATTCCTCCCTCAGCTGAATGAAGGCTCGCTGTGGATTACCGCCGAAATGCCGATGAGCTCTTCCCTGAAAGAATCCCTGAAAACCGCAGATCTCCTGAAAAAAGACATCATGAGCTTCCCGGAAGTGACCGATGTGCTTGCCCAGACCGGAAGAAGCAACGACGGTACCGACCCGAACGGATTCGGATTTGTACAGTTTGCCGTCAACCTCAAGCCGAAAGAGGACTGGAAACGGAAAATTACCTATGAAGAGCTGATCGAGGAAATCGATAAAAAGCTCAGGAACTACCAGGGGATTACCTTCAACTACTCTCAGCCGATCTCCGACAATGTGGCGGAAGCGGTAGCCGGTTTCAAAGCCGAAAACGGAATCAAGATCTATGGGGATAATCTCCAGACACTCGACCGGCTGGCTGAAGAAGTATTGAAGCAGGTAAAAGACATCAGGGGCGTAAAAGATGCCGGGATTATTAAAAACATCGGACAGCCGGAAGTAAGTGTCGTGCTCGACCGGGATAAAATGGCAGCTTACGGCGTGATGCCTGATGATGCGCAGTCGGTGCTGGAAATGGCCTTCGGAGGGAAAACGGCTTCCGAAATGTTCGACGGAGAGAGAAAATTCCCGATCCGTCTCCGCTATTCCCGGGAATACCGGAAAGATGAAAACGACATTGCGGCGCTGATGGTCCCTACGCAGGATGGAGCAAAGATCCCTTTAAAAGAGATCAGCACCATCGTTAAAGACAATGGCGCGGCATTTATCTACCGGGACGACATCAAACGATACATCGGGGTTAAATTTTCCATCCGCGACCGTGATCTGGGGGGCACCATTGCCGATGCACAGAAAGCGGTTTCCAAAATTGAACTTCCGGACGGCTACTCCGTGGGCTGGACCGGGCAGTTTGAAAACCAGCAGCGGGCTTCGAAAAGGCTGACCCAGGTGGTGCCGGTCAGCATCCTGGGAATTTTCTTTCTGCTGTTCGTGCTGTTCGGAAATATGAAAGATTCTTTACTGGTATTGGCAAATGTGCCGTTTGCACTGATCGGGGGAATTATCGCCCTTCATGTCACGGGAATGAATTTCGGAATTTCGGCCGGGGTAGGGATGATCGCTCTTTTGGGCATCTGTATTCAGAACGGGGTAATCCTCATTACGGAATTCCACCAGAATGTCAGGAACGGGATGAATCTCGATACTGCCATCCTGAATGGCGTGAAATCAAGAACACGTCCGGTCATTATGACTGCCCTGATGGCATCGATCGGGTTGATGCCGGCCGCATTGTCCACAGGCATCGGCTCCGAATCGCAGAAACCGCTGGCCATTGTGATCATCGGAGGGCTGATCACCGCCACCGTCCTCACGTTGCTGATTTTCCCAATCATCTTCTGGATCTTTAACAGGACCAGAAAATCACAGCAGATTTAAGTTTAAGGGAGCTGGAAGAGGGAAGCCGGATGATGGAAGTTTTCCTGGCAGTAGGATTAAAGGGGACTAATAAGGTTTAAGGCTGATGACACTGAATTAATATGAATTCAATCGTGTTTGATTTTCTTGAGTGATTTAAAGAGAAAAAACAGAAAATAATTAAATAATTCATAGATTTTATTTTTAACAGAAGACGAAAGATGATTTGATATTTGACTATTGCTGTAATTTCAACCGTAAAAACTTCCAGCCCCAAACATCTCACTTTCTGCCTTGTTACAAACACATTTCTACATATAAGAATCGCGGAAAACCCAGTTTTCCGCGATTCTGCTATTGAAATAATTATTATGAGTTTAGAATCCTAGTCCTACTGCAAAACCTTTTACCGCATTCGGGAAATCGGAAACCGACGTTGCCGCTCCGGTAGTTGTGTTGATGCTGTAAAGTTTTGTTGTGGTACCTACCGTGGCCATCAGATAGGCTTTCTGGCTCATGCTTCCGATATCAAAACCGTTGCTGCTGGTGATGTTGATGCCCAGCGAACCGGTTTCTACCAATACACCGTTGTTCGGCGGAGTTTGCTGATACAATTTATCGGTATTATGGTCGATGACGAATAAAGTTGTGGAAGCGGTGCCTGCCATATTATTGCTGTAGGCTGCCGCACCGATCATCGGGCTTCCCGGATTCAGGGTGATATCTGTCGCGGTGATTCCTCCGGTAACCGGGTCCAGACGTAAATTCTGTCCGGTATTGCTTACCACCCGTATCTTATCAACCATCGGATTGAAATCGAATCCGAAATCCGTACCTGCCAGTAGTGTAGCAAAAGGAGAGGTTCCCACTGCAGTGGCTGCTCCGGTTCCGAGATTGATCGTATAAATCCTGCTGGAGCTTCCTAAGGCATACAGCTGTCCGTTCGCCGGTCTGAAATCGATTCCTAAAATACTCTCGCCTGTCTGAAGCCCGGACATGGATTTTGAAACCGGCATCGGGCTGTTCGGGTTGAAGATCTGAAGGTTGTTCGATCCGTCTACCGCATATGCAACCGCCTCTGTAGGAATGGCCAGATCGATCACCTGCTGCGGAAGCATTCCGATATTGGTTGCTTTTCCGCTGTTGAGGTCGACCAGGTGAAGGGTATTGTTTACGGCCAGCAAGGCACTGGCATTATCATACCGGATGTCAAAAGCAGCCTGTCCCGTAAAGGTGGTTCCCAGGCTTCCGACTTCTACCAGGGCTCCGTTGTTGGGAGGATCCTGCTTGAAAAGTTTCCCTGAAGCCATATCGATGTCGTATAAAACCGTACTCGAAGCGCCGGATTTGCTGTTGTTATAGGCAATTCCCATAATCGAAGGGTTGCTGCCCCCGCTGATATTGGTATCGGTGGCTGCGGTAGCTCCCGTCTCCGGATTCAGTCTCAGGTTCTGTCCGGTGCTGCTTACCAGACGGATGCGGTCTACTACCGGATTGAAGTCTATGGAAGCAACGCTTCCTGAAATGGCCGGGGTGAAGGCCGTATTGCTTACCACTCTTGCCGAAGCATTGGACTGGTTGATGATGTATAATTTGCTGGCACTGGATAAAGCATAAAGCTCACCGGTCGCCGGTCTGAAATCGATGCTCATCAGTTTTTCTCCCGAAACCACTCCCGAAACGGTGGTTTTGGAGGTGAAATTTTTGGGATTGTTGGCATTGAAAGCCACCAGCTCATTATTGGCCGTTAACCCGTAGACCATCTGGTCAGGCCCCTGAACCATCATGTCCTGGGACATCATGTTGTCGGAATCGTTGCAGGAAAATAGAACGGCAATGCCAACAGCAGCCATCCATAGATGTAATTGTTTTCTCATAATATTATTCTTTAAGTAGTTCGTATTTCTATCTACGATAAAAGGTAAATGACGGTTTTTGACAACAGAAAAAATTTTTACGCTTATTGTTTTATGAGTTATAGCATTAAGAATTAAACAGATAGTTTATAATTTAAACAAAACGTTGGGGAAGGATTTTCACAATTGAGAAAAATGTGTAAATTTGCAATCTCAATACATTGAAAAATAAGGTTGGTGCTTTATTGGATTTGAATATTGAAACTTTTTTGGAGAAAAAGTTTTTGGTATTTAAAAATTCATTATATTTGCACACCGAAAATTTGAAAAACAATAAATAAATAATTCATAAATCATGGCAAAGGAAACGTTTAATCGTAACAAACCACACTTGAACATTGGTACTATTGGTCACGTTGACCATGGTAAAACTACTCTTACAGCGGCTATTTCTGCTGTATTAGCTAGCAAAGGTCTTGCTGAGAAAAAAGACTTCTCTGCAATTGACTCTGCTCCAGAAGAAAAAGAAAGAGGTATTACTATCAATACTGCTCACATTGAATACGAAACTGAAAAAAGACACTATGCTCACGTTGACTGTCCAGGTCACGCGGATTACGTAAAGAACATGGTAACTGGTGCTGCTCAGATGGACGGAGCGATCGTTGTATGTGCTGCGACTGACGGACCAATGCCTCAGACAAGAGAACACATCCTACTTTGCCGTCAGGTAAACGTACCTAGAATTGTTGTTTTCATGAATAAAGTTGACATGGTAGATGATGCTGAGTTATTAGAGCTTGTTGAAATGGAGCTTAGAGACTTATTATCTACTTATGAATTCGACGGAGATAACTCTCCAGTAATCCAGGGTTCTGCTCTTGGTGCTCTTACCGCTGCTACTGCAGAAGGTGGTGCTAAGACTGACGACCAATGGTTCAAGTCTGTTGAGACTTTGATGGATGCTGTTGACGAGTGGATCGAAGAGCCGACAAGAGATACAGATAAGCCATTCCTGATGCCAATCGAAGACGTATTCTCTATTACTGGTAGAGGTACTGTAGCAACCGGTAGAATCGAGGCTGGTATCATCAACACTGGTGATCCTGTAGATATCGTAGGGATGGGTGATGAAAAATTAACTTCTACTATTACAGGAGTTGAGATGTTCAGAAAAATCCTGGATAGAGGTGAAGCTGGTGATAACGTAGGTCTATTGTTGAGAGGTATTGAAAAAACCGACATCAAAAGAGGTATGGTAATCGCTAAGAAAGACTCTGTGAAGCCACACAAAAAATTCAAAGCATCTGTTTACATCCTTTCTAAAGAAGAAGGTGGACGTCACACTCCATTCCACAACAAATACCGTCCTCAGTTCTACGTAAGAACAACTGACGTTACAGGTGAGATCTTCTTACCGGAAGGTGTAGAAATGGTAATGCCAGGTGATAACTTGGAGATCACTGTAGAATTGTTACAACCAATCGCTCTTAACGAGGGTCTTAGATTCGCGATCAGAGAAGGAGGTAGAACAGTTGGTTCAGGTCAGGTAACTGAAATCTTAGACTAATCATCTATTAAAATAATAAAAAGCTTCCGTAAGGAACTTCTTTACGGAGCTTTTTAAACTACGGGCATCGTCCAATGGTAGGATACCGGTCTCCAAAACCGTTGATCAGGGTTCGAATCCTTGTGCCCGTGCAAAATACAATTATGAGTTCATTTGTCGATTTTTTAAAAGGTTCTTATAACGAATTCAGACACAAAGTGGAATGGCCGAAGTGGTCGGACCTGCAGTCTTCTACTATTGTAGTTACTGTGGCCACCGTGATTCTGGCGTTATTTACTTTCGGGGTTGATGAATTGTTTTCCAAAGCAATCAGCAACATCATAGGAATGCTCATCAACGTGTTCAATTAATAATAAAAGTATTTTCCCAAAATGAGCGAATTGAAATGGTATGTGCTGAAAGCAATCAGCGGACAGGAAAATAAAGTGAAGAACTACATTGAGACGGAGATCAAACGTTTGGGGTTTGAACAGTATGTTACTCAGGTAGTGATTCCTATGGAAAAGGTAATTCAGATCAGAAACGGTAAAAAAGTTCCTAAAGAAAGACCTTACTATCCTGGATACTTAATGATTGAAGCTGATTTGATGGGGGAAATTCCACACGTTATCAAAAACATTCCCGGTGTTATTTCTTTCTTAAGCTTAACCAAAGGAGGAGATCCTGTTCCGATGAGAAAATCGGAAGTTAACAGAATGCTTGGAAGAATGGACGAACTTTCAGAATTTGCAAGCGATGTTGAAATCCCTTATATCGTGGGTGAAAACGTTAAAGTAATTGACGGACCATTCAACGGATTCAACGGAACGGTAGAAAAGATTCTTGAAGATAAAAAGAAAATTGAAGTTTCCGTTCTTATCTTCGGTAGAAAGACACCGATGGAATTAAGCTATATGCAGGTAGAAAAAGTATAATACTTTTCATAATAAAACAGAAAACCGTTCAGATACTGGACGGTTTTTTTATTTGTCAAATAAAGGATATCAGTTTAAAATTCAGGAATTGATTAAACCGATAAATCTGACAGGCCTTCAAAATTCGTTAGGTTTTTACCATCAATTTTATGATCAAAGCATTTCCTGTTTAACGTGAAATCGATAATAATTGTTTAAATATCAATCATTTAGTGAAATAATATAACTTAAATAATGCCGGATCTAAACAGAGCTGCTGCTAATAGAGAGTGCCTTCGATATTTAATTACCGTCACTTTGATTAGATTTTGAAAAAATCGTATCGAAAAGTTGCTGACCGACCACCTGGAGGTCTTACTTACAGGTTCCCGATACATTTTTCTCCGCTGCGCTGCAAAAAGACCCGAACTGGCATTATTTAAAATGAACCCGAAGAAGAACCTGGATTAACAGGCTGGAAGAGGGCTGCCGGATGCCGGAAGTTTGTCTCGTCAAAAATAGGATCAGAGATCTTGCTGATCAAACGAAATCATTTCAACTTTGTCAAAGTTCATAACTTTTGCAAAGTTTTTCAAATAGCCTCAGTTTATTTTTCAGCTAAGATAGAATTTATAGTGTTTTAAAGTCCCGACGGGACGGCTTTTTACAGGATAAGAAGAAGTATTAACCGTTTATTCGTTCTGCCAGGAGCAATCTACAAAAAATTCTGGTGCAATCAGCCTTAATTTTATTTTTGAGTTAATTAAACAACGGGATATAAGTTGGATATGGCCGAACTTTCTGAACTTTTATCGTATCAAAATAAATAATCCCTGATTTCAAGATACGGAACATATTTTCAAAGGAGATTCAGAGTTTTAGAAACGGATGCTTTAAATTTCATTATTAAACAGGGATACAGAATATTTTTATCCTGAAGATAAAATTCACTTAAATATGAATTGTTTTATGTATATTTAAAGAAATAAACATAACCATAATTCAAATTTTATGTACAAAGCAATTTTTCTTGCACTTATTTCGTGCACCGCCTTTTCTGCAAAGGCACAATGGTCCTTAAATGGAAATTCCGGAACAAATCCTCCCTCAAACTTTATCGGAACACTGGATAATAAGGATCTGGTTTTTAAAACGAATAATATTCAGCGTTTTAAAATTTCGCAGGGAACTTTTTTATTCAATACCAGTACGGTTACCGGTGATGGGGTGGATTTTATCGACGATTCTCCGAACAGAAATGCAGGAACGGATATTGTCTGGATTTCAAGTTCCCACAGTCAGGCTAATGATACCGGCCTTTTAACCGTATCTTCATCCAATTGGCAGTATCCTGTATTCAGTGCGAGGGAAAACGGTAAAATACTGATGGGGATCGCCTGGAATAATACAGGGCTCGCGACCTGTTCGGACTGTAATTCTTACAGGCTGTTTGTAAAGGACGGGATAAAAACCGAAAAGATCAAGGTGGAAATAGCATCAGCGGGCGGATGGGCAGATTATGTTTTCAATAAAGACTACAAGCTGAAGTCTTTGGAGGATCTTAAAGCCTATATTGATGAGAATAAGCATCTGCCTGAAGTCCCTTCTACAGAGGATGTACTGAAGAACGGGGTTGAACTGAAAGAGATGAATGTTTTGCTGCTGAAGAAAGTGGAAGAGCTGACTTTACACATGATCGAAATGAACGAAAGGCTTAAAAAGCAGGATGAACAGATCAATTCAATGAATAAAAGAAAATAAGATGAGATATTTATTTTTCTTTATACTATTCACTTGCATTTCCATCAGCACCCGGGCTCAGGATAATTCCTTTGCAGCTACCTGTGCGATGGGAAAAGAAGCAAGGCCGAAGGAGGGCGGCAATGTGAAAGACAATCCGAAGCTTTTAAATACAAATTGTGCAGGTACGTCTCCCTATAATTACGACAATAATCTGTATATGCCTCAGAGCAATGATGCGGTTATTTATGTTAAAATGAACTTTATTTTTTTAACTAAATCCGACGGCACCGGCAATTTTGAGGAAAATAATCCGGAACATACGCAGGTCATCGATGATATCGTGGCCGCGATGAACTACAGAATGGCTAACCTGGGCCAGCCCGTAGCAGGATGTGACGGGGACGGACAAGCCAATTTCAGCAATACAAAAATACAGGTTGTAGTAAATAAAATCTGGAAGACCGATCCCGCATGGGATTATTTGTATACCGGTTACGATCCGAATCTGGGGCCTTTAGGAGGAAATATGCCGCTTTATCCGCCATCTTCAGATTATTATTACACTTATCTGGATAGTGATCCCTCGATCCCTTCAGGAATCAATGTGGTATTTGCCAACAACGGCGATATTTATAACTATTATATGACGACGGGAGATTACAGCGCTGCACCCGGAGAAGGTTGGGCTGCGTCGGAATTTCCTTATTACACGCCGATAGACCGGAAGCTAAGACAGTTCTGGCCGAATCTCTACAACAAATATCTGTCCATGAAAAATTTCGTCGTTAATAATCCTACATGGGGAAACCAGCCATGGTCGGTAATCAGGCAATGGTTTATAGGAATGGGATATAACAGTTTTCCACACGAGTTGGGCCACAACCTGGGACTTTATCATCACGACTGCGGATCCAACATCATGAGCTATGCACAGGGTAATCACGACTATTTCAGCAGAGACGATATCGGTACCATGTACAGAAGTGCATCAGTGACCAGTGTGAGACAGTATTTTACGGAGAATTCATTTAAAAATACGAATCTGAATGTAACCTCCAATGAAGTCTGGGACATCAACTTCAGAAATTATTCAACCGTAAGAATTGATAACAATGCAAGTCTGAAAACAACCTGTAAGCTTATTATGGCTCCGCAGAGCCGGGTGATTGTAAAAAGCGGAAGCAACTTTATTATTGAAGGAGCAGAAGTGAGTTCAGCCAACAATTCATCATGGAATGGAGTAAAGGTAGAAGGAAATGGATATTGTTTGATTTTGCCGGATACGAAAATCGATAATAATTATTTTTACGTATATACAGATAATGTTATGACCAATGATAAGATGACAGATAGAAACACGGTAAATCCGAAAATCTCAGGAGACCGAAAAATGACTGCTGCTGCTGCGGATCTTATTAAAATTTATCCGAATCCTACGGGAGACTTTATCAACATCCGCACCGATGAGGATGTTCTTTCCGTATCGGTTTATAATACCTCAGGACAGAAAATCATAAATCTTGCCGGAAATTCAAAAAAAATCGACGTACAGTCGGTTCCGGACGGAATGTATTTGTTGGAAATAAAAACCAAAACCCGGATTATTACGGAGAAGTTTATCAAAAAATAAGCTTTGCCATCTTCACTTAAATACAATTGCCGCATTTTCATTGCGGCAATTTCTTATATGGCGGTATCCTTCATTAGTTTAGTATTTATTCTGAATTTTAATAGTTTACTATTTGCTATTTCAAAAATAATTCATAATTTTGCAGTCCGAAAAGTAGGATTATTTAAGGTGAGAATGGATAACCTACTGAATAATAATGCTTCCAAACTCATTCATTATTCAAATTTAAAAAACAAACAATGGCTAAAAAAGTCTTTAAAATGGTAAAACTTCAGGTGAAAGGTGGCGCAGCTAACCCTTCTCCACCGGTAGGTCCAGCATTGGGTTCTGCAGGTGTGAACATCATGGAGTTTTGTAAGCAATTTAACGGAAGAACGCAAGATAAGCCGGGACAAGTTTTACCTGTAGTAATTACAGTATACGAAGACAAATCTTTTGAATTCGTAATTAAAACTCCTCCTGCAGCAATCCAGTTGATGGATGCGGCTAAGATCAAAGGGGGTTCCGGAGAACCGAACAGAAACAAAGTAGGTTCTGTATCTTGGGATCAGGTGACAAAAATCGCTGAAGACAAAATGGGAGACCTGAACTGCTTTACGATGGATTCAGCTATTTCTATGGTTGCAGGTACTGCAAGATCTATGGGATTAAGAGTAACAGGAACTAAACCAACTAACGCTTAAAACTTAAAGAAATGGCAAAATTAACAAAAAAGCAAAAAGAAGCTTTAAGCAAAGTAGAAAAAGGAAGAATCTATAACCTTGAAGAAGGTTCGGCACTGGTAAAAGAAGTAAACACTGCAAAGTTTGATGCTTCCGTAGACATCGCTGTAAGATTAGGGGTAGATCCTAGAAAAGCAAACCAAATGGTAAGAGGTGTTGTATCTCTTCCTCACGGAACCGGTAAGGATGTTAAAGTTTTGGCTTTAGTAACTCCAGATAAAGAAGCAGAAGCTAAAGAAGCGGGTGCTGACTATGTAGGTCTTGACGAATACTTACAAAAAATAAAAGACGGCTGGACTGATGTTGACGTAATCGTTACCATGCCCGCTGTTATGGGTAAATTAGGACCATTGGGTAGAGTATTGGGACCAAGAGGTTTGATGCCAAACCCTAAATCAGGAACCGTAACAATGGAAATCGGAAAAGCGGTAACTGAAGTAAAAGCTGGTAAAATTGATTTCAAAGTAGACAAATACGGGATTATCCACGCCGGTATCGGTAAAGTATCTTTCGATGCTGCCAAAATCAGGGAGAACGCTCAGGAACTGATCTCTACTCTGATCAAAATGAAACCGACTGCTGCTAAAGGAACTTATGTAAAGTCAATCTATCTGTCTTCTACCATGAGCCCGGGTATTGCAATTGATACTAAATCTGTTAACTAATTTTAATCCTTAAGACAATGACAAAAGACCAAAAAGTTGTAGCAATACAAGAGATCAAAGACTTGCTTCAGGATGCAAAAGTAGTATATGTAGCAGATCTTCAAGGTTTGAACGCTGCTAAATCTTCTGACTTCAGAAGACAGGCTTTCAAGCAGAATATTAAGGTGAAAGTAGTAAAAAATACACTTTTACAAAAAGCAATGGAGCAGATGGAAGGAGTGGATTACTCTGAAATGTTCCAGTCTTTCAAAGGAAACTCGGCGTTGATGATTGCTGAAACGGCTAACGCTCCTGCGAAATTAATCCAAGGGTTCAGAAAGAAAGAAGAAAAGCCGGCTTTAAAATCTGCTTTTGTTCAGGAAACTTTCTATGTTGGTGACAACAACCTGGACATGCTGGCGAACATCAAGTCCAGAGAAGAAATGATCGGTGAAATCATCGGATTACTTCAGTCTCCAATCCAGAGAGTGGTTTCTGCTCTTCAGAACAAATCTGAGAACGTAGAAGCTAAAGCTGAAGAAACTGCTCCTGCAGCAGAAGAAGCTCCGGCTGCTGAAACTCAGGAAACTCCGGCTGCTGAAGGAGAAGCTCCAGCTGCTGAATAATTTACACTCAAAAAATAATCAATAATCAACAAAAACATTACAACAATGTCAGATTTAAAAAATTTAGCTGAAACGCTAGTAAACTTAACAGTAAAAGACGTAAACGAATTAGCTGCTATCCTTAAGGATGAGTACGGAATTGAGCCTGCTGCTGCTGCAGTAGTAATGGCTGGTCCTGCTGGTGAAGCTGCTGAAGAAAAGACTGAATTCGACGTAATTCTTAAGTCTGCAGGTGCTTCTAAATTAGCAATCGTTAAATTGGTAAAAGATTTAACAGGTGCTGGTCTTAAAGAAGCTAAAGATATCGTAGACGGTGCTCCTGCTCCAATCAAGACAGGTATCTCTAAAGACGAAGCTGAAGCGCTTAAGAAGCAATTAGAAGAAGCTGGTGCTGAAGTAGAATTGAAGTAATCATTTACTTTATACATATAGAGCCGTTCCAATTTTTGGGACGGCTTTTTTAATGCAGTCAGTCCTGCACTGCGGTTTAAAACCTGTGATTCCAGGTGGAAATATTACTTTTGATGAAATATTAAAGTTAAAAAATTTTATTAAAATTGCCCACTCAGATAGCCTGGCGCCGGTTATTCTGCCACTCATTATTTTATTTTTTATTTATTGTATAATTCATATTAAAATATCAGAATTTATAATTAAATTTGCCAAAAATTCACAAGTTGGGAAAGAGAATTATAAACCATACAGGCGGCATGCCCGGTACGATCCTTTACAGGTCGTTCGGAAGAGCAGCTGTTCTGATAGGTCTTCTTTTTTTCTCTTCTATTTATTCCCAGGAAGGGTTTGATACTTCTCCACTGATTACGGTCAGAGGTGACGCGCAGATCTATTCTTCCGATCCAAGTTTCAATCAGCAGTTTACAGCTCAGAGAAATACCCGTTACACGATCAGTAATCTTGGTAAAGCCCTTGTGTTTAAATCAAAAGATCCTGCAGCCGGGAAGAGGTATGCCAAACTTAAGGCTAAATTTTCTGTAGAGGCTATTGACCGGGTAGGCTCCGGGAAGCTGCGTAAGACGGTATCGGATTTTGAGCACCGGAAAAAATCATTTAGTTTCTGTCATCTGAACGGGAGCCCCTTTTCACGGGAACTGCCTTATTCCTCTGACTCCAACTCCAGCTATCTTATACCTTCCACGACATTCAGTGATTTTTTAAAGGTCTGTGTTTTTCAGTATAAATTATTGATTAGCTTGGTATTAGAACATCTCTATATAGAGAGATATCATTATTTTAATAACCGGTCTTTTGATTTCTGTTTTTCCAGGGTCTTTTCCATAAGGCCTCCGCCTTGGTTTACAGTCTAAAAGATAAACCCTATAAAAACTATTCGGTACTTTATTCAATAAAGTACATCTACATAATTAATTACTTTATGATTATAAATCTAACACAAATAAAAAATACAGCCACCGTGCTGATGTTACTTGCAGGAAGCCTGGGCTTTGCCCAGACCTGTCCTTCTACAGCAGAAGGAACCCCCGTATTTAGAAATGATTTCGGAACAGGAACCAGCAATAGCAATACGACTACTACAGATCCCTATGTAGTAGGTCATACTTTTCAGGCAGTCAATCCTCTTGATGGTTTTTACAGCGTTACTACCTCTAGCGCTCAAAGCTCATCTTTTGTAATGACGGATCTTACCGGAAATAAGGATGCCGGCTATACGGATATTACGGCCGGATCTACGACCGGAAGATATCTCGCCATCAACATCAATTCCGGCGGAACGGTAAATGCAGTGATTTACCGGGTAAACAATCTGGTTGTTATACCGGGACAGCTTTACAGGTTCAGGATTGATATGGCCGGATTGTGTAATGCCTGTGCCGATGTACCTAATTTACAGCTGAGCATCAAAGACAATAATGATAATGTGCTGGCTACGGCCAACTCGGGCAATCTCGGCGTTGCTAATGATGATGTATGGAGAAGGCTTAATCTTTCTTTTACACCTGCTACTACAGCCGTAAAACTGGAAATTGTTAATCTGCAGGCAAACGGAGGCAGCGGAAACGATGTCGGGATCGACAATATTGTCTTTACTCCGGTTGAATGTGATTCAGATGGTGACGGAATTCCCAATTCCCTGGATCTCGATGATGACAACGACGGTATTTTAGACTGTATCGAAAAGGGATTGGATCCCAATTCAACAGTGAGTACCATCTTTAAGCTGAATGGTGACGCTACAGAGATCAATTCTAAACAGGTGAGACTAACGTCGGCATTAAATAATCAGGCCGGTCAGATGTGGTCTTACGGAAAAGTGGATTTTAATAAAAGTTTCACATTAAGCTATGAAGCCAATTTCGGAAGCAGTGACGGAGGAGCCGACGGAATTGCCACCGTATTCCACAATTCACCGGCAGGCGTGAACGCTGTAGGAGGTGCAGGCGGCGGTATCGGGGCAATCGGTATCCAAAACGGAATTGTACTTGAAGTCGATACCTATGATAATGGTTCGGGTGTAGGAGATATCCCCAATGACCATGGCCAGATCTGGGCATCGGCCAGCCAGAGTGGCGCCAACCTTCTTACAACAGCCGTTGACCTAGGCAACGTAGAGGATAATGTATGGAGACCGGTGATCATCACCTGGGATTTTCCTACGAAAAGATTATCCTACACGGTCGGAGGAATTTTAGCAGGGGCCTATACATTTCCATCCAATAATCCGATAACCAATTATTTCGGCGGAGTAAGCAATGTTTATTTCGGATATACGGCTTCTACCGGAGGAGCGGTTAACGAACAAAGTATCCGGTATAACGACTTCTGTTCGCAGCTTCCGCTGGAACTGGATACCGATGGAGATGGTATTCCGAACCAGCTTGATCTGGATTCCGATAACGACGGATGCCCGGATGCGATCGAAGGGGATGAAAACGTTACCCTGAACCAGCTTGTCTTTGCCGGAGGGAACGTTACCTCGGGAACGGGATCTACTGCTCCGAACA
>Ga0308160_10002452_pt1 | contig 22447 bp, 28 predicted proteins | sample PhyFR1_FD_201036 | JGI IMG/M metagenome (GOLD analysis project Ga0308160, IMG submission 201036) | Phyllosphere microbial communities from UC Gill Tract Community Farm, Albany, California, United States - DLSLF.R1 | ecosystem: Host-associated > Plants > Phyllosphere > Unclassified | place: USA...
AACGTGACCAGTTGTTCCAGCAGGTCAGCCAGGTCGCGCTGACGGATGTGTTTCTGTAAAAGCTCCAGGATGGCCATACGGCGATGCTGCATGATTTGCTCATCCGGGATGACTGTGACATCGACTAGGGGAAACGCTCCCGCATAAAGCTGTGTGGCCAGTTCAGGGTCACCAAACTCATCCAGCCAGCGCATCGAGTACGGATAAGGCGTCACCTGACCGTGATAGAATAACAGTGGAACCACCAGGGGCAATTGCTCGTTACCCGCATCAAGATGGCGTTGCATCGCCGCGATACTGTATCGCATCAGCCTAAAGGCCATATTCTTATCAGGGGAACTTTGGTGCTCGATAAGGCAATAGACAAAGCCGATACCCTTCCCCGCCTTGAGTGAATAAAGTACATCGGAATAATAGGCACGCAGGTCTTCCTCAACAAAGCTGCCCGATTCCAGCTTTAACGTACTCAAGTCACAGTGTGTGAGCACTGCCGGCGGCAAATGCAATTGCAGGAAGTCACGCGCTGTTTCTGGATGGGTCAGAAACTGCTTGAACACGGCGTCATGGGGAATGGGGGTCGTTTTCATCGACATATCATAACATGCTCTGGCTTTTCTAAACCACCCTATGGCTCCCAACCATGACGTTCAGGTTATTATTTTCCTACTAATCCTATTCATCAGGCCATTCAAGCTCTACCTCGAGAAAATGCGCTTCATTTATAATCTCAACAACTTCAATTTCTTCGAAGTCTTTAGAAAAGTCACCACTTAATGTCAGTAAAATGTCAGTATAAAAACTTTCTGTCGTTTTATCAGGTGCGCCTTATAACCCTGCCCTGAAGGACGGGGTTTTACGGCATACCTGATAAAAGGCATTAAAAAAGCCGCCATTTTTCAGTGGCGGCCTGTTGGATCTAGGCCTGTTTATTTTACACCTTCAGACGGGAGGTGTGAGGTCTCACCCTGGCACAGAATTCAGGGATTCTATGGGATCCTCCCACTAACTGTTGCACCCTGATTCAGTTGGCTTCTGGCTCGCTAACAATAGCATTGTATTATGACGTTTCCGTCAACCATCCCTGCTAATCCTGCATAACGGCTCTTCATCCCTGCTCACGATTATCGGGCATTCGGTAAAACCCGCAAAAACGTGGATTCTACACCGTAGAGAAGAAAAAACTCATCCCTACCCCGCTAGGTCTTGAGTTCATTGCCGCCCTTCCCCCTATTGCCACTACACCTGATATGACCGCCCTGTGGCATGAGAAACAGCAGATGATCCAGGGAGGGGAATTAACCGTTGATGCATTTTAAGATGAGCTTGAGCAGTTTATTGCCGAACGAGTGAACAACGTTGATCTTGGCACCATTAAATCTATTCCGTCGCAGCAGTCTGCAATAAAGGCCAATTGTCCGATGTGTGGCAAGGCGTTATTTGCTACGCCTAAAGTTGTGGGTTGCAAAGTCAGCTTGTAAAGGGCTGGGAAGTGAAGATCCCCGCAATGAAACCGCAGGATTGGGACGAGTTGCGTTGGTGGCTGGAACATCTGCGCGGCAACGCGCACTGAACACCGGGCGGGCGGGCCCGTCCTCATCCTAGACCGAATATTTTACAGTTGCAGAGAGAGAAAAAAGTTGTTTTTGTCCCATTTTGGGATATAATTAATGTATTGTAACAGTAACGGATGTACGCCATGAAGATCATTTCCATCGCAACCTTTAAGAGCTTTTGGGAACAGTACCCGGATGCAGAGCAGCCGTTAAAATCCTGGCTGGACGAAGCGAAAAAAGCCAATTGGCAATCCCCGATGGAAATTAAGGAGCTTTACAGTAGCGCCAGTATTCTTAAAAACAGTCGTGTGGTGTTTAACATCAAAGGTAACGATTACCGTTTAGTGACATCCATATTCTATGCGGCGGGCTGGGTTTATATTAAATTTATCGGCACCCATAAGCAGTACGATAAAATTGATGTCAATACCGTTGAGATTAGAGAGGTAACAAAATGAATATCAAGCCGATTCGTACCGAGCAGGACTATCATGAAACGCTAAATGTGATTTCTCCCCTGTTTGACGCGCAGCCGGAACCCGGTACACCCGAATTTGATTTTATGGAAATCATGGTATTGCTGATTGAAGCCTATGAAAAGAAACACTATCCCATTGACCCGCCTGATCCGATTGAGGCCATTAAATTCAGGATGGAGCAATCGGGGCTAACCGCGAAAGATTTACAACCGGCTATCGGACAATTAAACCGGGTTTATGAGATTTTGAACGGAAAGCGTAAATTAACCATTCCAATGATACGAAATCTCAACAAACAGTTTCATATTCCATTGGAAAGCCTGTTAGGTATTTAATGAGGGCGTTGGAGGTGTTGAGATGAAAGACATCATAGCGATAGCCGCCAGATGGCGCGATGCGAACCCGGAACATGTTGCTGGCGTGGTGCTGGTTTGGCAGGGGGAAGTCTACGGTTGGAAAAATTGCTTACGTGACACCAGTCATGAACGCCCCGGTGCGTTAGCCATTGATGTACAAGGCCATATTTTTGAGGCTCAAGGGGGGAATGATTATGACGGCACTAAATGCTGGGTTGCACAACATTAGAAATGGAGAATATTTTCTATGACAAATCAAATTGAGGGGAAATATTATGTCAGGTGAAGGTGCAAATACGGTAATCATTAATGGTGAAGTGAAACATATCACTGAGCTTGGTGCATTGACGCTTTGTTTTGAGTGGTCGAAGCTTAAAAAAGAAAATAAAGAGCTTTACCGAATTAACCAAGAGGCCAACAACGGGTGGCGCGGACTCATTCTGAAATTGATAGGTATCTATCTGCCGGATGGAGAGCGTATTTTCATTAGAGGGTACAATGCGAAAGGTGAATCAGTCTACAGCGAAAAATAAAGGGGATGTCCGAAAACTAACAGATAAAAAGTCTATCAGAGACTTTTGGGGATAGTTGAGGTTATGTCACGAAAAAAATGAAATATTTAAAATGTGGTTCCTGATTATGCTAGTTGGGGCGGTGTTCACAATGGGGTACACATTGTTTATTAAATAAGTCTTATGACGAAAGGGAAACTAATATGATAGCTGATTTCATTGATAGGAAATTATTGCATCACGCACAGTTGAAAGGCTTCGATATGCGTTATTCTGAAATCATTGAGGTCATTAGGAGTGAATACCCCTACGCGCATTTTCACCTTAACCCTTTCATTTTAATCGATGCGTACAGAAAAGCGAAACGTGAATTTTATCGTTCACTAGCGAACAAGGAATAAAAGCATGAGAGTAAAAATAGGTAAGGTCATATGCACGTCTTTTCTCATTATTGCATTCAGTAGTGTAGTATCGGCGGCGGGTATCCCTGTTTTTTATCCCGGCGCACCTATTAAAATCTCTGAAAATAAATCGTACAGTCGCGATAAAAACGGTAATGCCCTACAGGTATCAGACGGCGTTAAAGTGCCTATGCATCATGATAACAGGCCGATTACATGCCATAATGATAATTTGTGGTTTAATGATAAACCACTGAGCTTTATTGACCTCATGGGTTTCTCTGCCAAAGAATACACAACTAAAAATTTCAATTATGAAATGACACAACAGGCAGGAACAGAAAAAACCCAGCCCGCTGCTGTTTTTGATAATGGCATAGCCACATTCATAAAGTTTAAACCTGAACAGAAAACACTGTTCTTAGACGGTAAAAAGTGCCTACACCACCAAATCTCATGGTCTTTTATTTAAATGAAAATGGCAAAGAAGTTGTAGCATCAGATTATGAATGGAATGCAGAGCTAAATATATTATCCTTTCCTTTCGTTGCAAAAGAATGGCGTATCCGTGCAGGGGAAAAGGTCGTGGGGATCAGAAAAAGTGAAGCGTTACCTCACCCATGAGCACGGTCAGACGGTTTCGCTGTGCGTTCGCCGAGATTCGGCAAAACCCCCTGTTTACCGAATCGCCGCACTTATCCCCGGTTTCTGTGGATAACACTATATGTTGTATCGGTCATAGCTGACGGACATACTATATGTTGTGTTGGGTGGGGCATTCCGTGGGCCAGTGGCTTTCCCCTGCCCCGGTTCGGTATTCGGTTTTACTTCCATAAAGTATGTATTAACCGATATGTTAATCGCCTCCAGCGCGATTATTCCACAAGCCTCCCGCAGCCCGGACGTTTACAATCAACAGTAATACGTCACCCCGGTTAATTGCGGAGAGTAAGCATTGAGCGCCACCTTAACTACGTTCCCGCAGATCTCGCGTAGCGCCACCGCCATTCCGGCCACGCCCTATATCGATTTTGAAACCGCCCTAGCGGTACGTCGCCTAGCGGCAGTGCGCGACGACCTGCCCCGCTATCTGCTGGCCCCGGAGATCACCGTGTTGCTGGCCGGGTGTAATGATTTACGCAAGCGGATGCTGTTTGAGTTTTTATGGAACACCGGTGCACGGATAAATGAAGCGCTGGCCGTGACCCCGGCCGATATCGAACTTGACGGGGTGCGCCCGCTGGTGACGTTGACCACGCTCAAGCAACAGCGCCTGACCAAGGCCGGACGGCCACCGAAAGGTCACCGCCGTACCTTGCCCCTGCTTGATGCTGATTTTGTGCGTCGGCTGCGTGATCACCTGCACACCTTTACCCGCTACCGGACAAAGCCGGTTTGGGCCATCACCGATGACACCGCTCGCAACTGGCTGCGCGACACGGTGACGGCCTGCATCACTCAGGGGATACGGTTTTCCATCGACCCGATCTCGCCGCACACGCTCCGGCATAGCTACGCTATGCACCTGCTGTACTGTGGCGCGGCTCCGCTGACGCTCCAGGACTACCTAGGCCACAAGGATTTTAAATCGACGCAGGTCTACGCGCGTATCCGGGCACTGGAAGTGGGGATCGGCAACGGCTACCAGGTACGTTTTGGTATGCACCCGGATGAAGCGGCCGCCCTGTTGCGACGAGCCGGGCAAATCATTTAAATAGTGTATAACATTACACACTATTTACCCGCCACCATTGTAAATGTATAACGTTATACACTATAATCATAACTGTCTGGCCGCTTAGCGGAATATTTAGCCATACAGGCAAGCAATATAAAGGGTCGCGAGCACTGTTAATTCTGGCTCTGCCGCATAATAGTGTGTAACGTTATACAATGTTTGGGGGCAATATGATTGTGCTAATTGGCAGCCATAAAGGGGGCGTGGGGAAGTCTACGGTGCTAATAAACCTGATGATGTGCCTCAAACTCAAGACCGGCAAGCATATCGCCGTGATGGAGTGCGACGAGCAACGCAGCGTGAAAATGTGGCTCGATGAGCGCAGCGAGCGAGGAATAACCCCAGACGTGGACTATTTTGAGTGCTACACCAACATCCCCGACACGGTTCGCCGCCTGGCATCCAAGTACGATCTACTGCTGCTGGATGCCCCAGGCAGCAAGTCGCCGGAGTTTCGGAAATGCCTGGCGGTGGCGGACAAGTTTATCTCGCTGGTTGATCCGACCGCGCAAATCGAAATCAATACGCTGGGCGAGTTGGTTGTAGACGTTCGCCAGGCACAGGCGGCCATCAATCCGAGCCTGAAAGCGTTGATCGTGATGAACCGCTGTCCGACCCATCCGGGCGATCAAGATGCGAGTACGTTCCGCAAGATGATGAACGACGATCCGGACTGGTTGCCGGTTGCCCGCCAACGGCTGTTCAGTCGCACGGCTTACAAACGCGCCTACAATGACGGTGTATCTGTGCATGAATACAGCGACAAGAGCGGCAACAAGGCCCGCGCAGAAATTGAACTGCTGGCTACAGAATTGAATTTATACAGTGTATAACATTACACACTGTTTTAAGGTGATGCGATGAAACTGAAAAAAAGTGCCGGACTGACCACGGTCACGGAAGACAAAACGTTGAAAACCTTTGTGATGGAGGCGAGCAGGCGGCCTGTTTCCGGTTCGCAGATCACCCGCGTGAATTTTTCATTGACCGAAAACGACATCGACCACTTTGATCGCTTGACGCTGGAGAGCGGCGCTAGCCGGGTTGCGGTGCTGCGGGCCAGCCTTGATGCCCTGAGCCGCCTGGATGAAGATATGCGGGGGACGCTGATCCGCCAGGCGGAGATCGCCAGTCCAAAAACCGGCAAGCCACCGATAAGACGTTGACTGATGTATAACGTTATACACTATATTGAACCCCGTCAGTAGCTTCGTTGGCGGAATTTTCTGGGTTTTCGGCGTAGAAGGGGTCTGATGCTCAGTCGAGCAGAAACTCACTTTAAGCGAGAAAAGCCGTCTAAAAAATCGGTTTGTGGGCAGCAGTATCCGTTAAAAGCCGTTTTTCGATTAAAAAGACACCGCTTTGAGTGTCTCTTTAATCATCCATAATATTTTGATTTATCAGACAAAAAACCCTTAATGTGTGAAATCGTTCCGTTGAGCGTCAACCCCTGTTTCCGGAAGCTGAGGGCAATCTTCCAGACCTTCGCCGTAATCGATCTGTTTCGGACATAGAAATGCAGCAGCCCCACAGTTCGCGGGACAGGTAAAAGCGAGCTGGTTAAAAAGTAGACTTAGTTTGGTTTATTTTCTTTTTTCCAAGCGGCCCCTACATGGGGTGTAGCTTCGGGGGGAGCCGGCGTAGACCTTAGTTAATACATTAGAAAATTGTTCTATTTTTTTTGCAAGGTATAATTGGTGCGTTTCTATGGCACCGAATAGCAGTTTTTACAGCAGTGACTTGTTTACAGCAGCGTTTACAGCAGCTGAGAGAAGTAAGAGGATTGCATAAAAGGAGGGGAGTTGACGGTCCAGAACGGGTTTAATGATATAGTACTGACAAAAAATGGTGGGGAAGAAAGATTTCCTCTCAAGCATCTTGAGAATCATTTTATTGTCATTCCAGAGTTCTTACTAGAGAGCAATCAAACCGTTGACCTCAAGGTATACATTCGTCCAACTAATCATCTTTACAGCAGAAAACCCGAAATAGGTGTTGATAATTTAGCCGGTTTTTCTGCCACTGGCGAGCTGCTGCTACGTTATGAACATGCTGAGGGAAATTATCAGGCAGAAAAAAAGGACCAGATCAACTCTGAAAAACGTATCTTTTGCCCCAAAAAATACGAACAGAGCATCATGTTTCCACGCTTTGCACAGTTTCTACAACAAAACCCAAGTCAGCCATGCATATCACCTAATCCTGGTGATAGGAGGACTTGTTTGAGTGCATTAGTTAAGTTGCCTGAGCCTTGGAACGATAATGATCTCTATCTGGTTATTTTCAAGTTGCATAAAGTTAACATTCGGGAAATAAATATGCTCATTGAAACTGCGTTTGTTGTGCAATCAAATGATACCAGAGCAGAAAGGTTGACTGCAAATAAGTATAGGAATGATCGAAAGCCTTTCTTGGTTCTGCTGAGAAATGTCCTCGCGGGTAGGTTGCCGTTTGAAGGTAAAGCCAAGGCAGCGGCGAAGAAGGCTTACAAGAAGAAAAAGAAGCAGTAATTTAGTCGAGAGCTTTTTAAAAAAATAGCGGCTCCAGTTACCTGTGAGCAACTGGAGCCATAGTCTTATTCCGAGATCCCTATAACAAACAATAAGTAGAAGTTTGCGTGTCTCTGTCTTGCAGAGCGCTAGCATCTGAACGTGTACCTAGATACTCGACAGTTGTATAGCTAGCGGGAGGCAGGGTATTTAAGATGTATTATTACATCCGCAATCCGAACAACCTGCTCTTAATAGCTCTAACTATACCCCCTTTTGATGCGTTCGTCAAATTTTATCTAACAGCGCCTTAGTGCGACAGAGCCTTCCTGGGTAAGACCTTTATTACGTTGAGTCATGTAAAAACTGACCTGCCTGATATTCAGCGCCACAATCTCTCCCTTGAGGGAAAAAACAGGACGCCAAGGTTACAAACAGGCCAGAGTAATTGTCGCCTAATAAGCATCTTTAAAATCTGGCTGTGGTGTATCAGCGTTCGAGCTAAAAAATGCAGGCGACAGCGGTTGTTGCAAAGCTCTCTGAAGGTGGGGGTCGCCGGTCGCCCGGCGTAGCCGGTTCAGTGTTGATAGGTATCCCCTATCCCATCCCTTGTCCTGTTAAGCCAACTCCGCTTTCAGCGATAATAGAGCCTCTGTGCGCGGTCGGAGTGGTCACGACAAGGCATAGCCGCAGTCGGGGCGTATCTCCGCGTTAGCGGGCCATCAGGGCCGCTTACGAGCGTGTATATCTATCTTCCAGCAATACCTCCTAAAAAAACGTCTCTATTTCTGTTATTGCTCCGAGTTTAAACATGTCTCTTGCCCTGAGCAGAGCGAAGGGAGCTACTTATTCTTTGCTCTGAGCGCGTGGACGCGACGCGTCCGCTGCTGACGAAGGCATTATCCACAGAGGCTTGCCTCGTATTTTTTCTTTTTCAGTCAAAGGAATTTAAAACAGTGATATTGCATGTAAATCCTTAGCTTGCATCTCTCTGTGATGAACGTTTGCATTTAATGGGGGATAAATGGAACGACAAGTGGCCCACTGAGGCTTTTTTTGAAACATGCAGGGCAATAGTGGGCGGTAATCTAGGTGAACGGGGCAAAAAGAGGAGAGTAGGGGATTCAGGACGAGGGGTGGCCTGCGACATGACATCGCATAAGAAAAAAGGGAGGAAATATTAGGCTGTATCGGGTGCCTGACAGGGCGACGTCGCCAGCTTGCGCATGGCGTAATAGCGCTCGTCAATCTGTCGCTTGAGTTCACTATGGCCCATCGCGACCAGTTCACCCTTGTCATAAAGTTTGACCAGGTCGCCAAGTATCTTCTGCCTGGCCTGCTGCTCATCCATCGACGCCAGCTTTTTAGCGCGCTTCATCTGGACTTTCCAGGCATGTTTCCTGGCACGAATTTCAAACGCTGTCTTGATATGGCGCTCTTTGGCTCGGCGTCGCGCTTCGGTGACCGTGATCGCCGTTTCACCGTCTTTCAGCAGCTTTTTATTGCGCCAGGCAAGCTGCTGCTGCTGTGCCGCCAGGTATTTGCCGTACTCAAACCCGATAAGTGTGAAGAACAGCTCCGTCACCCAGATAAGATTGGGTATCCAGGAGCCAGTGGTCTCATCCCATATCCGGTCACAGTGGATAGCCCCTATCGCCTCAAGGTGTTCATTAATGGCACGGCAGGCACGGCTGTAGGAAGGCACCCCATTGCTCCAGGTTGTCAGCCCACAGGCATCTGAGATTTGAGCCAATGTCATGTAGACCTTGCCCTCAACAATGTTCACCCGATCTGCAATGCAGACACAGATGGCATTGATAGCGCGGGCGCGGTGCTCATTCATCGCCCTGTCGGTCCCCAGCGGCCTGTGCGAGATAGCATGAAACCGGTCAGCTGTCCGCCAAAGCGGATGCCGGGACGGATTGTTTGATTGAGCCGCAAGACGCATGGCCTCCACGATACGCGGTGGACGTGATGTACCCTTGTCAATCCTGGGCTGGTACTGAGGATGTGGATTCTTGATGTAGTCTCTGCTGCCAGCCAGCAGCGGCAGAGCGTCATTGACGGGGAAGTTATGGTCAGCCACCACTCCCTGCGCTTATGGCAGAGCAAAGGGTGGGCGTATCGAAAATTTTACTCACTGATACTTGATTGCTTGGTTTCATTGGGCTAGTATCCTTCTTGAATCACTGCGCCAGCATGAATTCGCAATACCCCGATAGACGCTTCTGCCAAGATGGGACTATCGGGGTTTTTTGCGTTCTGGGGGCAATGAAGTTGATTGCTTTTCTGACCCCAGGCACCTGCTCACTATAGGGGAGCGTCCTGAACGGCGGATTTTACACGCACAATCTCAACAAAATAGCCGAAAGCCCGCCTTTAGACAAGGGCGGGCTTTCGTATTTTGGCAGAAACTATTTTGTGAAGCGAGCCAGCGAGCCAGTCTGTCGCTGTTTCCAAAGGTAAGCCGATCATCCGGGCGCTATCAGCGCGTAGATTGACCACGCCTCCTTCACGTCAACGGGTCGTCAAACGGGGGACGCTGATCCAGTTCGTCGCGTTCACCGCCTTGGGCATAGACCTCCCACTGTTGCGCGGCGTCGGCCGCCGCCGACCCGCTGACCTGTGCCGGCATGTTATCCGGCGGTGCCACGCCCTGAACTCCGTGCTTCCTGGCAACGCCTGGCCTCACTGTTCTGGCGCTGATGACGGAATCAGCCACGACCTGGTAGCCCGTCTGCTGGGTACCGTCCTGCCCTGTCCATTGATTCACCTGCAAGGCACCGGCTACGCTCATCAGCTCGCCTTTGTCGTGACGCATCAAAAATTCGGCCTGCCGGCCAAAGGCAACCACCCCCAGCCACATCGTTGATTGGCCCTCCTGTGAGCTATGGCAGGGCAATGACACTGCCAGCCGCCCCATCGCCATCAAGGTGTCATTTTTAGTGGCTCTGCTGGTTGGCTCCGCGACCAACCGTCCGTGTACTGCAATGTGTCCGCTCATCGTTCTCTCCTGATTCAGGCCACATCTGGGCCATCGGTATTGTGATGTGGGTTCAGTTCAGCCTGACGCGCCTGCTGACGTGCCCAGTCGGTTGGCTCCGCTGCCCATAGACGACGGTTTCCTGATTTTTCCACGGTAGTCCCATCCTTCCCGGTTTCCGTCCAGGTCACGCGTTCGGTGCCTTTATCTTCAACCCGCACCTCCTCACCTATCCCTAGCCCCTCTACGGCATTTTTGAGGCCAACGCCCCACAGGGTACGGCTCTCACCGTTGTCTGTGCGCAGCACAACATAATAGCTATCGTTACGCTCATCGTCTGGTTTATCCATGTCCGGTTTGAAACGATACGCGGCGGCACCATGCTCAACTAAAACGCCCTGGTGAACCGTTTCCCGCCCGCTTTTCACGGTATCCCGTTGCGCCTGGCCGCTATCGGACGTTGCTTCAACCGACTGCGATACCTCGCCGGTTAAATCCGGTTCCGCCCGTGATGGCTCGCTCTGGCCAGGCTGGCTATCTGCTGTCTCCAGCCGCTCAATACGCTGTCCTTCTTTCTCAATGGCCAGCGCTTCCTTCTGAGCTTCGAGTGCCTTGTTCATGGCCTTGTCAGTGAAGTGAATATCTAGACTGTTTTTCGCCACAACATCAATCACCTGTGCCTTGAATGCCTTGCTGCCTTTGATGGTCAACGTGGAGCCGAATTTCTCCTTCGCCAGCTCCAGTGCCACCTGAACAGCCGAATCTGTCATGCCCTGCCTGCGCAGGGCGATGGCATTACCGGTATCGACAAACAAGGTACGGTCAGTGCGCTTGTCCAGGTAATGAACGTTCTTGCTGAGTCGCGCACGCCGGGTATACAGGTCAGCCGCTGAAATGACACGCTGTCGGCAACGCATGCGCTGCTCTGACATATGCGCGTTAATGTTATCAATGATGCGCGTAAAACGTTCCCTGGCAGGGGGTATATCCTTCTCTTCCACCTGGGTACCGCTGATGGAATTATTGGGGATGCGGGTGTCCTTGATTAGTTTTCGAATATCTGCACTTCCCATATAGAGGTTCTCCGGTTCATAGTGAGTGTCGGGCTGTGTGATGGCATGGTGGGCCTTCATTCGCTCGAATGTTAATACCGCGATGTACTGCGCTTTTTCCTTTCGGCTTAACCGCGCGTCACCAAAAATGGCACGCCGGGCTTCAAAGAATTTCTTATCAATGGCGAAAATTTCTCTACGCTGAGCGGGAACCATCTGAGCCTGCTCATGACGGCGCATAAAACAGGCCGCCACAAACGAGGCATTTCTAACCGGTTTTGGCATGCGTCGCCGGAGAAGGGTGACACGGCGCGACCTGGGCTTCGAGACGCGCCCGCCAAACAGCAGGGTGCCTCTCTTTTCGATATCACTCATGTCAGCAACACGGTGGGGCGAACGCGCATAAGGCGGAATAGTTACCGCGTCGGCGTCTCCTCCTCCAAGTCGGTATCCGGCCCGCTGGACGGCAGTAGAGACAGTTGGGATACCAGGAACGGCGGTAAACCTGTCGACGTCGACATGCCCTGCGCTTCCTCGTCTTCCTCCTGTGGGTAAATCAGATCGCAATCCAGCACTTCTTCCTGATGCTTGCTGTCCCAGGTGAAGGTATGCATCACCCGGCAGTAGCACCGCACGCAAGGCTTCTCCACTGTCCCGATCAGTTGCCACATCGCCGCTGGACATACTTTGCAGGCCATCGGGAGTACCGGTAACGCCTCGGCGTTCAATTTCAGCAGCACTTCGCTGGTGATTTCTTTTCCGTTCGGCAGGGTGTAATTCATGTTGACCTCTAAACGTCTGGTAAAATTTCTGCTGTTCATGTGAGAGCATTTTCAGTTTTCCCGTAAGGTCTGACTGACGGTAATAACGGTCTCTTACTGATTTACTGGCTTTGGCGATGTACTTTAATTCTTTGGCTCGCATAGGCCATTCACGAAGACGTGCTGATATCACCTCTTTAGCCAAAGGTGGCCTGGTTAATTTCCTGTCAATAATAAAACTGTCGTTAAATATCGTTTCTTTCAGATTGGTGAACTTCTCATCACCGGGGAGTTTGACGGCAATATATTCATTTTCCTTCCCCTTATTTCTTATTCTGGTTTCACCGTATTGCGCAACCGCCAAATAAAACATCTTTCTTGAACGGATACCTGAGTTAATCACCTGTTTTACCAACGCCTGTTTGAACTCGCGGTTCTTGCCTCTAAAGTCATCGCCTTTGTAACGTGAAAGGACATCAGCAGCATTGTAGGGATTGACGCGTACGTGCTCACGTGGCGATGCAAGGTTGTATTTCTGATTTATGTATTCCTGGAATGCTTCAAAATATTTACAATTATAATCATACACCCCTCTCGGATTCATCTCCTTGCCCGTCAATAAATTTCTTCTTGGAATTAGAACATGAATATGGGGCTTTCTGACAATAAGCTCCCCGGTTCTTTTATCTTTAAGCTCCTTTATCTTGGGAAGGTGAGCCTCTGCATAGAAATTGTATTCATCATCTTCATAAGCATACATTAAAAACTGCTTAAACTCTCTTGTTATATCAATCAAGGTTTGATGAGAAACCTGTTCCTCTCGAAATGACAAGGTGAAGGTTGTATATCGTTCTTGACCTTTGTCGGGTATTTGTTGATATATAACCTGGGTGAGACCGAGGTCACCATCAAGTATAATTCTTTCATCTAATTCATCACGGGTGAGTTCCCTGCCACTTTTCTTTCCCTCCTCTAAATACTCTTTGGCACCATCATTATAGCCACTGGGTCTAATCACCATCCTGAAGCCCCACCATAAATAATTGTCGAATATCTACAAGGGCATTATTGACCCGTTTATACAGTCGCTCTGACACCTTCCCAGAAAGATGAGCAGCGTTCACCTGATGCGCTATCTGATTTAGATTATTGCTTGCCTTATTGAATAAGAACGTTAACTTCAGCAAATCTTTAGAGGGTGCTGACTTTAATGTAATATTGACGTTGGCACTTAAAAAAACTTGACGGAAGAATTCAGACTTATTCATGTTTGAAGAAGCCAGCTTTACTTCGAATTGAGAGAAATCTTCCTGGGACAGTCGAAAGGCGACGACCTTATTCTTGTTCCTCTTTTCTGCCATATGACACCTCCAATGAGAATAACAATGAAACCGACAGGGGATGCCGAGCGCCAGCGGGGTTTCAAAGGGGATACCCCTTTGGCACGTCGATGCTTACGGATGGCTCTGCCATCTGTAAACATCGGTCACGTGCCTATATTGAAATGCGGCGCTATCTCCACATCTCTCTAAATCTCTTTACATCCCTCTAAATCTCTCTAAAACCATTGACTTTCTCTAAAAACCCTTTAATATCTCTCTAAGTCTTTCAAAATCTCTCTAATGAGGTAACATAAAAGGAGATCCAGAAATCCAGAGGTATCAAATGCAAGACTGGCGAACGAAACCGAGAATTGGGCGTCAAGCGTTCATGCAGTTCATTGATGAGATCAGTAAACGACTCAGCAATGGTGAAACACAGATACAAATCTACAAAGACTTAACGATAAGAGGATTCAATCTAAGCTATAAGCAGTTTAATAGTTATGTTAGAAAAATAATCCTCGGTACTAAAAGCAAACAGTTTAATGTTAACCCTACTCATATTTTCATTAATCAACCACATCAGCTAGATAGCGATATTGAACGTCAAAAAGTTAGGAACCCTGCTGAACTCAAAAAATTAAGAATGCAACCAATCGATTTAGAAGAACTTGAAAATTACAATGGAGATAAAAATGAAAGTAGCAATTATTAATTACACTGGCACTGTTGGAAAAACAACCATCGCTGCACATTTGCTTTCACCAAGAATGAATGCCGCACCAATTTTCGCTATTGAATCAATAAATGAAACAGCAGCAGGATTAGGGGTTGATGTTGAGAAAATGAATGGGGATAAATTCCGATCATTGTTCAAAAAAATCATGCTTGAGGACGACGCTATCGTTGATGTTGGAGCCTCGAACATTGAGGACTTCATGAACAACATGATTAAATTTGATGACTCTCATGAGGAATTTGATTTTTTCATTATCCCAGTAACATCGGGAACAAAAGAACAAAAAGAATCCATCCAAATGTTAAACTTGCTAGCAAGCATTGGAATATCTGCCCATAAAATAAAAGTGGTATTTAATCGTGTGAATGATGACGTTGATGATGAATTTCCATTCATCATCGGACGACACAAAAAAGACAAGTCCTTTACCCTAAATAAAGAGTGTGCAATTTTCGAAAATGAACTTTTTGATGCTTTATCCGTAAAAGGTCTTACTGTAGATGCAATATTAAATGACCCCACTGATTACAAAGCACTATTAAAAAATAACCGTGAAGCCTCCGATAAAGAGCGGAACCAATGGGCTGATATGCATGGCCTTAAGGCACTATCCAAAAGCGTTAAAAGAAACCTTGATGATGTATACGACATCTTATTTATCTAAAGGACAGTGTATGAAAAGTGAAAAAAAACCACGAACAGCAAGAGACGCATTAATCATCGAACTGATGGGTGACATTGGATTACTTCACGATGAAGTGAAAGCGATGCCTCAATCGGTTGAAGGCTCTCTATCCGAATCTTTAAAGCTCATTGCGGGTGCAGTAGAAGAAGCAGAAAAGACAACTCACAAGCTCAGGAACGAAACAGAGCTTGCAATTAAACAGATGCATGAAACACATGTTAAAAATATTGAAGAAGAAACCAAGCTTTTCCTTCAAGAATCTGTGTTGAAAACACTGAACGAAGAAATTTCAAAGACAGCAGAGTTGACCCAAAACATCCGTAAAACATTAAACAGCTATCCCGATGTGTTTCGTCCCAAAGCCCCTCTTGGCCCTCTGCTGGCACTTGCGGCGTTGATTATGGCTGCAATCCTTGGAAATGGATATTTCACATGGAAGATGTACCAGGAAAGCGCCGAAAATCACTGGACAATGTTGCAAATCAACCGAATTTACCAGAAACAGCTAAATATCATCGACAGCCTCCCACCGGACATCAGAAAAAAGTTTTTTGACAGGCAAGATGTACACGCTCGTAAGCGGCCCTGACGGCCCGCTAACGCGGAGATACGCCCCGACTGCGGCTTACAGCCTTGTCGTGACCACTCCGACCACGCACAGAGGCTCTTTTATCGCTGTAAGCGGGGTTGGCTTAACAGGGTGAAGGGGGGGATAGGTGATACCTATCAACACTGTACCGGCTACGCCGGGCGACCGGCGACCCCCATCTTCAGCGTCCTCTGCAACAACCGCTGTCGCCTACATTTTTAGCTCGAACGCTGATACACCGCATCGCAACGACCCGTTGCGAAACAAAGATGGGTGAGACGTCAGGCATCCCAACATTCTGCTTAGTTCCCTCTCAATTTTTATCCGGGTATCATTCCCAGTCCAGCAGCGTACACTAGCAAGCACCAGCCAGCATAACTCGGAGCGGTAGTTCCTGATTTCCATCGGCGGATAGTGCGCTGGTCTAACCCGACATACACCCCTGCCTTGTGCTCAGTAAGCGCGGCCATCTGTAAGATGATACGCACATCCTGAGGAGAGGGGGACTCCCAGCCCTGCGCAAAAGGCAGTAGGCACGCGGGGCTTAGACCTTGCTGAATAGCCCGCTCCTTAGCAGTCAAGATATCAGTGTTCGGCATGATAGTAGGCCGCCACTTACTCGTCGGTAGTGCCAAAAGCCTCGTCCAGAGCGGCGTTGACACTTGCGGCCTCATCTCCGATGTCTACAGCGCTTGCATCTCCGATGGCAGCATATACCGCATCGTGTCCGTGCTCATCAACGAGAGCAGCTATACGGTCTTGCATGTCTTGCTGGTCGGATATGACTTTACTCCACCAATCAAAAGTGCCTTGCTCGCAGACAAAAGCCCCAAGGTCATCGTCATAGGTAAACTGGCCATCGGTGAAATCCAATGTGCCGTTACCGACAAAATCCTTTACCCAGTCTGCGCCACTGCTGTCGGTAAGCTCAAAAGTCTTGATGTCGTTAGTGCCTTTAATGATGATGTCCATGTTGGTCTCCTCAGTTTTTTTAAGGTCGTTCTTTGCCCGACCGATGAATATAGTATAGGTCAAAATGTCCTATTTCACAAGCTTTTTATCCTTACTGTGTGATGCACCAATCTATCCACACGGCCTCATCACTGGCGGCGACAGGCCAGCCATCAACGAGCCAGACCGCCAGTGAATCAAAGTCACCCAGTTGGATGGACAGATACTCTGCATCTGCGGGTAATGCGGGCGACTCCATGGTGCCGATAGCTCGGCCACCACAGGCGTGGCATACATGACAAAAAAGGTCATACACCTGGTCATCAGACAACCCGCTGTTTTTGAGCGCTGTTTTTTTCCCATATCTTTCAGAGCGTTCCTGAGCGGCGGTGTTGACGTTGACGTTTTGTGTGTTCATGCTGGCACTCCTCTTGGTGGTTGATTTATCTCTCGTCGGAACCTTTCGCGGCAAAGGGCGAAGGAGCGACAGACCAGAGCAGAAAGCAAGGGCGCCGAAGGCGTTCATATTACCCTTGCTTTCTGAGCTGGGATGGTGCTACGAACAGCCCTCCGCGTAAGGGGCTGACGAGAGATAACCACCGGTGAAATGAGCATGAACACACCCGACACGGCGGTACGCCGGGGCGTCCTTGACGTTCGCCGGTTAACCGGCGAACAGTGAAAAGCGGCGGCGGCACAGCCGCCTGCAAGCGTGTCTGTTGACGTTGGCTTTCAGACCCTAGCCCTAGGCCCGAACCCGCAAGCGGTTTTGGCGAGACTTGGCGGACGCATGAGGACGGCTAGTCGAGTGGGGCTGATAACCGGCCAGATGGCCGGTTACCGCAGGAAGCGCTCGGTTTGGGGTGTTGTCTTTAGCAGTAGCACGAAAAAGCAGAAGCAAAACAGGCTTTACACGCTACACTTCAGCAGCCAACAAGCACACGTGATGTCTCTTTGCCACACCGGATCTGAGCCTGTGAATTCACGGAGACTGGCGGTTAAAAATGCTTTGGCCGCTTCCGCGTTGCCATTTATAATTCAGCACAATCAAGGTTATTTGTAATGCGGGTGATAGCATCATCAACAATGTGACACACCTTGTCTTGTTCTTCAGTGGTCAAATCTCGACCAAGACTGAATTCCATCGAATCGACCACGGAACATGCATACCCTTCAATCGAGCTGCACATAGCCCCGGTAATGTCTGACATTAAAATTTTCATTACTTTTATCCTTCCAAATAGGCATTTATAAAGGCTTTGGCCGCTTCCGCGTTGAGGGCATTTCCGTAGGCGCGCAGTCGTCCCAATCTTGCGGCAGCCCCATCAGCCAGCGGGAATGTGCCGGGTTCAACTGGCCTCCACTTTTCATCCCGGCAGTAGAGCCAGTCAGCATTTCGCCAGAAGCTGTTAGTCGGCAGGGATGTTTGCAGTACACTATTTCGTGTATCTGGTCTTTGAGATTCGAGCAACCGCCTTTCTTCCTCGATTTCGCTAATGCTTTCCGACTCCTCATCGGTAAGATATCCATTGTGTTGGGTGTTGCCCAGCCCGCTAACCTTGCCGCACCGCCGAGGGTTGTTCCCCTCTTCGGAGCATGCGCAACGGCCGTTGATCCCCTTACCTGGTTGTTGTCGATGGTTGTCGGTGTTGGCCAGCCGGTCAGCCACACCACTCTCCCCAGTAGTGAGTTCAGCGGCACGTTCTGGCATTCCTTCCCATCTTTCCAATCCCGTGTTGTGGGTGTGGGCCACCCAACTAATACCACAGCCGTTTGCAAATTCAATCCGCCCTGCCGGCCTTGATTCCCCGGCCCCGTTCCCGATCTCGCTGTGGGTGTGGGCCACCCAGTATGCACGGTCTCGGATGTGCGGCGCACCGACGCCCGCAGACGGGAACGGGACAAGCCCAAAGGCGTAGTCCATGGCTTCCAGGTCAGTTTGTACAAGGTCGAACCAAGCATTCGCGTTACCGCTTGCAACCTGCTCGCCAAAGATGCACTCAGGACGGCACTCGCTGATGAGCCAGTGAAACGCAGGCCAGAGGTGCCGCTCGTCATCAAACCCATGGCCTTTGCCTGCCGCGCTGAAAGGCTGGCACGGACAAGAGCCTGTCCAGACCGGCTTCCCATCTGGCCATCCGGCGTTGCGCAAGGCATATGACCAGACGCCGATCCCGGCGAAGAAGTGGCACTGTGTGTAGTTTCGTAAGTCATCGGGTTTCACATCCTCGATTGAGCGTTCATCGACATCCCCCGGTGCAATATGTCCAGCGGCAATTAAATTACGCAGCCACTGCGCTGCGTAAGGGTCGATTTCGTTGTAATAGGCGCGGATCATTTGCAACCATCCAACTTCGGTGCTGCTGCGAGCATGTCCTCCCATGACAGCAAAGCATTTTCTACACAGTCCACTACGACATTCGAACCACAATTCATGCATGTAGTTTCCGCGAATGGGTGAATTTGAAGCCTCATTTCCTTTGTCGGGACAAGTGGCACCACCACGCAACCCTCCGGAATTTTCGGATAGTTGCTTTCATCGTGGAGATTTGCGACCACATCCACAGCGTCCCTAAAACCAAACCAGTTACTCCATTCTGGTCGCTCGCCTGTAGCGGCTTCAAACATGTCAGACAGTGCATCCTCTGCGTGGTCACGTTCCTCAATCAATTTTGTCTCGCTCGCTTCTAGCTCGGCGATACGTGATAGTAGTGTTGAGACGTACTCTTGCGGGTAAAGCGGGATTGTTGACTTATTGTCCATCGCTATTGCTCCAGTCGTTGTCAAATAGTGGACATATGCCGACCCATGAAATGTTCAGGTTCTTCATTGGACTACCGCCTTTTTTCCATATTTAACGGTTTCACCCGCATTCAGACCAGCACCAATCAAAATTGACAATGCAATAAAAATGTCATCTTTATTTTTGCAGTGGCACGAATTAACAAAATTTTCGATGGTGCTGTGTGCCAATGCTTTTATTTCTTTCTCACTTAAACGTGGCTGGTTATGCTTCTTCATGATGTTATTTCCTTCCGCTTTCACAATTCCAAAAGGACTTAACTTCTTCTTCAGAATTCCCTCTAAAAGTAATGTTTCCTCTTATTGAGTCACAGTAGTGATTGAGCGTGTAGGCGTGTATTCCAGCGGCACACCTATTTGGGCTAACATATGTCTCGCCGGATTTACAAAATGGGCAGGGATTTAATTCAATCATCTTATTATCCTCATTTACCGAGCTTTTCGGTGAGTTCGGCCACACACTCCCGCGCCGCCTGCTTATAGTCGTCTGCGGCCTTGCCGGTATACCTGATATCTACAGCCCTCTCAAAAACAGCAAGGACGTCGAAAAAGCAGCCAGCGGCTATGCGGATCTCTTTGCCTGTCCACGCTGCAAAGACGGTGCGGCCTGAGCGGCCACACCCTTTGCGATATGCGATGTTGCTTATACGCTCTGGGTCGAGATAGAGCGACCGGCAGGTAAACTTTTCCGGCATCGTGCATAAGGGCTTCAAAAGCAAACATGGGAGGAACCAGTTGGCTGCACAGCACTGAGTGTTGCGCGACGGAATAGAACTCTGGCAGGTGGCCACAAAAACGACAGAGATGAGATAATGCGGTGGCGATATCTTCAATCTCAATATCGTCAACAGTGGCGTTAAGGTAATTAAATTTCTTGCCTGATAAAGTCTGTATGTAGCTCACGGTTTGATTTCTCCATATTCGCAACTGCAACTGCAACTGCACCTGCGGCTGATTTTGGGTGTGCGAGTCCCTCGCCGAATGGCGATAAATAACGGAATTACGCTTCACTAATTGCCCTGGCGAGCAGGGCAATTAAGGCTGAGCAATTACGCTTTAAATTTACCGATAAAGGTTTCCACTGGCACGCCGTCGAATTTGCCGATCAGCAGGCTGCGGAATTCGTTGGCGATCGCTTCTTCCTGTGTTTCAAGTTGGACGATGCGAACAACAAAGCGCGGTTCATCGCCTGTCAGCAGACTATTTCGAAGGCTGAATGCACGTTCACCCAGACCTTCATACGGCACGCATTTGAATTCAAACGCTACCGGCATAACGTCTTTGCTGCTGGCTTCAATACTTTGCATGAGGGATTTTTTACCGCTGAAATCACCATCTTCATGATCTAGCTGAGTAGCTTGCTGGATAGTGATGCGTCGAACAGCCTGAGCAGCCTGTGAAATTTGCAGGGTATTTCCGTCAGCATCAAAGGCCAGCAGGTAATCACTCCAGTCTTCCAGCCATTCAGCGATTTGCTTTTGCTTCAGGCGGTCGCCGTTAATCGCCAGCAGCGCGCGGAATGGCGCAGTCTGCTTCAGGGTAATTGCAGCAACGTTATCAGCATGACCCGGGTCCTCCAGTGTGCCGATATTGAACACGGATCGCGCAGTCATATTATCCGCATCAATAAAGCAGCGGGCCGGTTCATTTTTGCTGGCGTAACCAGTGGAGTAGCGAACAAAATCATCGATGGAGGTTGTATCCATCGTCCCCCGGAAGCGGAAGCGTTCCAGAGAGAAGTTTTCGAGGCTCTGAATATGGGTGCTTTCGGGCAGTAATGCCGTTGGGCAGGCAGCACCATGAATATCATTGAGGTGATAACCGGATAAAACCAGCTTTTTAATTTCCTGAATAGCATCGCCGTTTAGCTGAGACATAATGATTCCTTGTTAACTAATGAGTGAGGGAGACAGTGAATTTGTCAGCGGTTCACTGAGCCGCTTTCAGCTTTCCGTCCGAACCATTGATCCCGAACAGCTGCCCTTGGTCTTCCTGCAGGATGGTAAGTTTTCCGCCACGGTTAACCCACATTGGTGTTTCGGTGGTGTCTTCTTCAGAGGCTTTACCACGTGGGGTAGGTGTGCTGTAACACAATTTATGCTTGATCTTGACGCGCTTCTCCTCAACGGAGTTGCCCATACGCTCAAAATCAAAGGTTAGGACTACTTTGCCTTTGGTACCGTTATTAAGGACACCTAATGCGGTGGTGTTTAGTGCTGCCGCGATCTTGTTCACGAATACACCGGCGTCCAGTTCTCCCAGAAAATCCGGTACTACGGTCATGCGGTCATTACTCATAGCATTTTCTCTCGTTTAAGCGGCTGCCGCCGTAAGTTTCTCCATACACAACAGAAAAGAGCACCAGCGATTCGGTAGTCTGCAAACCTACCTTTGCACCCAGGCGGATTGGGTTATGAGCCCGTCGCCCGTTGATGCTCTTTTCAGTTGTGTAAAAAGGGCGGGATATCCGGTAGAACATTACCTTCTCTCCTGGTGTTGGGTTGAAGACCCGGACACCCGCCAAGACTGCATACAGCATCGTGTTGTGGTGGGGCTAGCACTTAGGCGTATGGTCAACCTGACAGCCCGGTGGACAAATCCGGTAACAGGTAAAAACCGGGCCATACTTACCGCCGCGCCATTTCGCGGATTACCACAACGAATAGAGCACTAACCGGTGAGGTTTTTTGGCGTTTCCTTAGCCACATGAAAGTGCTTTATTCGTTGTGTGCCTGTCTTTTCACCACTTCAGGCTCGGTGGTATGCTGGAGGTCTCACACAGCCAGCAAGGAAACCTAATGAACCAGTTTTATGTTCACGTTCGTCTATTTGAAGCTACAGCCGAACAGACCAAAAAATTTGAAGAATTTATGCTTAACTTTCTGTACCAGAAAACAATCAAAGAGTCTGTCGATAGCTGCTGCAGACTGATTCCAGAAGGATATATCCTCAAAACCACAATGAACTGCCAACAAATCATTGATCAAACATTTGCAATTGCTAAAAGTGCCGGTGTTGACGCAAATATATTTGTC
>Ga0308160_10002453_pt1 | contig 22433 bp, 31 predicted proteins | sample PhyFR1_FD_201036 | JGI IMG/M metagenome (GOLD analysis project Ga0308160, IMG submission 201036) | Phyllosphere microbial communities from UC Gill Tract Community Farm, Albany, California, United States - DLSLF.R1 | ecosystem: Host-associated > Plants > Phyllosphere > Unclassified | place: USA...
GCGATTTCGAAATCACACCCGCAGAATTGAAGGACAGGCAGGAAAAGATGGAGATCAAAGTCCAGCAGATCTGGCACGTCCTGTCAGGATATGAAGAGAGCTCGGCGGCGTTGATTGGGGAGATGCTAAGAGCAGTCAATGGACAGCAGTTGTTGGAGATTATCCTTTTGGCCGAAAAGTTTATTCTTCACGTCGAGGTTCTCTTTGCTGTCATTGACGATTTGGAGGCTCAGTTCGCTATGGCCGGCGTTAAAGGTGAGTCATGTCTTGCGATTGCGCTGATGGTAGGGATGTCACATGCACGAGAAGCCAAGCAATTATGCCGGAAACTAGTCAACTTATTCTCGATGATGTCGCAAATCGCCCCTGGCACCGAAACGACACTCAACAACACCGACCTCTTCACATTGATCACCCAGCTAGCACACTACTTGAAGATTCTCATCCGAATCACATTGACCGGTTCGATCAAGCTAGAACGAGATTGCGGAAATCTCACGGCCATGCCCAATGCGCTCGCACGACTCAATCTGCTGGCTATGGACAATTCCGATCCGTCCACCAAGAAACGGGGAGAGCATGCTGGCGAACCTGCGTTGAAGCCTATACAGGCAAACATCGAGCATGCGTCTGGTGGGACAGGGGATGAAGAGCAATTGCGGAGGAATATCGATGCGTTGACTCGGACACCGAAAGGATATATTGCTAGCACTCGGGAAGTAGCTTATGGGTACCGCAGTCTAGCCGTGAGTACCATATGAGCGTGTATTGATACACACTGACTCGCAGTCTGAGATTACTGGAGAAACGACCCTACGTGGCCCACTCGACGAATCATACATGCCACCCGAAGGCTGTGCTCATTGCCAGCTGGCAGTAGAAGAAGACTGTATCCGATACGGCATGTTCAACCGCTGGCATTCCGGCTGTGTCATCTGTATAGTCTGTGGCGACCGAGCTCTAGTCCCATATGAAGAAGAAGAAAAAGCTCCATCAGAAGAAGGATCGCTAGTACCCGTCAAAGTGGCTCGTCGGCATCCACCACGCGTCGGTGAATTCTGCTTTGAACCTCCTCAACCTGCTGGTAAACCACCCAGTACTGTTTATTGTGTTCCACACCGGACGGCTGCTTGTGTCAAGTCTTTCGAGTCGGTTTCGAGGTTGGAACAATATGCTTTCTTGCTACATATTGCTTTGAGGCGGCTGTATATATATTACAGAACTCATCATCAATTACCGAGTGGTATGTCTCTTCTCCCGAGGTATGCTGACAGTGTAGTACGAGGTCGACATATTGAAGATCCACCCGAGGTCAAACGGATGAAGTCGGTAACGCTGGATCGAAAGCTATCGTCTACTGCTAGATTACCTCAGCGGTCAATGGTTCTTGAATCACCAGCTGGTAGAATCGCCAATGAAGATGGTCAAATATCAGCTCGGAACAACTCATTCCTCTCACCCAGAGCTATCCCCTCCCCATCCCCCGATATTCGTTCCGAATCGGAAGAGGCATCGGTAGATGTCATCCGTCCGCCGTTTGCCAGAAACAATACCTCGGTGATGATCATCAAAGAAGGCACACCGACTGCAGAAGAGGCATCTGAGCAACTGGCCAATACCTCCCTTGGACCAGAGGACGACGCAATCACCCTGGGCGACATTCCGCATTTGGCCGACCAGGCAATTCGCGTTCAATCTGCCCGAGACGGTCGAACAGCATTATCGTCACTCAATCCACTTCAATCTCTCATCATCCGTCATTTCGCGCTTATTCAATTACAAAAGACTGGTCTAGGTCAATCGATTGAATTAGATGAAGTTCTTGAATTACTCGATTCGAGAAAGAATCAATGGTGGAACAAGATCTTCAAGGGGAATGCAAAGAAGGATAAAGGGAAGAAGGGTAAGTCTGTTCTTGTCTATTTGTAGCAGAAGTACTGATATCTAGGAGTATTTGGAGTTCCTCTTGAAATACTTGTTGAGCGGACTGGATCAGATTCGCAGCAGGGTTGGACTTCGAATTCACAGCTTCGAGTACCGGAGATCATCGAGGATATTATCTCTACCATGCGACAGATGGGTAAGCTTTTTCTGGTCGAATAGAGATTCCAAAGCTGACATATAGATATGGCTGTGGAGGGTATTTTCCGAAAGAATGGAAACATCCGTCGACTCCAGCAGATCTCGGAAGCGCTCGACAAGGATACCACAAATGTGAATCTTTCCGATGAGAACCCTGTTCAGCTGGCTGCGCTGCTCAAGCGCTTCTTGCGAGAGATGCCCGATCCCCTCCTCACTTTCAGGCTACATAAGCTTTTCTGTGCTGCTGCTTGTAAGCTAGCTCTCGCTGTTCGAGGACTAAAGCTGACCCACAGCATTGAAGAACCCCGAAGAACGCCGTCGCTGCTTGCATCTCCTTGTGGTTATGCTGCCCCGAGTCAACCGGGATACTACCGAGGTCCTATTCGTTTTCCTCAAATGGGTCGCATCATTCTCGTACCGCGACGAAGAGACTGGATCACGAATGGACATGGCCAATCTCGCTACCGTCATCACACCTTCGATTCTGTATGCCAAAGGTGCCAATGCCGCTCGAGACGAGAGTTTCATTGGTATTCAAGCGGTCCAAGAATTGCTTGAAGCGCAGGACGAATTTTACGTCGTTCCTGATGAACTTGCTTTCGTGATTAATGAAAACATCTTCAACATCTTCGCCAAGGACCTCGACTTGCCTCCGAAGGAAATTCATCGACATTGCTCGAAATATATGCAGGCTCGTGGTGCTCAGCGTATCCCCCCTTCGACATCTGCGAACCAAGTCCGTGATCGATCCGATACAGGTACACGCCTAAGTGTCCAAAGATCAGAGGGGAACCTGAGTAACGACGCTACCACGACGCCCTTCCGAGTACCCGCTCCACCCGGTTCAAATGGGTCAAGTCGCCCCACGAGCTGGATACAGAATCAACATCATTTCAATTCCCATTCATCCCAACAATCATTGAATCAGCAAGCTCAAGCTGGAGTGACTTCACCATCAAATACCCCCTGGAGGGGAGGTGGGCCTTTCCAGGGTCACGCCAATGGATCTAGGCAATCGAGTAGGGGCTCGGCACCTAGTAGTCCTGGACCTGAGCAGGAAGGGGTACCTAGGAGATCATTCAATATGGATAGAGAGAGGTCGAGGACGCCAGTTCAAGTCGAGCATCGGTAGTGCGAGCGAGCGGGAGAGGGTCATTATGAAGGAACGAGAGCAGTGAATTTCAGAACTTGTCTACGTTTAGTCAGAGTCGGTAGAGAGTAAGGCAGGGTACAAGGACAATCTCATATCTTACCCTACTTTACATTTCGTTTGCTAGTATAGTCTTGACGATAGTTATACTGCTGTATGAGGATTACATGTATGTCATCCGATTACTGTTTGAAGTTCGCATCGAGGTCTTGCCCTGATCACAGAGTGTATATCCCTTCCTGATGGGAAGCTATAGCACTGATGATACATGGCGTACAAGTACAGTTGCCTCTAGGCTTGTCCTACCTCCTATGGTGATAACCCTAAGCCTGCTCCAATTGCCTGACCTCCTCTTTCAATTCATCTTCCTTCCTCCTCAATCCAACCAATTCTCCCTCCATGGCTAAAGTAGCCATTTCAAGCTGTACATTCTCCCCAACCAAATCACCCCATCTCCCTTCTAACCTCGAAAGGTGTTTCCCTTTATCTTCCTGATATACCCTCCTCTGTCTGTTTACTTCTGTTACTTTTTCTTTCAAGTTTGATAATGTGGATTGAAGTTCGGTGAGTTGGGAATTTAATTGATAATTGCGGACTAGCCAGGCGTTTGGGCCGTAGGATGATAGGATATTTGTGTTTTCGAGTCTACCATCATTAGTCTCTCTTACTCGCGTCTTTCGCGCAGACTTACCGTAGAGACATATGCCCTTCACTTATACGTGCCCTCTTCTCAGCTTCGATAAGAGCATTCACATCCGCATCCTCAGCCACCTCAACGTTATACAGACTAGGATCAATCCCACGTATTGGCTCGGTATTGTAGTTCTTCAGTAGCTCAGCGAGGTTTGCGGATTTCTGCAGGTCAGCTTCCGCATACTCATGGAGCACTACAGACAGCTTACAGGGAAGACATCGAGGTCGGGGGGTATACGCGGATCAGAATCGTTCTTCTGGAATTTACGGAGTTCAGCGTCTGTTAGAGCTGTTGCTGCTTTCTTTGCGGCTACTAATCAGCTTGACCTTCCGGATGCAATGACAAGCTTACCTGGATCATCGACTTGATTGTCGTAATATGGTAGCGCGTCTATGTTTGAGGATGACATTGTGTTTGTACAGTTGCGACATGAAGACGAGACTTGAAAGACAGTAGACCACGGCCAGTGCGCCTAATGAAGTTGTGATAGGCATGTCTACCCCGCATTCTATCTCGTGACTGTTCTTGCACCAAAACATATATGGCAGGTATTTCACGTACTATAGACAACGTACACTCTTACTACGGTCTAGATCCATGGACTCCACTACATAGAACGATATCAGTCCCATTACAAAATGTCTCTCCGCTCACGCCGCCCCGGCACAGACAAGCTCAACTTGGCAAACCTAGCTCCCCCATCCGAGAAAGCATTATTCCAACATTCCCCCACTCCAGGAGCTTCAATCCGTAAAGAATGGGAACCAGGTTGTCAACCTGCCGAAATCTACGCTAGGGGGTTATCGCCATGGAGGAATGGGCTGAGATTATGGTTAATGAGGTATTTGGAATGGGAGAAGGGGTTTATGCCGGATTGGCAGAAGCGGGTTAGGACCGAGGGGAGGGACAAGTTTTTCTATTGGACTGCTGTTTTTGGAAGTGAGTCTATGTTCCACACCTCATGGAGTGGGAAGGGCAGCTGATGGGCAGCACATACGTTCTTTATGACGTTCCTGCCTATGCTGTTTTGGCTCGGGTACCTGCCGAGAGCTAGAGGGTGAGCTGAATGTCTTGAAGCATTGCGTGAAGCTAAGCTGTAGACTATTACATGTCACTGGACTGGGGATCTGGCTGTCGTCTTTTCTGAAAGACCTCGCATGTGCCCCAAGACCATTCTCACCGCCCATGGTCAGGCTCACCATGAGCACACACGCTCATGAATATGGCAAGTAACTTCATTCTTCGTGCGTACAGTGATTAATGGAGTAGGCTTCCCATCATCACATTCCACCAACTCTGTCAGTATCGCGCTATACTTTGCCCAGTGGATGCTCGAGGAACGGGAGGCAATGGGATCAACAGCTCTCATTGGCGGTCTAGCTTGTATGACCTTTGAGCTCTGCTTGAGACTTTGCTGACCCCAGTTCTTGCCCTGTATATCTTCAGCGTTGTAGGTGGAAGGGTCTACACAGGAATGCATTCGCTGGGTATGTCTGATCAATAACTCAGGAGGAAAGCTTACAGTCAGTCGATATCACAGGAGGATCATTATTAGGTATAGGATGCTGGGGGCTGTGGTACGCTCTCGAGACCCCGGTCACCGCCTGGGTAGACTCAGGTTCATGGACAGGTACGCTTTCCATACTTCTTTGATACCAAGCTGACGACCAGTCCCATATGTCATGGTCCCCTTCACATTGGCCGCTGTGCACTACCACCCCCAACCAGTGGACGATTGTCCATGTTTCGAAGATGCTATTGCTGTCCTGGCTGTCGTTTTGGGGACCTTCACGGGGCATTGGTATTGGGCTCGACAACCTTTTCCGGCGCTATGTTTCCAGAGGTTATACGGCGAGGAGAGTGTTGTTAAAGCTATCTTCGTGGGCTTCCTCAGGGTCGTTGTCGGTAAGTTCTCAGCTCTGAACCAGGTGTCAAGCTGATATGTAGGTATCGCAATGATCTTCCCCTGGCGACTCATCGCCAAAAACATCCTCATTCGAGCCTTACCACCAATCTTCCGAGCTACATCAGTGATCTTCGACGTCGAACTCCCAGCTCGTAAACATTATCAACAAGCTACATCCGATTACTCTGGTGTCCCCCCTACCCCAATCCGATCAATGCCTTCATTCATAAATCTACATTCTGGTACACCCCCCGAGCTTGCTTCTGGGGATAATACACCTACTGAATCCCGATCTACTTCGCCACATGACTTAGTGCGAAGGGGGTCTGGTACGGATTCCTTCGTTAGTGGTGATGAGAAGAATGTGGTACCGTCAGTCGGAGCCGGGAGGGGGAAGAGACGAACGAGGGTGGATAGGGCAAAGTATGATGCGGAAGGTAAGCTTACCATACCACGCAAGTGTCGTTAGCTGATAAGATAGTCCTGACGAAAGTGGGCGTATATGCTGGCATCGGATTCTTGGTGACTTGGGCATCACCTCTTGTGTTCGAGATTGTCGAGCGGACTTTGGGTTTATAATATGTAGATATTACCATATTGCCAATTAGTACCAGTAATAGTATAGTGTTAATGAATAAAAGGCATGCAGTGTGCTGCTTTACCAATATATACATCTCGTTCCGTGCTCGTATCATGCTAATATCCTGACAATTTCTGATTTCAACACTTCCTTATCTCAACACTCCCTCATCGGCCGCGTTGACGACCGCATCCCATTGGGTGGAACTTGCAGCCCGCCCGACTCACACCTAAGCCCATTGAGACCTCTCCCAAGATGGGTCTGATAATTAGCCGACCCTTCAATCAAGTACTCCAATCGCCGGGCTCACCCTGTAAGAAAGCGCACAACACTTTACTTCCCGTCTGCAATAGAGGATGTCCCGCAACAATCTCCATAAACCTCTGCAATCCATCTCTACGCTGTTCAATCACTTCATCCGTGAACCTATTCGTAAAGATCTATTATCAGCTGGATACCTCTGTCTAGCAGGAAACAGGCTACTTTTCCAGGAAGAGGAGGGATATTAACCCTCGTACTTTCCCTCTCTAGGATATCCCTGAAAGCCTCGAAATCGGAATATCGCCGTCTGACCACTGAATGGCGTAATTTGAAAGCTGGGATATTTGTCTAATTCGTCAGATTATCTCTTGAACGGTCGCGTGAGAGGGGGAGAGGGGACGTACCATACAAACAATCTCGTAGTCTGTGTACATCTTCCTCCCGGCACCATGGGTCATTGGATTCCTGATTTCAATCTCTAGGAATGATTCGGGTACAGCGTACATCTCGTCAAACTACTTCATTAGCTTATCACGGAAGTGGAAAAGGGAACTTACGGTTTGTGGACGACCGGCTAATCTTGCCATATCATTGAATGATATATGTTGCGATGAGTCGGATCGAGCGAAGGGGGAATGAGTGACCTCGACTAGGTTGTCAGCTTGACCATACTACAAGGAAGATAGCTTACTGGGTGGACTGGTTGGACCGGGGGTATAGTAATCTATGGTCCGTCAGTGGCGCCTGAATACATAGAGGTGGGACACACCTCCTCCAGGTCTAGGTTGTTGTTGAGAATTCTGCCCGGGATACTGTCCAGGATAGTTGGGTGACTCCATAATGATATATGATATATGAATCAGTTGTGAAAGGTACTCTATTGATAGGGAGGATCATCACCTCATCTCCTATAGAAGCCAAGCTACTGTGAATTTGATTCCGTGTGGGGCACCTTTAAGCTATGACACATCGCAGTCACTACTTGAACGTTGAAACCACGACTAGAACAGCTTGCCTTCTATCGCATCGCCTCTACTATCAATTTTGCCACTATACTACTACCGTAGCGATGTGTGAGCATATCAATCAAGCTGCTAGCTCCCTGAAGCCACCAAGTACAGCTCAGCAGGTCCACCGGTAAGCTACACCTTACTCAAATATAGCTGACATATCAGAGAGGAATGTACACTCTGCTTTGATGGTCAAGTAAGCTTCGTTGACTGGTGTTATTAGAAGTCGAGAGCTGATATACAGGATGACCCTGATGGTGTCCTAGTATGCCTACACTGCTTCAACGGAGGGTGTTTCGGGGAAGGAAGAAGGCACGCTTACCTCCATTACGAGAAGACTCAACATCCTCTCGGCGTGGTAGTGAAGCGAACAAGGAAGGAGCAGAAGAAGAGAGTAAGCTTCCTTTTCCTCCCAGTGGAAGGTCAAGCTGATTGATAGGACTCTCTCGAGCCACCCTCCAAGAAATTGGCTATTTCAGCACCTAGTGATGAGGAGCTTTACAATTATAGTACCTCCCTTAGGTGCTTTGGATGTTCGACTGTGGGCGAGGTGATACAATCCGATGATCCAGCCGTAAGCTTCTGCACCCCTTGTAGAGTGAAGAGAGCTGATGAAATAGATCATAAAGACAGTGGAAGGAGTCATGAAAGCCCTCTCGTCGTCCCAGCAATCAGAGGTTAAAGCTTGGGAAGAAGAGATCCTACCTTGTGAACATACCCTCACGCTTGCTCAGGAACCTCTCATATCCCCTGGCGATGGTCAGTCAGCTGAGGTCGCCGCCATGGTCGAGCTGACAAGCAGTTCCAACGCAGTGCTCGTCATGCGATTTGACTGGGAATCTGTGGTTGTGCTTGACTTGTGGATTCGCCAATTGTGGAAGGCAGCAATTTGGGGGTATTGGTGGGAATGGTCATGCGTTGGATCATTTCAAAGAAACGGGTCATATGCTAGGAGTCAAGCTAGGAACAATCACACCGGAAGGTGCAGGAGGTAAGCTACCGTACCTCGTAGGTTTGTTAAGCTGATCGATAGATGTCTACTGCTACGCTTGTGATGATGCCAAAATCGATCCTGAATTGGCACTTCATTTGACCACCTTTGGAATCGAGGCCACTGGACAGCAAAAGACTGAAAAGTCAATGACGGAATTACAGCTTGAACATAATTTACGATTCGATTTTTCGATGACTGGAGACGACGGTCAGGAGCTTCAGCCTGTCTTTGGACAGGGACTTACTGGTCTAAAGAACCTTGGAAATAGGTGAGTTCAATATTTCACGAACAGGCATTAGCTGACTACGCAGTTGCTACATGGCATCCGTCATGCAGACTCTATTCTCCTTACCTCCCTTCCGAGAACGATACCTCTCAGACACTGCTCTTGCACATCACCAGACATGCGACAATCCCCTTCCCGCCTCATGCCTCGAATGTCAAATGCTCAAACTCGGTGACGGACTTGTATCAGGTCGATATTCCGTCAAAGCCAAAGCCCCACCCGCCTCTCTTACCGAATACGATACAGATCAAGAACCACCCAAATTCCAAGAAGGTGTCAAACCAAGTCAGTTCAAGGCTTTAATCGGGAAAGGTCACGAAGAATTCTCAACAATGCGACAGCAAGATTCGGAAGAGTTCCTGCAGCATCTCATCGATCGACTTCGATCAGAAGCGAAGAGGCAGGGAAGGAGTGAAGATACCGAACCGACAAAACACCTCAAGTTTGGGATGGAACAGAGATTACAGTGTCAGGAATGTAGGAGGGTAGGATACAAGGTTGATGGAGTTGATCTGGCGAGTTTACCGGTTGAGGCTGTTGAGCAAGGGGTCAACGAGGATGGAAAGAAATTGTTCAAGCAGGTCAGGCTGGAGGAATGTCTGGAATCTTTCTGTGCCACCGAGACTTTGAGTGATTATTCATGTTCGAATTGTCAGAAGAGGGTCACTGCGGAAAAGTGAGCTTTCTTAAGGTCTTTTCAGGACACGAGCTGACGTGTCAGGTCAACACAATTCAAGACGTATCCTGATTTACTGGTACTTCATATGCGAAAGTTCCAGCTTGTCAATTGGATGCCTACCAAGCTTGGTACGTTCCGCTTTCATTATTCTCCATTTCAAAGCTGATCCCAAGATATTCCCGTCACTGTCCCGGAGATGCTGAATCTCGACAAATACCTCGGGAAAGGTCGACAAGCAGGAGAAGAGGATCTCGATCTCGATGCTGCTCCTGGTCAGTTCTGTCTTTCTTCGAGATCAAAGCTGATGTATAGCATCTTCCGGACCCGAGTTCAACGCCGCAGCCATGTCTCAGCTTGAAGCTATGGGTTTCCCTACCATCCGATGTCAGAAGGCTTTGCTGGCTACTGGAAACAACGATGCTGATACCGCAATGACCTGGTTGTTTGAGCACATGGAGGATCCTGGTAAGCTCTCACCGTCGCGAATGTGCGGGAAAGCTGACGTATAGATATCGATGCCCCAATCCCTGCGCCTAGTGCCAGTGCTGCCCAGCCCGCTGGAGCTTCGGACGACCAAATTGCCATGATTGCTGATATGGGCTTTACTCCTGCTCAAGCTAGGAAAGCGCTTCGTGAATCGGTCAGTCAGCTAACGCTTGTCGAGAAGCTTTAGCTAATCAATAGGGGGGCAATCCAGATCTTGCCATTGGATGGCTATTCGATAACCCCGGCGATGCTGGCGAGGAAGAGCAAGTAGCTGCGACCACTGCCCCGACCACCTCGACAGTTATCGGCGGATCCGCCTCGACACCTGCAAACTATCGCTTAAAAGCGTTCATCTCGCACAAAGGCCCATCTGTCCACTCGGGTCATTATGTGGCTACAATCCGACAACCCCAGCGAGGTCTTGCGGAAGAGAGCGAGGACGAGTGGGTCTTGTTTAATGATGAGAAGGTTGCGAAAGCTCCTCCTGGGGGTGGCGAGGAGATGCGTTCATTAGCTTATTTGTATGTCTATGAGCGTGTGTAGATGGAGTACAATAGCAGTAGCAGTAGTACAGTAAGTATGCAGATGATCTACATGATGGCCTGGCCCATGAAAGCGGGAGAGTGATTCAGGTTCAAGGGTACCCGTACCCCGGATTAATCATGTGGAGTAACTAGTAGGAGTACGGAGAAATGATTCAGGGTAATAAAGGGAAGAAGGGGGAGGGTGATCACTTGGCTCTCCTATTAGGAGTAGCAGATTCCGCAGTCATTTACAGGAGTGGATTGGATGATGCAAGGAGGGGTCTGTATCATCTACTATCTACTACTGATACCATTATATTACATTGCTGCTACTAGCACACCCTCTGATTAGATCATGAGCGGTAGCTATATACATACCAACACCCACAGTCAAACACAGCAACACAGCAACAATACTCTACCCTTACCATCCTTGGCAACCGCGACTGCGGCAGGTCAACGCGATCTCGAAACCCGCAATCAAGTCCTGATTGATTTATCCCGTAGTCCCGTAGTTCCATCGATTCGCCCATCAGTATCTCAATCACCGAAGCATACAACTAGTGCAACTACACCAACACGCGAAATGAGGAATGAACGTGATCATGATCGATCACCTATCCCCCAATCGACTTTGAGGAATTCAATGACACTACAGCGACCTTCGTTTAATCATACCAATACCGAATTTCATACGTATCATCAATCCTCTTCTTCTAACAGCCTTGGACATGGCGGAAGTGGGAGTATTAGCAGCACCAATACCCCCTATCGCGATCATCCTTTAACAAAAGAAGAATACCCAGTATCGAAACAACAACAACAACAATCGTTCCCACCTCGTCAATCACGTCGAAGTGGTCCGATACCACGCCCAATTATACCGAGTAACGCGAATGGAACAGGGAATGTATGGGATTCAACGAGATGTAGGTTACTAGATTTCAAATGCCGAATGTGTTCTAGGGAAGGAGCTATTGGGAGGGGATTGATGATTGGATGGGTAATAACGACATTGGGGTTCTTGACGGCATGTGCATTCTGGAAGGGAGAGCTGTTTACTGGTAAGTCATCCACCTGCCTAGACTGATAAAGACAATTGTGCTAATGGCATAGCGCTAGACGAATTATCACAAGAACTCTATAAACTTGGATATCAAGGTCAAATCATTTTCGGACTCTTGATATTCTTAACGACCATTCCGCCATTACCGCTCTATTCGACTCTGATGGTTTTATGTGGATATACATTTGGAGTGTGGGAGGGATTTGTGGTTTCTTATATCGCAAGTCTGACGGGGGCGATCGTGGTTTTCATTGTCTCTCGTACACTCCTCCGGGACGTCATTACCAAGAGGTACGTCCATTTGGTCCATCAAGATAGTGGAAAGAGACTGACGTACAGCCTTCAGAACTCTCCAATGGCAATCTCGCTACTCCACATTATCCCCTCCAACCCCCACCTGCTACTTCTTATTCGAATAGCGCCATACCCCTACAACCTCCTCAATGTCATCCTCGCCTCATCCTCCGCCCTCACATTACGCACATACACAGCTTGTACAGCTCTATCACTCTGTAAACTCGTCTTACATACATGGATAGGAGCAGGTCTACACAGTTTAAGTGAATTACACGGAGCCTCAGAATCGGATGAACCACTATCAGAAGAGGATCAACAAAGGCAGGATATTCGGTGGTATTCGACTTGTTTTGGAGTCGTACTTTGTATTTCATTATTCTTTTACCTGACTCATTTGGCGAAAAGGGCATTGGCTAGGGCACAGGTGGAACATGAAGCTAGGGAGATTAGGTGTCCGGGACAGGGGCATGTCTTCTTGAGAGAAGAGGAGGCTTGAGGCTGGATATGGGGGGATTGAGTTGTATTTGTGCACATATTATCATCATCATGCATCTTGCATTGCTATTTCTCAACGACTCGTGTATTCCAAGTCTTACTGCCTACCTTCGTGTACTAAGCAGCGACTGGTATTTGTACGGAAGAGTGTGGTGGCAAGTGTGAGAATGACAACAAGGCCTGCTCCGAGGTCTGTCTCGTGGTCTTCGTGTGTGGTCTACGCCCTTTTCGTGAATATCGTATCTTCGTGTCTGTCGTAATGTGTCGTGTGTATTCTGCTGAGTCCGCTGCCTTCTCCATACGGATATGATCCTCCTTCCCTCTTGAAGGCGCTCAGAGTTCGTTCGGTCGAACAAGCCACCCAATGTGGACCTGCCAAAAGACCCAAGCCTGCGTCAAAAGCAATAACGCCCCAACTTTCCACCCTACTTCCCTCGCTACCGCCCCCCAATCCCATCTCCGCTTATAATTCAACCGTTCCCACCACGTCAAATGAGGAGGTGGTTCGGGTGGAGCGATAAGTGGTGCTTCGCCCCATACTGGAAAGACTGGTGCTTTGGGTTTGTACCTATATCGATTCTTTGATGGACTACCCCGAGGTGACCTTGAACTTGATCTAGACCTGGAAGAATTGGACCGATCATCATCCGGATCAGGGAGGACGTTCGATGCAAGCCACATGATTATGGCGTAGGTGATTCCTGTTGATACGCCAATTACTGCCCATGCGAATAATGGTTGTGAAGGACCGAGATAGGATAATGTGATATATGTTGCTGGCCAACAGAGGGCTTGAAGAGCTAGGAGTCGAACAAGGACGGGGAGGAGATCGTAATATGATCGCCAACGGTATGTCAGGCCTGTTGTGAATCTGAAACAGAAATGTCCAGTCAGGATTGCCTAGTAGTCAGCGAAAGTCGCACCGAACTGTGAAACACATACCCAAGCGATGGCTAGGAGGAGATCACCTCTCACAGCGCTCTTCCAAACTCCAACTTCCAAATGTGTCCCATGACTACGCCTGTACATTGCCTCTGCGGAAAAATCCGCTCCCCATGGCCAGACATCATGCCATACCCCACCAGCAATAACTCCATGACCTAATACAAGTGTTCCCCAGCATGCAGGGACGATTGCCAGAATCCTCAAATAGAGGAGGGAAGAAGACCTGTACATCCGCTCCAGCGCTTCCGGGATGAGATCATCAACTTTACTTTGGTCGCTGTTGCTGTTTTCTGAACCCAGCGAGAGGCCGAGACCGTTGACTGGTCCATTAGCGGGTGCACTACTCGTACTACCAGCGCGACGATGTCGAAGTATAGGTCCATTCCGTCGTTTGGTATTGAATTGAACCGAAGAATCGTCCGTCAAAGAATCGTTCTCCACGTCTGCGTCGCTTCCGCCTGATTTGCCCATTCCCGTAATGACTCGATTCACGGGTGATAAAATCATATTTGAGCTTGAAGTCATTGGTGTCAAAGGACCGAGGTTGTGAGCACTATGTCGAGGTGATGTCGTTGGGGATCGACCGAGAGGGAGACTTGGGTGACGAGGTGATTGAGTAGGTGATTTCCGCATGGAATTGAGAGAAGTAGATGACCTAGATTTCGGTGATTTACTGGGACTGGTTGGCGTAGAGGTAGATGGGGCGGTATTCGAGTGAATAGGTAATGGCCTGTGGTCGGATTTGGGTGATAATCGCCTCCCATGCCGGGGTAGGGTTATAGTCTCTGTATCCCGGATTTTGGCATTGGCAGGTATATTGACAGGTGACGCAGTGCTGGCGACATCGTTGACAGCCTCTGTTCTACTGACCATCCGATTCTTGAGCGCAGGGAGATCCGTTTGACTATACGAAGCCTTTCCCGCTCGCCTATGGTCCAGGACAGTGACATCCGAATCTGATCCTCCTTTTTCCGTCTCTGACCCAGATCCAGAATCACTCATCACAGCCACGACCCGCGAGCGTGATTTCGATCGGGATCTGGTGGATTTATCGAATGAAGCGAGGTTGGTAGATGATAAAGGCGCTTGACGAGGCGTGGGAATCACACGACCGGCAGAGGGGAAGAATGATGACATGGGCTGTGGCTGTGACTGCCTTGGACCCTGTTGCGGAGTGGGAGGTGGCATTGTCCCAGCCGCACTTACACTTCTCGTCCCGCCATTGGCTTGTCCTTGTCTCGAATTGCTCGGTCCAGGGAGGTCAAGAGGCGTGATAAGGCCTAATGAGGAGTATCCAGCCTGTGGTCGACCAAGTGGGGAAGTAGGAGCTGATAATGGGTATTGTTGTTGTCCTGAGGAGTTTGTAGATGACCGAGGTCGAGAGTTGAGGTATGGTAAATCTGGTAAAACTGCGAAATGGGATTGAGGGGATAGAGCGAGGACATCATGCGGGTGGTGACTTGTCATTGTTGGGTCTGTTTGAGGGTGTTTGATATTCAACGGAAGAGTAGGGATACCATTATGATATTATAATAGAGTGGATGATGTAGTGTGATATATACAATAATGTGATATAGTACAAAGAGGCAACCCAATAGATGATAGTCTGTATCAGAGCATCAAAAGGTAGTTAACTAATAGAGCAGTAGATGGTACCTGAAACTTAAGCATTCATTCAGGGTAATTAATGACTACACGTGCACAGGGTCAGGTCAGGGATACAAATCCATTCAAGGTGATTGGGAACAGGCATGTCCAATGGTCTATCACACTGCTGGGTCCGGTGCGACTTCGCTCGAGAGTATGAGTCCGGATACAACGTCATTATGCATGGCCTCTAGACCTATAATCCACACTTTCCACTCGCCGCCCCGCCCAGAATACGAACGGGAAGATCCGTCGATACCTAGCTACTTATCGTCCTCACGCCATTCACAAGCATCTTCCCTCCCTTGACCAGTAGGAATTCCCCACCTTTAACCGGGATTTTATGGAACAAGATTCTCGCTAGAACTTCTCCCTAATATGTCAGCTTTGTTACCTCATGGAAGAAGGACGTACAGCTTCAACGAGACAGGCAGCGACAATGAGCCAGATGACGATCCAAGTCAATCGATGAGCTGCTTGTTCTTCTAGGTATTCGTGCATGATCTCCACCTTGATTGTCAGCTCAGTCTATCTCGAAATGGGGGGACATACAAGATCTCCCACAACTGCGAGCCTATCATTGAGGACCTGTACACGAGGTCCTATTTCTAGGTACTCTCGGATAGCCTCGTATAACGGATATAATGACGCTTCAGACCAGAATAGTTCAGGTGTATCGAGGATACCGCCAATTAAGTTGACGTCCATTCGAAGAGTGAATAGTCGTCCAGTCATTTTTAAAGCTTCTCTTCGGGTCATTTTCAGATGACCGGTAATTGACAATTCTTTGGGGAACGAAGATGTAAGTGCGAGGGATTCCTGCATTGTCGCTTCGTAGATTGACAGTTTTGTTGATTGTGCAATAGCGTGAGCTAAGGATAGTTTGAACAAGTGGTTCTGGGATTTAAATGCTGCTGGTCAGCTACTGTGACCCCATGACGGACACAACTTACTAAACATGTCGTTGAAGATACGTGGGACTTCGGCATCTCGGTCGTACTGCGGGTCAGTCACCCTCCAAAGAGTGAAATGACGAGCTTACCACATAATGACACTCCTCTACCTCCCAATCATCCTCGAGCTGAGGCCTTGACCAAGCTCCAGCATTCAAGCAATCCTCCATGATATCCTTCTCCTGGCTCTCGGTGAACCCAAAGAATACACTCACACCATACGAGTAAAACACCGCTTCCGCGACGGCATTACTGCTACTATGCGATTTTGCCCTTTGCCGCTGTTTGTACATTTGTGATTGACCCGTGAAAGCCCTCTGGTGTGCTTCGGCATCTTCCCTCTTGATTTTCATAGGTTCCGATTTATGTTCTGGGTGGAGTTGATCGGGACTCAGGGCTTGCGAGGGAACATGTTCCAAGTATCCTGGATGTTCAGGCGACATGTGTGTTCCGGTTTCTATCAGGTTGTGTTCACGATCTGCAGGTGCTAGAATCGGTTCCTCATCCTCTTCGAACGATTCAGTGATATCTGGCGTCTCGGCGGTCGTGATTGATGGATCACTAAGGCGGTCCTCTGGTGATTGAGGAGCATGTTCGTTTGCCTGTTCAGAGTCCCGCATTTCCGGATTCAGATGGCCAGGTGGGGACGTGGAAGACAAGAGGAGATCACGAGGCGAGACGGGAGGAGAGTGAGCGAGAATGTATTCGTTGGGATCCGTTCCGTAATGTTGTTCCTCTTCGTTATTTGAGGGGAAATAGGAATCGTTGTAGCCCATATCCTCCGCCATTGTCATTCGCTCCAACATCGATACTCCTCCAGGGGATTTGATAGCGGGTGATGATCGGACTACTGTGCTTGCTCCGTAGCCAGGTAGGAGGGGTAGGTTATAGACCTGTTAATTAGCACTCGATCCTTCACATCGAAAGCACGACTCACAGCGTAAATACAATCGTCGTAGACCCTCACAACCCCAACTCCATGCTCCCGCTTCAAGAATGCCTGTAGCATCTTCAATCGATATCCCTCTGCAGTCGCATATGCGGTAAACCTTGCCAACCCATTCTCCTCCCTTTCTCTCTTTGTCATCTTTTCCGCATCAGACCTCTCGTCATAGCCATAAGGTCCAGCGATAGCTTGTATCCTTGATGGACCGGGTTCTTTACGTGGTGGAGCCGACAAGTCAGCCTGTAATCCACCGGGTGATTGTGGTATTGGTGCAAGTTGAGGATCTTCCGGTAAGAGGATATGACGCTCGGTCGTTTTCGATGTTCGAACAGGTAAAGATTGCTTGACTCCTCTTGCTGGTGTCCCCTTACCTAATGGGGAAGGTATACGTGGTGCCGACAGATTCCTTAGATGGGCAGGGACGGATGCGAGCGAAGAAACAGGTGGTTGACCTTGTCGAAGTGTTGATGCTGTCCGTGCGATACCTGATTTTGTTAGCTTACTTTGCCAAGACTTGTAATGATGACCCACCTGGAACAACACCCGCACTACGTCTTGGACCGGGAGCGGCTGATCCTGGGCCTACTTTGCTACTTGATGAAGAACCTTTTCCGGAAGTACCTAGTCTGCTTGGTGCAGCTGGTCCAGTAGCTGGTGTAGCTGGTGTGGCAGTAGGTCGCGACATGGTTGTTGGCAGCCAGTGTGGTTTATCGCTGATTGCTTGAGCTGGATGTCCGATCGACTAATTTCTGTCCTCTTGCTGGATGTCGATAAAGTCGAGGTGATGCCAGCTGGCAAGGTGAGTGTAAGTGCTTAGGTATTAGGTGTAGGTAGTCTTGGCTTGCTTTAAGATCTGCTTCTGTAGTTCTGATAACGGAATCAAATATCCTATAAGAGAATGAGACCCTGAGAGTCATGCGTCAGAGGAGGTTAAGGTAGGTGAATGGGATATCCGGGGTATTCACTCTTGTTATTCCTATACTATACTCTACACTACCACATCGTCTAGCTGCTTCATCGGTCACTCGGAACAGACTGCTCAGAGGAACACAGACAATACTGGCTATAGATTGAAGCATCCACAAATAGACCTCTTCGACCACAGACACATCCGCCCACCATGGCTTACGTCGCTGTCGTCAAAGCGCTATTTGACTATGCCGCCCAAGACCCAGAGACAGAACTGTCTTTCAGTGAAGATCAGATACTATACGTAGTAGAGAAAGAAGATGATGAGTGAGTGTTTTGTTTGTACATCTATGGACAAAGCTGACCACGTCCTTTCCCCCTTCCTATCATCTATCCAATCTTATCGCTCTATTTATACTCATAGTTGGTGGAAAGCCAAAATCAAGGATGAATCGGATGAGGATGCCCCCGTCGGACTTATCCCCGCTACATATGTTGAGGAGGTATGTCTTGCTCCCCTGGCACTATACTGACCCCAGATCCCGCCTATCAGCACATGTCGAGCTCTATACGCCTATGAATCGACTTCACCAGAAGAACTTTCCATGGATGAAGATCAGCAGCTCTATGTGTTTTCAGCCGAGGAAGATTGGCTCCTAGTACGAGTGGAGGGCGGCGCCGAGACACTAGGTTTCGTTCCCCGAAACTACTGTGAGGCCGTCGACGAATCTACCGGTGTAGTCGTAGAGGACGCAGCAGAGGGAGCCGCTGAAGTCGAAGCCTCTCGAGCTGCTGATGCTGAAGCTGCCCAGCAGAGGGAGCTTCAAAGACAGCTCAAGCTAAAGGACAAGGTCGAAACTTGGAGTATCTCGGAAATGGATGGGAGAAAGAAGAAGAAGGGTACTTTGGGTGTTGGCAATGGAGCAGTCTTTTTCGCTTCTGAAAGCGATAAGGTATGTCCCAGCTGTCAGATCTTGTACTGATGGTAGATGACTCCTGTCAAGCAGTACTCGATTAACGAGCTCTCGGCTGTCTCACAACCATCCTCCAAGAACCTCGAACTATCATTCTCGAACCTAGCAGAGCCATTGCTTTTCCATTGTGGAAGCTCCGATACCACCAAAGCAATCATTGCCAAACTCGAAACCAGTAAAGCCGCCGCTGGAGAGGCCCTCGAATTAGTCGAAGCATCTCGACAAGTTCACTCTGATGGCGAGGACGACTACGATACCCCACCTGCTGAACCTAAAGCCGTCCGATGGGCCGATCCAACTCCTGCTCCTGCTGCCGCCGCCGCATCCGGTGAGAAAGGCAAAGTCATGTACGACTTTGAAGCTCAAGGCGATGACGAGTTGACCGTCAATGAGAATGATGTAGTCACGGTGGTCGACAAGGAGAATGACGAATGGTGGCTTGTCCGAAACAGTGCAGGCCAAGAAGGTGTGGTTCCAGCTCAATATATCGAAATTGGCGATGCTGCTGCTTCCTCTTCAGCGGCAGGTGGGTACGATAGCGACGACGAGCGACAGAGGCAGGAAGATGAAGCTGCTGCTGGAGCTGCCCTCGAGGCAGAGAGGCAGAGGGAACAACAGCGAAAGGTCGAGCAGAGGCGAGCGATTGAGAAAGCCGCAAGGGAGAAGCAGGCTCAGGAAGATCATGATAGGAGATTGGCAGAGGCTATCGAGGCTGAAGAGGCCGAGAAGAGGGCCATGTCTGCTGCTCGACGAGATGAGCAGGTCAGGCAGGAGAGGGAAAGTAAGGCTGCAAACAGGTGAGCTACTTCCGTTTATCTTTTTGCAAAAGCTGATCGTATAGACGAGAAGCGGCTAGACGCATGGAACCCCCCAAGATCAGTAAACGACCTTCTGCCCAGAACGTCGCTGCTGCAGCTGCCAACCTGCCCACTCGAGGTCATGCTGCCCCAGTGCGTCCACCAGACAATGATCGTCCCAGTAAGTTTTCCCACATGACTGACATGCCGAACTGACCCCAGAACCCAACCCTGCCCGTACACGAGTCTGGAGCGACAAGAGTGGACAATTCAAGGTCGAAGCCGAATATCTCGGTGTCAAAGACAAAAAGATCCGCCTACATAAACTCAATGGTGTCATTATCGAAGTACCCATCGAAAAGATGTCTGAAGAAGACGTCCAGCTCGTCCGTCGTCACGAGAGTCGAAAGAGTCGAGCCGTCTCGATCCAAGACGACGATGATGTACCCCTTGGTCGATCTCCTCGACGCCAAGCTTCCGGTCAACCTCGCTCTACCGAGACTCTAGCTCGTGAATCACCTGCCCCTACTCCTCAGCCTCAACAACGACGAAAGAGGGCTTATGACTGGTTTGCATTCTTCCTTGATGCTGGTGTTGATATGGACGATTGTACCCGATACGCCGCTCGTTTCGATAGGGATAGTCTTGACGAGACCCTCATTCCCGAGTTGGACGCCAGTACGCTCCGATCCCTTGGTCTGAAGGAAGGTGATATCCTCCGAGTCAAGCGGGTTGTCGAGTCTAAATACGCGAAAAAGACACCCGAGCAAGAAGCGCAAATCAAAGCCGATGAGGATTACGCCAAGCAACTGCAGGAACACGAAAATAGCGGTAGTAAAGGTCCACCACCTCAGGCTCCACCTGGATTGTTTACTGGTCCAGGAGGTAAATTGGCCAACAATACCCGTCGAGGAAGACCTGAAAAGAAATCGACCGGTCCCGATTCCGTCGACGACAGTTCTCTTGCTGGTGCTGCTGATGCTCTGTCGAGAGCGACATTAGCCCCGACTCCACCTCCAGCACCACCTGCTGTCGTCTCGCCCGCTCCAGAAGTCAAGAAGGAGCCTGTGAATTTGTTATCTGGATTCGATGATGATGCCTGGACAATCAAGCCTAGTACTTCCAAACCCGCCTCGCCTGGCCCTGGTACTTCCGCCTCTGTCAACACGTCACCTTCAGCGCAGAATGGTACAGACTCACTTCTCGCTCAAATCCAAGCTCTTCGACCTGCCAATACTGGTGTTGCCCCCCAGAGTACCGGAAGCGATTTCGATAATCTATCCAAAATGGTTGGTCAACCTCGTCAAATCCAGCCTACCCAAACTGGATCTTCCTCAGGTTTCCCAAGTCAATACGGACTCGGTGTACAGGGAAGCAATCTACCCATGGGTCAGATCCAACAACAACCTTCTGGAAACGCAAATGGTGCTCGTGGACCTGTTGCGCCTGTCCCTTCGAATCAGGGATTGTTGAACCCAATGCAACCAAACATGACTGGCATGTTTGTTCCGACTCGGGGATCCCCTGTTTCGCAACAGCAAATGCAAGCTCAGCCGACTGGGTTTATGCAATCCCAATACACTGGATTCGCTCAGCAACCAATGATGATGCAGCCGACAGGTTACGCTCAAGGGTTCCAGCAGGGCTACGGTGGACCTCAGATGCAGCCGAGTAAGCTGAAATTTCCGGCAGAGCTTACCACGAGCTGACAGCCAGACATGACAGGATACAACCCTGGCTTCCAGCAACAGAACTCTGCATTCAACCAAATTGCAAACATGCCACAACAACAGCCTCAACAACCCCCAGCACCTGCTCCTGATAAGTTCGCCCCATCAAACATCTTTGCCGCTATGAAGAAGAATGATTTCGGTAAACCAGAAGAGCAGCAGCCTCAGGGTTCGGGCAAGTATGATGCATTGAGGCCTCTTGCGACTGGTACGTCTTCCTCCATCTACGATTCTTAAGCTGATGATCAGGATATAACGGTGGACCGGGTATGCAGCCCCAACAAACTGGTATGCAGGCCCAGCCAACTGGTTATGGGATGATGCCCCAGATGACTGGCTACAACCCTCAGATGGGAATGGGTTATATGCCACAGCAAGGCCAGCAGGGTCAACAGAATCCTTATGGATACAGATAGGTGGTTGGTGAAAGTGAGAGAGAAAGTGGAAGTGTCTGGAAATAGGTCGAGTTGTAGTAGATATACATAGGAACATTCGTGGTCGTGGTAATTGGGATGCATGCTTCGTGATTGCAGTAATCGGAGGATGACGCCAAGAATGGTAGAGTGGAGGTTGTCCTAATTATGTTTGATGTTCTTATTGTTCTCTCAAACCGGTATATCATACACAACCTCTTTCCACATTACCCCTAGAACCTATCTGTCTTTGTAGTATACTATCATAGTCATTACCTGTCGATACATACCTGTCAACCGCCACCTGTGCGACCCAAATCGCAAACACAATGGCACTCGCACCATCAATATTCTCCCTCCCCCACCTCTCTCATCCTACCAACTCCCACCCCACTGCAACACTAGACGAACAATTCGAGACTGAAGCACTCATCTCTGAAGTCCTCAAACTCATCGATACATCAGATACATCCGACGATCCAGACACATCCATAAGCACAGAACCAACCGAGCTTGGACCATTGAGAAAAGGCGATCATGTGAAATATATCTGTTCAACAATGAACTACCTCCCTGCGCCATACGTCTCGCTCGATGCAAGTCGACCTT
>Ga0308160_10002454_pt1 | contig 22429 bp, 16 predicted proteins | sample PhyFR1_FD_201036 | JGI IMG/M metagenome (GOLD analysis project Ga0308160, IMG submission 201036) | Phyllosphere microbial communities from UC Gill Tract Community Farm, Albany, California, United States - DLSLF.R1 | ecosystem: Host-associated > Plants > Phyllosphere > Unclassified | place: USA...
TGGCCTTGACCGCCTCGGACACGCTCAGCGCATTGGCGCCGGGCAGCAGCTGGATCGCGAACGCGCCGGTCGGCTTGCCGTTGTACTGGGTGTCGAAGCCGAAGCTGGTCGGGCCGAACGCGACCCGTGCCACGTCCTTCAGCCGCACCACGCTGCCGTTGCTGTCCGCGCGCAGGATGATGTTCTCGAACTGCTCGGGCGAGCTGAAGCGGCCTTCGGCGGTGACCGTGGCGGTGAACGACTGCCCGGACGGGGCCGGATCCGAGCCGATCGAGCCGGCGGCGAACTGCACGTTCTGCGCGCTGATCGCGTTGTATACCTGGCTGGGGGACAGGTGATAGCCCTGCAGCTTTTCCGGGTTCAGCCAGATGTCCATCGCGTATTCGGCGCCGAACTGCTGGGTGCTGCCGACGCCGGGCACGCGCGAGATCTGCTCCAGCACGCGCGAGCCGACGATGTCGTTGAGCGCGCTGCGGTCGATCGACGGATTCTCCGAGCGCAGCGCGATCACGCTGAGGAAGCCGGCGTTGGCCTTGGCCACCACCACGCCCTGCGCGGTCACTTCCGAGGGCAGGCGCGGCGTCGCCAGCGACACCTTGTTCTGCACCTGCACCTGGGCGATGTCGGCATTGGTGCCGGTCTCGAAGGTCAGGGTGACGGTGGCGGTGCCGCTGGAGGAGGACGAGGAGCTGAAGTACAGCAGGTGATCGATGCCGGTCAGCTGCTGCTCGATCACCTGGGTGACCGAGCGTTCGGTGGTGTCGGCGCTGGCGCCGGGGTAGGTCGCGGTGACGGTGACCTGCGGCGGCGCGATCGAGGGATAGGACTCGACGCCGAGGTTGAGGATGGCGATCACGCCGCTGAGCGAGATCAGGATCGCCACCACCCAGGCGAAGACCGGGTGTTCGATGAAGAACTTAGGCATGGCGGGGGTCCGTTACTGCTGCTCGGGCTTGGAATCGGCCGCGGCGGCCGGCGTGTCGCCGCTCGCTGCGCCCTGCGGTTGGCCGGCGGCCTTGTCCTGCGGTGCGGCACCTGCGGCGGGCGCCTGGCCCTGCGGCGCGGCGCCGCCCGGCGCCTGGCCCGGTGCTGCGCCCGGGGTCCACGGCGTGGCCTTGGCCGGCGCGCCTTCCTTGGCCTTCTGCAGGCCGGAGACGATGACCTTGTCGCCGGCGGCCAGGCCGGAGCCGACGATCCACTTGCCTTCCTGCTGGCCGACCGTGACCACGTCCTTGCGCAGCACCTTGCCGTCCGTGCCGACCACCAGCGCGTAGGCGCCCTTGGCGTCGCGCTGGATCGCTTCCTGCGGGATCAGGTAGGCGTTGTTGCGCTGGCCCAGGTTGGCGGCGAAGCTGACGAACGCGCCGGGCAGCAGCACCCGGTCCGGATTGGGCAGCAAGGCGCGCAGGGTCACCGAGCCGGTGCTCGGATCGACCGCGGTGTCGGAGAAGTCCAGCGTGCCGGACTGGGCATAGACGCTGCCGTCGCCGAGCTTGACCTGCACGGTCGACTTGCCCTCGTCGTTCAGCGCCACGTTGCCCTGGGTCTGCGCCTGGCGCAGCTGCGCCAGTTCGTCCGAACTCATCGAGAAGTTCACGTACAGCGGGTCGAGCTGGTCGATCGTGGTCAGCAGGGTGGTGTCGCCCTGGCCGACCAGCGCGCCTTCGGTGACCTGCTGCTTGCCGGCGCGGCCGGCGATCGGCGCGGTGACGGTGGCGTAGCCCAGGTTGATGCGCGCGCTGTCCACCGCGGCGCGCGCCTGCTGCACCGACGCGGCCGAGGTGCGTTCGGTGGCCTCGGCGGTGTCCAGGTCGGACTTGGACACGTAGGCCTGCGGGGCCAGGCTGCGCGCGCGGGTGGCGGCGACCTTGGCGTTGGCGTAGGTCGCCTCGGCCGCGGCCAGCTGGCCCTGCGCCGAGGCCAGCGAGGCGCGCAGCGGCGCCGGGTCGATCTGGAACAGCGGCTGGCCTTCCTTCACGTCGGTGCCTTCGGTGTACAGGCGCTTTTCCAGCACCCCGGCCACCCGGGCGCGCACGTCGGCGCTGCGGTAGGCGGACAGACGCCCGACCATGTCGCGCTGCAACGGCAGCGTTTGCGGCTTGGCTTCCAGCACGCCCACTTCCGGCGGCGGCATGGCCTGCTGTTCCTCTTGTTTCTTGCAGGACGCCAACACCACCACGACGGCGCAGGCCAGGGCGAGAGAACGCAACGGGGAGGTCATCGGGTGGTACTCCGGTCTGGTATCGAAAACGAAAGGGAAGGGGCAGGGGGCGCGGCGAACGCGCGCAGAAAACCGTCGACGGCGAATTCGGCCCAGGCGCGCTGCGCGGCGGCATCGCTGCGATGGGCGGTATGGAAGCGTTGGCGCTCGAAATCCATCCCGACGATCATGCTCAACAGCAGTTCGGCCATGAAGTGCGGATCGTCATGGCGCAGCTGGCCGGCGGCCACCGCCAGTTGCAGGCGTTCGCTCAGGCGCTGCATCAGCGCCTCGGCGCTGTCGCGGAACAGCGCGCGCACCTGCTCGGGGAAATGCCGCGATTCGGCGGCGATCAGCTGGCAACTCTGCAGCACGCTCGGCTCGGACAGCTGCTCCAGGTACTCGCGGGCGAAGCGCAGCAGGCTGCCGCGCAGCTCGCCCTGCGCCGGACCCAGGTGCGTGGCGCTCAGTTCGGTATGGTCCTGCATCACCCGCTGCAGCAGGTCCTGCTTGCTGCGGTAGCGGCTGTACAGGGTCTGCTTGGAGCAGCCGGCGCGCGCGGCCACCGCATCCATGCTCAGGCGCATGCCGGCTTCGGCCAACAGTTCGCGCACAGCGGCGTACACGCGCTGATCGCGCGCCTGAGGCAGGCGGGACGGGGCAGGGGAGGCGGTCATTGAATGTGGACTATACCGTCCAGTTTAGAATTGGAACAGCCTTGACATCGGCGCGCCGATCGCAGCAAGTCCCGGCATTCAGAACGCTCCGCCGTACGAAGTTAGGACGGCGTGACGGCGGTGCGCGCGACTTTGCCCGATATGGCGTGTCGTTTCGTTCCCCGGCCCGGTTTGCGCCATGCAGCAAGGTAGTTGAACGCACCACCGGTACAATTCTGACTTTCCCAATGAGCATCGTTGTTGCTCCCCGTCATGAAACCCAAATCAGACGCTTCCCGTTCCAGCACGTCCTCGGCCGGATCCTCCAGCAAATCCGCGTCCAAGCCCGCTTCCTCCTCGTCCAAGGCGTCCGCCAAGCCGTCGCCCAAGCAGGCCAAGGCCGCACCGGTCGCGAGCAAGCGCGGCGCGGCGCGCGCCACCGCCAATTCGCGGGTGATCGACGCGGTGCCGGCCACTGCCGCCGGCGGCTTCAGCCTGGAGCCGGTGTACGCGGCCTTGCGCCAGCGCTACCCGAGCGGACGCCAGGCCGAGGCGCAGGCCTTCGCCGAGGAGTTCTACAAGCGCATGGAGGAGGATGAGTTCCCCCACCACAGCGCGCAGGAATGGGCCGCGCTGGCGGCGTCGATGCTGGAGTTCGCGCGCAAGCGCAAGCCGGGCACGTTCAACGTGCGGGTGTTCAATCCGAGCCTGAAGGACGACGGCTGGGAGTCCTCGCGCACGGTGCTGCAGATCGTCAATGACGACATGCCGTTCCTGGTGGATTCGGTGAGCATGGCGCTGTCGGAGCTGGGCATCGGCGTGCACGTGCTCGGCCATCCGGTGCTGCGCATGAGCCGCGACAAGAGCGGCAAGCTGGAGACGGTCGGCGAGGGCAAGCCGGAATCGCTGATGCTGCTGGAGATCGATCGGCAGCCGCCGGAGGACATGCCGCGGGTGGATGCGGCGATCCAGCGCATCCTCGGCGAGGTGCGCAACATCGTGCGCGACTGGAGCGGCATGCGCGAGAAGATGCTGACCCTGGCCGACGACCTGACCACGCGGCGCCTGCCGGTGGACGACAAGGGCCGGCGCGAGGCGCAGGAGTTCCTGCGCTGGGCCTCGGCCGACCATTTCACCTTCTTCGGCTACCGCGAGTACCGGGTCGAGAAGCAGGGCGGCGAAGACGTGCTGGCGCCGCTGGAAGACAGCGGCCTGGGCCTGCTGCGCGGCCACGACAAGTCGCCGTCGCGGCCGGTGCGCACGCTGGCCGCGCACGGCCTCAGCGAATCGGGGATCAAGGAAGCGCTGATCCTGACCAAGACCAATGCGCGCTCGCGGGTGCACCGCAGCGGCTACATGGACTACATCGGCGTGCTGGAATTCGACGCCAAGGGCCGCATCGTCGCCGAGCAGCGTTTCCTCGGCCTGTTCACGTCCAGCGCCTACAACCGCCGCCCGTGGGAGATCCCGCTGGTGCGCGAGCGCCACGACTACGTGATGCGCAAGTCCGGGCTGACCCCGAGCAGCCATAGCGGCAAGGCGCTGCGCCACATCCTGGAGACGTTGCCGCGCGAGGAGCTGTTCCAGTCCAACGAGGAAGAGCTGTATCGCACCGCGATGGGCATCCTCGGCCTGCAGGAGCGGGTGCGCAGCCGCCTGTTCCTGCGCCGCGACAAGTACGGCCGCTTCATCTCCGCCTTGGTCTACATCCCGCGGGAGCGCTTCAACACCGATGTGCGCCTGCGCATCGAGGCCTTGCTGAAGGACGCGCTGCACGGCGAATACATCGACTCCAGCGTGGTGCTGGGCGAATCGCCGCTGGCGCAGCTGCACCTGATCGTGCGGCCCAAGCCCGGCGAAGCGCTGGAATTCGATACCACCGAGCTGGAAGCGCGCCTGGCGCACCTGCTGCGCAACTGGCAGGACGACCTGCGCGAGGCGCTGGTCGCCAGCCGCGGCGAGCGCGACGGCCTGCGCCTGGCCGCCAACTACGGCCGCGCGTTGCCGGCCGGCTACATCGAGGAATCGACCGCGCAGATCGCCGCGCGCGACGTCGAACGCCTGGCCGCGTTGCGCGGTCCCGACGACCTGCACCTGAGCCTGCAGGCGCTGCGCCGCGACGGCGCCGACAGCCTGCGCCTGAAGCTGTACCGCCAGCGCGACGACCTGCCGCTGTCGGACGTGCTGCCGATGATGGAGAACCTGGGCCTGCGGGTTATTTCCGAACGTCCGTACCGGCTCACCGTGGACGGCACGCTGCTGTACATCCAGGACTTCGAAGTGGAGCCGCTGGCCGGCAGCATCGACGTCGAGCGCGCCGACGCGCCGCTGTGCGAGGCGTTCGTGCGCATCTGGCGCGGCGATGCCGAGAACGACGGCTTCAACCGCCTGATCGTCGGCGCCGGCCTGAGCTGGCGCCAGGTGGCGATCCTGCGCGGCTACTGCAAGTACCTGCTGCAGACCGGCGTGCCGTTCTCGCAGGCCTACGTCGAAGAGACCTGCACGCGTTATCCGCTGCTGGCACGGCTGCTGGTGGAACTGTTCGAAGCGCGTTTCGATCCGGCCACCGGTACCGAGAGCAAGGCGCAGATCGCCGACGGCCAGGCTGTGCTGGCGGCGCAGCTGACCCTGTTGGCAGGCGGCGACGAAGGCGCGCTGAAGGCGCTGCAACCGGTGATCGACGCGCGCCGCGGCGATCGCGCCGCGCAGCTGGACGCGGCCAATGCCGCGCTGCTGAAGCTGTTCGACCAGGTCGCCAGCCTCGACGAGGACCGCATCCTGCGCAGCTTCAAGGGCGTGATCGAGGCGACCCTGCGCACCAGCTACTACCAGACCGGCAAGGACGGCGGCCTGGGCCATTGCATCAGCTTCAAGCTCGATTCGGCCAAGGTGCCTGAGCTGCCCAAGCCGCGTCCGTACCGCGAGATCTTCGTATACGGCCCGCGCGTGGAAGGCGTGCACCTGCGCTTCGGCGCGGTGGCGCGCGGCGGCCTGCGTTGGTCGGACCGGCGCGAAGATTTCCGCACCGAGGTGCTGGGCCTGGTCAAGGCGCAGATGGTCAAGAACACGGTGATCGTGCCGGTCGGCGCCAAGGGCGGCTTCTTCTGCAAGCGCTCGCCGGTCGGTGGCGACCGCGACGCGGTGCTGGCCGAAGGCATCGCCTGCTACAAGCTGTTCATCCAGGGCCTGCTCGACATCACCGACAACATCGTCGGCGGCAAGATCGTGGCGCCGCCGCAGGTGGTGCGCCACGACCAGGACGATCCGTACCTGGTGGTCGCCGCCGACAAGGGCACCGCCACGTTCTCCGACATCGCCAACGGGCTGGCGATCGACCATGGCTTCTGGCTCGGCGACGCGTTCGCCTCCGGCGGCTCGGTCGGCTACGACCACAAGGGCATGGGCATTACCGCGCGCGGTGCCTGGGAGTCGGTCAAGCGTCACTTCCGCGCGCTGGGCCGCGATTGCCAGAGCGAGGACTTCAGCGTGGTCGGCATCGGCGACATGTCCGGCGACGTGTTCGGCAACGGCATGCTGCTGTCGCGGCACATCCGCCTGCTGGCCGCGTTCGACCACCGCCACATCTTCCTGGATCCGACCCCGGATCCGGCGGCCTCGTTCGCCGAACGCGAACGCCTGTTCAAGCTGCCGCGCTCCAGCTGGGCCGACTACGACGCCAAGCTGATCAGCGCCGGCGGCGGCCTCTATCCGCGCACGCTGAAATCGATCGAGATCAGCGCGCCGGTGCGCGAGGCGCTGGGCCTGGAGCCGGGCGTCAAGCAGCTCTCGCCCAACGAGCTGATGAACGCCATCCTCAAGGCGCCGGTGGACCTGTTCTGGAACGGCGGCATCGGCACCTACGTCAAGGCTGCCAGCGAGACCCATGGCGACGTCGGCGACCGCGCCAACAACGGCCTGCGCGTCAACGGCGGCGAGCTGCGCTGCAGGATCGTCGGCGAAGGCGGCAACCTGGGCCTGACCCAGCTCGGCCGCATCGAGGCCGCGCAGGTCGGGGTGCTGCTCAACACCGACTTCATCGACAACTCGGCCGGCGTGGACACCTCCGACCACGAGGTCAACATCAAGATCCTGCTCAACGACGTGGTGCAGGCCAAGAAGCTGACCGTGGCCGCGCGCAACACGCTGCTGGCGTCGATGACCGACGAGGTCGCCGAGCTGGTGCTGTGGGACAACATCCGCCAGAACCAGGCGCTGAGCCTGATGGAGCGGATGAGCGTCAAGCGCCTGGGTTCCAAGCAGCACTTCATCCGCACCCTGGAAGCGCAGGGCCTGCTCGACCGGCAGATCGAATACCTGCCGTCGGACGCGGAGATCTCCGCGCGCAAGGCCCGCGGCCAGGGCCTGACCCGGCCGGAACTGGCGGTGCTGCTGTCCTACTCCAAGCTGGTCGCGTTCCAGCAACTGCTGGAATCGGACATCCCCGAGGACCCGTACCTGTCCAAGGAGCTGCAGCGCTACTTCCCGCAGCCGCTGCAGAAGAAGTACGCCGATGCGATGGAGCGGCACCGGCTGAAGCGCGAGATCATCGCCACCGCGGTCACCAACACCACCATCAACCGCATGGGCGCGACCTTCCTGATGCGTATGCAGGAAGACACCGGACGCAGCATCGGCGAGGTCGCCAAGGCGTACACGATCAGCCGCGAGACGCTGGACGCGCGCGCGCTGTGGACGCAGATCGACGCGCTGGACGGGCAGGTGCCCGAGTCGGTGCAGATCGATGCGCTGGAAGTGATCTGGAGGCTGCAGCGCGCGTTCGTGCGCTGGCTGCTGTTCCGTCCCGGCCCGATGCCCGGCATCACCGCGGCGGTGGACCGCTACCACGAGCCGTTCAACGACATCCGCGTCGCCTCCGGCGTGCTGTCGGATTCGCAGCGTCCGCTGTACGAGGCGCTGGTGCAGGAATGGCAGGACAAGGGCCTGCCGCCGGCGCTGGCGCAGCAGCTGTCGGAACTGCGCTTCCTGGAGCCGGCGTTCGACATCATCGAGATGGCGCGTACCCGCAAGCTCAAGCCGGTGGAGGTGTCGAAGGTGCATTTCCGCCTCGGCGAGGCCTTGCAGCTGCCTTGGCTGTTCGAGCAGATCGACGCGCTGGAGGTCAACGGCCGCTGGCATGCGGTGGCGCGCGGCGTGTTGCGCGACGAACTGGCCAAGCACCACAGCGCACTGGCCGGACAGGCCCTGGCGTTGCCGGGCGGCAATGCCGAGGCCAAGGTGCAGCAGTGGTTGCAGCGCGACGACAGCAGCCTGCGCTTCACCTTGAACATGCTGCAGGAACTGTCGGCGCAGAAGGCGCTGGACTACCCGACGGTGTCGGTGGCGGTGCAGCGGTTGGGCCAGCTGGCGGCGCACGGAGTGTGACCCGTGCGCGGGCTCGCGTTGCGGGTCCGACGCGGAGGTTGGCAGCGCCGGGCCATGCGGCCCGGTCGCTGCGGCCGTCGCCATGCCTCTTTCACGAAAGGGCCGTGATCGCCGGCGTCGCGCTTGTTGCGATGCCGGTGCACGTCGCATGATGCCCACGGCCACGGGGCCATTCGCCCTGGCGCTGGCCTGTCCAGTTCCCCGCGCACGGTCCGCCTCGCGTTCCGCGGCTTCGCGCCGGCAGGGACCATGATCTACTTTCTCATTCCCGCGTTCGTCGTGCTGCTGCTGGTGCTGCTGGCCCGGCGGCCCTCGCTGGAGGTGCGGCTGCAACGTGCGTTGCAGCAACATCTCCAAGGCAACCTGGCGCCGCTGCGCGCGCTGTCCAGGAAATCCTTCGGCGATGCCGCGTATGCCTGGTTTCTGCACCTGGACGCCAGCGGCGAGCCGGCCGCGGCGCTGGCCGCATTGAAGCGCGCGGTCTACGCCCGCACCTGGCTCGACAATCGCTTCAGCGTCGCCTACCGGGAATACGGCCGCCGCTGCTTTCTGGGCGTGGGCACCGAGCCGGATCATGCCGCGTTGCTTGCGCAATGGAGCGAGCGCGGCTGGCGCGAGGGCGCCGGTTGGGAACCCGAACTGGCCTGGATCCAGGCCTTTGGCCCGCAGCCATGCCGGGATGTCGCACGTGCCTGGTACTGGTTGTGTCTGGCCGATGCGCGGCAGGGCGAGGGCATGGGCGACATCAAGTCCGCGCAGCTGGCACAGCAGGTCCGCGCAAGCTTGATCGCCGTCGTGCCGGAGTCGGTCCGCCAGGACATGCAGGAACAGGCCGCGCGCACCGTCTATGAAGATTACGCGGCCGGACGCTAGCGTCGGTGCCGCCTGGGTGGCCGCGCGCGCATAACGGCGTGCCGGGTATGATCGCGGCATGAACGTTACTGTCCTGCCGTCTTCTCCCCGCATCTGTTTCCTTGCCAGCACCGCGCCGGCCGCGCTCGCCGCGCGCGATCAGCTGATCGCACGCTATGGCGACCATGCGCCGGCCGACGCCGACGTGCTGTGCGCGCTCGGCGGCGACGGCTTCATGCTGCAGACCCTGCATCGCCATGGCGGTCTGGGCAAATCGGTGTTCGGCATGAAGCTGGGATCGGTCGGTTTCCTGATGAACCAGTATCTGGACGACGACTTGGTGGTGCGCCTGGCGCAGGCCGAGCCGGCCAAGCTGCGGCCGCTGGAGATGCTGGCGCAGACCGAGTCCGGCACCACCACCGGTTCGCTGGCCTACAACGAAGTGTCGCTGCTGCGGCAGACCCGCCAGGCCGCGCACGTCAGCATCGACCTCAACGGCCAGACCCGGGTCGACGAACTGATCTGCGACGGGGTGATGGTGGCCACGCCGGCCGGCAGCACCGCCTACAACTCCTCGGCGCACGGCCCGATCCTGCCGCTGGGTTCGCACACCCTGGCGCTGACCCCGATCGCCCCGTACCGGCCGCGACGCTGGCGCGGCGCGATCCTCAAGGCCGACACCGAAGTGCGCCTGCGCGTGCTCGATCCGTACAAGCGCCCGGTCAGCGTCACCGCCGACTCGCACGAAACCCGCGACGTGGTCGAAGTCACCATCCGCGAATCGCGCGACCGCATGGTCACCCTGCTGTTCGATCCGGAGCACAACCTGGAGGAGCGGATCTTGAGCGAGCAATTCATGGTTTGAAAGCGGGGATTGGGGAGTCGGGATTGGGGATTCGCAACGGCGGGTCTGCCGCTCCGACGCTCTGATCCAGCAAGCCGCTTTTGCCAATCCCGAATCCCCAATTCCGAATCCCTGCTCCCATGTCCGACAACTCCCCCCGCCTGCTCACCGTCGCGATCACCTCGCGTGCCCTGTTCGATCTGGAAGAGGGCCATGCCCTGTTCGAGAAGGAAGGGGTGGAGGCGTACAGCGCGTACCAGCGCGAGCGCGAGGACGATGTGCTGGCGCCGGGCGTGGCGTTTCCGGTGGTGCGCAAGCTGCTGGCGCTGAACCAGGGCACGCCGCCGGAGACGCCGCCGGTGGAGGTGATCCTGCTGTCGCGCAATTCCGCCGATACCGGGCTGCGCATCTTCAATTCGATCCAGCACTACGGGCTGGGCATCGTCCGCGCCACCTTCACCTCCGGCGAGGCCACATGGCCCTACGTCAAGCCGTTCGGCACCGACCTGTTCCTGTCGGCCAATCCGGAATCGGTACGGCGCGCGCTGAGCCACGGCATCGCCGCGGCGACGATCCTGCCCAAGCCGCCGGGCGAGCGGGCGCAGGAAGCCGCCGCGGCGGCCGGGGCGATCGATTCGGAGCGGTTGTCCACGCAGCTGCGTATCGCCTTCGACGGCGATGCGGTGATCTTCGGCGACGAGGGCGAGCGCTTCTCGCGCGAGCAGGGCGTGGAGGCGTTCGGCCGCTACGAGCGCGAGAACGCGCGCGAGCCGCTGACCGGCGGGCCGTTCCGCAATTTCCTGTCCGCGCTGCATGCCTTGCAGTCCGCGTTCCCGGCCGGCGAGGCCTCGCCGATCCGCACCGCGCTGGTCACCGCGCGCTCGGCGCCGGCGCACGAGCGGGTGATCCGCACGCTGCGCGAATGGGGCGTGCGCCTGGACGAGGCGCTGTTCCTCGGCGGCCGCCACAAGGGGCCGTTCCTGCAGGCGTTCGGCGCCGACATCTTCTTCGACGACTCGCAGCACAACATCGACAGCGCCGCACGCGAGCGCGTCGCCGCCGGGCACGTGCCGCACGGCGTGGCCAACGTCATCGCCAAGCCGTGAGCGCGGCCTCCGGCGGCAACGGCGGCGCAGGCGGTCGCTGGGCCACGCTGCGCCAGCTGCTGCGGCCCGGCTGCGCGCAGGCGCCGCGTCCGGGACGGCCGTACGTGGAGCGCGGCTGGCGCCACACCAGCCTGCAGTTCAAGGGCGAGGTGACCCAGAGCCGGATGCTCACTTGGTGGCCGCACGTGCTGGAGGTGGGCTATACCCGCAGCATGCTCGGCGCGCTGCTGCTGCGGCCGGAGCCGCGCTGCATCGGCATTGTCGGCCTGGGCGGCGGCTCGCAGGCCAAGTTCTGTTATCGGCACCTGCCGCAGGCGCGGATCGAGGCGATCGAGGCCGATGCCGATGTATTGGCGCTGCGCGATGCGTTCCATATCCCGGCCGACGACGCACGCTTCCAGGCGCTGCACGGCGACGGCGCGCAGCTGCTGCCGCAGCGTCGCGGCCGTTACGACCTGTTGCTGCTCGACGCCTACGATGCCGACGGCATCCCTGCGGCGATGCGCACGCGCGGGTTCTACGACGATTGCCATGCCGCGCTGACGCCCGGCGGCGTGCTGGCGGTGAACCTGTACGACACCGACACCCGCCAGCACGTGGCGCACCTGCGCAAGATCTTCGACGGCCGCGTGCTGCGCATGGACGAGCCGGAGGGGGACAACCATGTGGTGTTCGCCTGGACCGGCGATGTGCAGGCGCTGGATGCGCGCGCCGCACTGGCGCGCCTGCCGTGGCCAGCGCGCTGGCAGTTGCGGCCGACGTTCCGGCGCCTGCAGCGGGCGCTCGAGACGACTGCCTGGCGCCGCTGAGCGGCGCTGCTGCCGCATGCCGCCCGTCACTGCGGGAGTGGCTTCAGTCGCGACGAACAGAGGCGGACACCATCTTGGTTCCGGTGCTTTGTTGGGCGGATGCATCGAGCAGTCGGGACTGAAGTCCCTCCCACAGTGCAGCTAGCTGGCTCGCCGCAAGTCCTTGTGGGAGCGACTTCAGTCGCGACGAGCAGAGGCGGATACCATCTTGGTTCGTGTGCCTTGTTGGGCGGATGCATCGAGCAGTCGGGACTGAAGTCCATCCCACAGTGCAGTCAGCCGGCTTGCCGCAAGTCCTTGTGGGAGCGACTTCAGTCGCGACGAGCGGAGTTGGAAGCCGCTATGGTTTCGGCAATCTGTGGGTGGGTGTGAAGCCTGCACCCACCGGGTTGGTCGCAAGCGCCCTGTAGGGACTCTGCGTGGCCTCGTGCCATCAGTTGCGACTGAATTTCTTCCGGCGCCGATGTCGCGGCTGAAGCTCTCCTACAACGGCAGCAGGATGTTGCTGAGCTTCCAGCGCAGTCCGTCGCGGGTGAAGACGCAGGGCACCGCGGTGCCGTCGGCGGTGTGGATGATGGCGACGAAGCGCGAGGTCGATTCGAAGCGGTGTTCGGCCTGCCGCAAGGGTTGCGGCGGACGCGGCGCGGCGTAGGTGTCGCCGCCGACGGTGTCGCCGCTGGCGCGCTTCCACAGCGCATCGCCCTGCAGCAAGGCACCGATTCCGGCCGGAGTGACCATCGCATCCACGCTCATGCCGCTGACGCTGCCGGCCAGCGACAGTAGCGCGCCGCCGAACAGGCCGGCCTGCAAGTCCGGCCCGGCGCGGCGCAGCAATGCATCGTCGACCTGGGCCTTGAGGTTGACCCGCAGGGTGGGGAAGTCGACATAGCGCTCCAGCGCCGCCGCATCGCGCTGTTCCAACGCCTGACTGATGCCGCGGATCGCCAGGTAGGGCCCGGCGACGACATAGCCGCCGACGGCGAGCAGGGCGAGGAACAGCAAGGCCAGCCATTTTTTCATCGTGTGCCTCGTTGGTTAGCAAGCTTTTGTAGGAGCGGCTTCAGCCGCGACGCGACGGGCTTCACCGAGAAAGTTTGTCGCGGCTGAAGCCGCTCCTACAGGGAACGTTGCCTCTAGAATTCCAGATCCAGCGCCGCGCACAGGTAGTCCACGAACGGGGCCAGCGTCTGCAGATCGGCCGCCACCAGCGAGCGCAGTTTCGGCCCGGTCATGGTGGCGTCGTCGAGCTGGCGCCAGAACACCCAGTTCTTGTGCTTGAGGTCGTCGATGAACTCGAATTCGGCAGGGAAGCCGCGCGGCGGCCGCACCAGCATTTCCGTGGCCTCGAAATCGAAGCGGCGGCGCAGCTTCGGTGCGTGCGCGGCGGCTTTCCAGCTGCCCGGGTTGTCGAAGATGAACTGGCGCACCTTGCGCTGCGTGTCCGGTTCCGGATGCCACAGGCCGGCGCCGACGAAGCTCTCGCCCGGTTGCAGGTGGATGTAGAACGACGGCGCCGGCACCTGTTTGCGCCGCTCGTGGAACAGGCGCGCGCCCTGCCAGGTCTTGTACGGCGACTTGTCGTGGGAGAAGCGCGCGTCGCGATGGATGCGGAACAGCGAGCCGCCGACCCCACGCGGGTCGGAGCGGAAATGTTCGCTGACCTGGGCCAGGTCCGGCTGCAGGTCGGTGATCAGGCGCAGGAACGGCTGGCGCACGTGCTCCTCGTACTTGTGCCGGTTGTCGTTGAACCAGGCCTTGTCGTTGTGCCGCGCCAGGGCACGCAGGAACTTGAAGCTGGCGTCGCTGAAATAACTGGTCATAGGGTCCGTTGCAGGTCCTGGCCCCAGGCGGCCAGCTGGTCGAGCAGAGCCTGCTTGGTAGCATCGTCGGGGTGAGCCAGGCGTAAATCGGCGAGCTGCGCGTAGTAACCGTCGAAGCCCAGTTCGGACAGGCCGTTGTCGCCGTGCAGGCGCTGGCGCCGGTAGTCGTCCCAGCGGCTCTGCTCGGCGATGGACAGCGTCTGCGGCCAGTTGCGCGCGCGGTAGCGGAACAGCAGCTCGGGCAGGCGCGGATCGCGGAAGCCCGATTCCAGCGGCGCCAGCTGTGCCGGCGGGGTCGCGCGCACTTGCGCCATCGCGCGCTTGTCGGTGTCGGCCAGGAAGCCGTCGTACAGCGAGGCATCCACGTCGGCTGGGGCCGACGCGCGTTCGTTGCCGAACACGCGGCGGACCTTCTCGGCCAGCGCCGGCCCGGCCTCGCGCAGGCGCGCGGCCTTGGCCAGGATCTGCGCCGGGTCGAGCTGCAGGCGGGCGAAATCCGGATCGCGCAGATGCGACCAGGCGACCAGCGCCGGCGCCTTGTTCAGATGCACTTCCTTCAGCGGGATGCGTTGCTCGCCCTCGGGCAGGTCGGCCTGCGGCGTGTACAGGCGGTCGGCGATCTGCTCCGGGGTGTAGCGCAGCAGCGGCTCGATATCGCCTTCCAGGTCGAACACCAGCACCCGGCTGTCGATCCGCGGATGCCGCGCCAGCGGCAGCACCGGCGCCGCGCACAGGCGTGCGGCCGGATAGCGCATCGACACGTGCAGCACCGGCTGCATCGCCACCACGTCGAGCAGGCCGCCGCAGAAGCGCTTGTCGCGCAGTTTCAGCGCGTAGTCCCACAGCCGCGGTTGCCGCTCGCGGAACAGCCGCGCCATGCCGATGGTGGCGTAGACGTCGGACAGCGCCTCGTGCGCGTCGCCGTCGCGCACGCCGTTGGCCAGCGCCAGCTGCTCCAGCTTGAACGAGGTGGCGCCGTCCTCGCGCTGCGGCCAGGCCACGCCGTCCGGGCGCAGCGCGTGCATCAGCCGCAGCATGTCCAGCAGGTCCCAGCGCGAATTGCCGCCGCGCCACTCGCGTTCGTACGGATCGTGGAAATTGCGGAACAGGCCGTGGCGCACGAACTCGTCGTCGAAGCGCAGCGAGTTGTAGCCCAACGTGCAGGTCTGCGGCCGCGCCATCTGCTCGGCGATGCGCGCGAACGCATCGGCCTCGTTGACCCCGTCGCGCAGCGCCTGCTGCGGGGTGATGCCGGTGATCAGCGTGGCGATCGGCGAGGGCAACAGGTCGTCGGCCGGCTGCACGAAGAAACTGATCGGCTCTTCGATCACGTTCAGCGCCGCATCGGTGCGCACCGCCGCGAACTGGGCGATGCGCGTGCGCCGCGGATCGGCACCGAAGGTTTCCAGGTCGTAGAAGAGAAAGCTGTCGGGCATGGTCGGACCAGATCGGTGTGGGGTAGTGCGCGTCGGCCGCGGATGCAACGCGCAGGCTCGCTTTTGTAGGAGCGGCTTCAGCCGCGACCAACGCTACCGGTAATGCCGGTCGCGGCTGATCCCGAAAAGGGGACGAGAGCCGCTCCTACAGGGTAAGACAGATTGCCTCAATGCGCGCCCTCCAGCGGCGCCAGGCGTTCGTGCACGGTGCGTTCCAGCCAGGCCCAGTCGATCCGCGACAGGTCGCTGTGGCCCTGCGTTGCCTGCACCAGGATTTCGCGCTGGATCTCGCTGCGCGCCAACGCCAACGCGTACGGCGTGCGCAGGAAGGTGACCATGGTGTAGTGCGGCACGAAGCGGGTCGGGTGGCGCTCCTGCAGCGCCTGCTCCAGCTCGCGCTGCAGCAGGAAGCCGGCATCGCCGACGCGGTCGCGCATCTCGATGTAGTTCTCCAGCGCCATCTGCTGGATCGCGCTGGCGTTGGGTTTGCGCTCGGCCTCGAATGCGGCATAGGCGCGGCCCAGGTCCGGCTCGCGCTGCAGGTGCGCGGCCAGGGCCACGCAATCCTCGAACGCGCAGTTCATGCCCTGGCCGTGGAACGGCACCATTGCATGCGCGGCATCGCCGAGCAGCACCGCGCGCCCGTCCAGGTGCCAGCGTTCCAGGCGCAGCGTGCCGAGCAGGCCCGGCGGATGCTGTTCCCAGTGTTCGGCCAGTTGCGGCATCAGCGGCAGCGCATCGGCGAAGTCGCGTTGGAACAATGCCAAGGCTTCATCGCCGCTGCGGGTGGTGGCGAAACTGGGCTCGCCTTCGTTCGGCAGGAACAGGGTGACGGTGAAGGTGCCCTCGTCGTTGGGCAGGGCGATGCACATGTAGTGCCCGCGCGGCCAGATGTGCAGCGCGTTGGCCTCGATGCGGAAGCTGCCGTCGGCGTTGGGCGGGATCTCCAGTTCCTTGTAGGAATGGTCCAGGAACTCGGTGTGCTCGGCCATCGGCGACTTGCGCTGCATCGCCGCGCGCAGCGCCGAGCCGGCGCCGTCGGCGCCGATCATGCTGCGGAAGCGAATGTCGTGCGGCTGGTCGTCGCGGTCGTCGATGAAGCGTGCGTAGCCGGCGTCGAAGTCCACCGTGTGCAGGCGCCGGTAGAAGTGGATCTGCGCGCCGGCCTGTTCGGCCAGCTGCAGCAGGGTGATGTTGAGGTCGTTGCGGTGCACCGACCAGATCACTTCGCTGTCGTCGCGGCCGTAGCGCTGCAGCTGCTGGCGGCCATCGGCGAAATGCACCATGCGCCCGCGCATCATCACCGCCTTGGCCATCACCGCGGCATCGGCGCCGGCCTGGCGCAGCGCGTGCAGGCCGCGCTCGGCCAGCGCCAGGTTGATCGAGCGGCCGCGCTCGTAGTCCTGGATGCGCGGATCGCCGCGGCGCTCGTAGACGGTGACGCGCCAGCCCTGGCGCGAGAGCAGGATGGCGAGCAGGGAACCGGCCAGGCCGGCGCCGATCAGGGTGATGCTGCGGGGGGAGGCGCTCAAGGAAAAGTCCGGCATGACGCGCGGCCGCGGCCGCGCAGGAGGGGGCGGCTCAGACGCCGGCCCAGGTTTCCACTTCTTCGACGAAGCGGTAGACATCGCGATAGCGGGTGTACAGCGGCACCGGGCTGATCCGGATCACGTCCGGCTCGCGCCAGTCGCCGAGCACGCCGACCGATTGCAGGTACTCGAACAGCGCACGGCCGCGCTCGCGCCCGCCGATCACGCGCAGCGACAGCTGGCAGCCGCGCTGCGCCGGGTCGGCTGGGGTGACGATCTGCAGGGTCTCGGCCAGGCGCGCGCGGATCAGCGTCTCCAGATAACCGGTGAGCTGCAGCGACTTGCGCCGCAGCGCCGGCAGCCCGGCGCGTTCGAACAGCTCCAGCGAGGCGCGCAGCGGCGCCATGCTCAGGATCGGCGGATTGCTCAGCTGCCAGCCGTCGGCGCCGGGCGCGGCGACGAACTCCGGGCGCATCTGGAAGCGGGTGCGCTTGTCGTGGCCCCACCAGCCGGCGAAGCGCGGCGTATCGCCGTGGCCATGGCGCTCGTGCACGAAGGCGCCGGCGACCGCGCCGGGGCCGGCATTGAGGTACTTGTAGTGGCACCACACTGCGAAATCGGGCGCGGTGTCGTGCAGGGTCAACGGGATGTTGCCGACCGCATGCGCCAGATCGAAACCGACCGCGGCGCCGGCCGCGCGCGCCAGCCGCGCCACCGCGTCCAGGTCGAAGGCCTGCCCGGTGCGGTACTGCACACCCGGCCACAGCACCAGCGCCAGGCGCGGGCCGTGTTCGCCGATGGCGCGCTCGATCGCGGCCAGCGACACGGTGCCGTCGGCGCCGTCGGGCTGCACTTCGATCAGTTCGGTGGCCGGATCGAAGCCGTGGAAGCGGATCTGCGAGGCCAGCGCATGCTGGTCGGACGGGAACGCGCCGGCCTCGATCAGGATCGCCGGGCGCTCGCGGGTGGGGCGGTAGAAACTGACCATCAGCAGGTGCAGGTTCACCGTCAGCGTGTTCATCGCCACCACTTCGTGCGGCAGCGCGCCGACCAGCTGCGCCAGCGGCGCGGCCAGCAGCTCGTGGTAGGTCATCCACTGCGTGTCGCCGGTGAAGTGGCCTTCCACCGCCAGCGTCGACCATTTGTCCAGCACCTCCTGCACCGCGGCGCGGGCGCCGCGCGGCTGCAGGCCGAGCGAATTGCCGACGAAGTAGGCCTGGTCGGCGCCCTGGTGCTGCGGGAACAGGAATTCGCGGCGCAGCTCGCGCAGCGGGTCGGCGGCGTCGAGCGCGGTGGCGTGGTTGCGGGTCAGGATCTCGTTCATCGGCAGCGGGTAAACAGGACGAGCGCACAGTCTACCGGTCGCGGCGTAGCGCTTCGTCGGCGACCGTGGCGGTGGCCGGCAGCATCGCGCTGCGCAACAGGTGGGTGAGGGTGCCGACGCTGTCGGCGACGCGGTCGCCGGTGTCGGCCAGCGCGGCCAGCGCCGAGCCGTCGCTGGCTTCCTGCAGATGCGTGGCCAGCGCCTCGGCCAGGCGCCGTTCGTCGTTGCGCAAGGTCGCCTGCGCCGGCGGGGTGCCGCTGCGCAGGCTGTCGGCCAGTTGGGTCAGCGCCGCATGCGCTTGGCCCCGGAACTGTTCCAGCTCCGGCAGCGGCGGCAGCGATGGGCTGTCGCGCAGCACCGCTTCCAGCGCCAGCGAGGCGCGGATCAGGCGGTTGCCGTTGGCCAGCACCGATTCGGCCAGTTTCAGTTCGCGCAGGTTGCGCTTGCGCCGCGGCTCGCCGCGCAGGCGCTCGATCGAGGCCTGCACGTTGGTGCGTGCGGTGCGCGACGCGGCGCGGGTTTCCGGCAGCGCCTGCAGGCGGCCTTCGAGCAGCGCGGCGAGGTGGTCGCGATACGCGAGCAACAACTGCGCCAGGGTGGCGCGGATATGCCGCCGCTCCCAGGTCGGCCACAGCGCGTAGGCGACCAGCGCCAGCGCGCTGCCGAGCACGGTGGCCTGGATGCGTTCGCCGATCGCCTCGCCCGGGGCCATGCCTTCGAACGACAGCAGCAACACCAGCATGCCGGTCAGCGAGGCCACGCCGAGGCCGTAGTTGACCTGGGTCAGCAGGCGGAAGCCCAGGCAGAACACGGTCAGCAACAGCAGCCGCACCACCACGCCATCCATCGTGAAGTGGGCCAGCACGGTGGCCAGCACCAGCCCGGCGAAGGTACCGGCCACGCGCAGCGCGCCGAAGCTGAGGGTGCCGCCGAAATCCGGTTTGAGCACGATCGCGGTGGTCATCGGGATCCAGTAGCCGTGCGGGATCGCCTGCCAGCGTTCGAACAGCACCGCCAGGCTCAAGCACACGCCGCAGCGCAAGGCATGCCGGAACGCGACCGAGGAGAAGCCGAGGTTGGCGCGCAGGGTCTGCAGCGGCGCCAGCGGGCGCAGCGCCGCCGGCAATCTTGCTTCGGCCAGTTCGGCCTGGATCTCGCCGCGGCTGCTGGCCCAGTGGCCGTTGCGCACCAGCGCGCGCAGCTGCCCGCCCAGGCCCTGCGCGCGGGCCACGGCGATGCGCAGCAGGCGCCGCTCGCGGGTGTCCTGCGCTTGCGCCTGGGCCTGCGCCAGCGCCTCGGCCAGATCGTCGAAGCCGGTCATCGAGGCCTCCGCCGCGGCCGGGTCTTCGGCGTTGTCCAGCGCGTAGGCGAGCTGGTCCAGCACCACCGCGCTGCGTTCCAGCACGCGCTCGATCGGCAGCCGCGCGCCGGCGGCCTCGTCCAGGCGCCCGTGCAGGTCGGTCAGGGTCAGCAGTTCCAGCCGCGCGCGTTCGCACAGCTCGGCGATGATCCGGAACGACTGCACCGCCAGCCCGCGCGAACGGTGCTCGCCGTGCAGCATCACCATCGCCTCCAGCACCGCCTCGGTGGCCGGCGGCGCCAGCGTCGCGCTCGGCCGCTGGCGGGCGATGCCGGCCAGCTGCCGCATCAGTTCGGCCAGCGCGAACCGCTCCGGGCGGTAGCGCTGCAGCGGCCAGGCGGCCAGCGCCATCAGCATCTGCAGCACGCCGCCGGCGAAGATCAGCGCGGCCACGCCGACGCTCTGCGCGGCGGGCAGACGTACGTCGGCGCTGACCACCAGCAGGATCATGCTGGTCAACCCGACCCGCGCCGCGACCGGGCCCAGCGCCACCAGCAGGCCGCCGCCCAGGCCCAGCAGCAGCGCCGCCAGCGCCAGCGCCGGGGTATGCGCGCCGATCAGCATGCCCAGCAGCGCCGCGCCGCCGGCGGCCAGCGCGGCCATCAGCATGCGCTGCATGCGCGCCCGGTACGGCCCGGGCTGGTCGGAGAACATGGTGTTCAGCGCGCCGGTGGCCATCGCCAGGCCTAGTTCGGCATGGCCGCCGGCCACGCCCACGGCGAGCGGGGCGACCACCGCGAAGGTATTGCGCAGGGCGACGCGCAGCGGGACGTCGCGCGGCTTCAGCGCGATCAGGCTATGCAGCATCGCAGCCCGGCGCGACGGTCGGCGAGGGTGCGCTCACGGCGCGGCGACGGGCGCCGGCACCGGGTGCAGCTGTCCGCAACGGCCGCAGGTGCGCAGCGCCTCGGAGGCATAGAAGCGCGCGAACACCGGCGGGAAATCGGTCTCGATGTTGCGCAGCGGAAAGTATTCTTCGTACAGCAGGTGGTTGCAGTGTTCGCAATACCACTGCAGGCCGTCGTTTTCGTGCGGCAGGCGGCGGCGCTCGATCACCAGGCCCACCGAATCGGGCCCCCGCTGCGGCGAATGCGGCACCTTCGGCGGCAGCAGGAAGGTCTCGCCGGCGCGGATCGGGATCTCGCGCACCGCGCCGTCTTCCTGGATCCTCAGCACCATCTCGCCTTCGAGCTGGTAGAACCACTCCGGGCCTTCGTCGTAGTGGAAGTCCGAGCGTGCGTTCGGCCCGCCGACCGCCATCACGATGAAGTCGCCGGAATAGATGCACTTGTTGCCCACCGGCGGCTTCAACAGGTGCCGGTGTTCGTCGATCCAGGCGTGCAGGTTCAGCGGGGCGGGGAGCATGCGGTGTCCTTGGGCAGTCGTGTCGGCGCGGGCGCCGGCACCGGATCAGCGATCCTCGCGATCCTGACAGATCCGCGCCAGTGCGGCATCGTAGCGCGGCGCCAGGTCCTCGATCCGCTCCAGTTCCATGCCCAGGTCGTGCACGCGGCCGTCGCGCAGGCTGTAGACCCAGCCGTGCACGGTCAGTTCCTGGCCGGCGGCCCAGGCGTCGCGCACGATCGAGGTGCGGCTGACGTTGACCACCTGTTCGAGCACGTTGAGCTCGCACAGGCGCGCGTGTTGCAGGGTCAGGTCGCCGGCCTGCTGCAGGCAGCCCTCGTGCTTTTCGGCCACGTCGGTGACGTGGCGGATCCAGTTGTCGACCAGGCCCAGGCGCGCGCGGGTCAGTCCGGCATGCACGCCGCCGCAGCCGTAGTGGCCGACCACCAGGATGTGCCGCACCTTCAGCACTTCCACCGCGAACTGGATCACCGACAGGCAGTTGAGGTCGGTATGCACGACCACGTTGGCGATGTTGCGGTGGACGAACACCTCGCCCGGCGCCATGTCGATGATCTGGTTGGCCGGCACCCGCGAATCCGAGCAGCCGATCCACAGGTATTCCGGGGTCTGCTGCTTGGACAGGCGGCCGAAGAAGTCCGGATCCTCGCGATTGATCCGCTCGGACCAGGCGCGGTTGTTGTGCAGTAGCTGATCGATTTTGCTCATAGCCGCGCATTATTCCAGAAGCCGGCGTGCCCATGGGAGCGCCGCGGCGGCGGTGGGCGTGGCCCGGTTCATCGGCGCGGCGGCGGCGCGGACACACGCCGGCGTATGTTGGGGCCGGGACGAGCGGCGGGTCCGCGATCGTGCGCGGACGCAGGCGCCATCAGCGCCGCTGCAGGCGCTCGCGCATCAGCGCGGCCACCGCCTGCGCGCCAGGATCGGCCTGCGCCTGCAAGGCCTCGCTCACCGCCGCCACGTTCGCGGGCGGGTGGTTCTGGCTGAGCTTGAACTTCAGTTCCACCCGCTCCGGTTCGAAACGGAAGCCGACGATGCCGCGCAGCTGGCGCCGGTGCGCGTCGTTGTGCGGCTCGTAGCGCCAGTCGCTGCCGAGCGCGCGCTCATGTCGTTCGCTGAGCCGGGCCACGATGTCGGCCAGCAGCGCTTCGTCGTCGCTGACCTGCAGTTGGCCATGCAGGTGCGCGGTGGCGTAGTTCCAGGTCGGCACCCGGGCCATCGCCTCCTTGTCCGGATACCAGCCCGGCGACACATAGGCCTGCGGGCCGTGCACGATCAGCAGCGCCGGGCCGGCATGCCGCGACTGCGGGTTGGCGCGCGCCCAGTGGCCCTCGATCACGATGCGCGCGCCGTCGCGCCAGTACAGCACCGGCAGCGGGGTGGCGCAGGGCAGGCCGTCGGCGACGGTGACCAGGGTCGCGAACGGGTCGCGCGCGATCAGCGCGTCGAGCGCGCCCAGGTCGGTTTCGGCGAACGCCGACGGGACGTACATCGGCGGCTCAGGCGCGCGCGCCGAGGGTCTGGGTCATGCGCCCGCGCAGCGCGGCATCGTCGTCGGCCTGCGGCGGCGCCACTTCGTGCAGCGAGAAGCCGCGCGCCAGCGCGTCGTCCTCGTCCAGGCCGTCGAAGGCGACGAATTCGGCGTCGAACAGCGCCGCCTGCGCGGTGTCCTCGCTGTCGTAGCTGAGCGTGTTGCCGTCGCTGTCCAGCACCTCGGCGGTGCCGGCGTCGCGCACGCGCAGGCGC
>Ga0308160_10002455_pt1 | contig 22428 bp, 27 predicted proteins | sample PhyFR1_FD_201036 | JGI IMG/M metagenome (GOLD analysis project Ga0308160, IMG submission 201036) | Phyllosphere microbial communities from UC Gill Tract Community Farm, Albany, California, United States - DLSLF.R1 | ecosystem: Host-associated > Plants > Phyllosphere > Unclassified | place: USA...
GCGAAACCGCGCTGATTGAGGTCAAGTACAATCTGCAGCCAATCCCACCCATCGCCAAGGCATATAACCCATAGGGGTCCCATTTCTGATAAGCTTCCATGGCCAATATATTGAGCGGCACTACCGAGCCAAGTCATATCAAGTCTGCTCCGCGTGATTCTTTCAGTCTGACATGCTTCCTTCCAGCTTCCGGTCATTCCCTTTCCGGATTGGAGCCATTCAGCGGATGACTTTATGGAGGATCTTGAATTCCAGTCACCGTAATCCTGATGCCAAGACTATCAGCTGCGGGATGACTAGGCAAGAAGCCACGGTAAGAGACTTTCGCCACATTGATGAATCGGCCCTGCCAAGAAAGTGTGTCACGCGAGATGACCTCTTGCCTATCTCATCATTTCACGCAATCTCCCTCATCTCACCTACGCAGCCTAAAACACTACTGATTACAGGCTGACCTCCACTTTCATGACTGACCCATGCTGAACATAGATTTAGAGGGTCTTGGCATGATAAGTGGACCTGGCCATTTTACCGAATTCTTTGGGTTTAGCTCCATAAAGATCGGTCTCACCAACAAGCGACAAGATAGGTATCACATGGCGACGTGATAAGGAGCAAGAGTGGGGCGTTATGGTGACAAGATTGTGTGCTTGGTAGATCGTTTAAATGCAAAGGGTTTGAGGAGACAAGTTGCCAGATAATCCTTGTTTTATCGTTTTCCTCAATACTCATCTGTACACCTGTTAGTTTGTGGTTGTACAACGCTTCAAGATGAGTGAGTACCTTCTATCTGAACCAGGGAGGCTGGCTGATGATACAGGCATACAACAAAACCCCATTGTAGATTTCTACACTGCTCCGGTGTCTTCCAAAGGCCAGCCCACCGCTGAGCTCTCCCATCAGGGTATCACGGACGAGAAGGATGAAAAGGCCTTGTACGACCCCGCCGGCGAGGATGTCACCGTCACAGCCGCTCAGGACCAGATCTCGGATGACCTAATCCCCACCGAGGAAGACTTGTTGACATTGAGAAAGGTCCCCGCGCCCATGTCGTACGCCTTTCCAATCCAATCCTTTGTGCTATGACTGACGCCTAGTCTTGCAGCTTGGTCCATGTGTTTGATTGAATTCTCTGAACGGGCATCCTACTATGGTTCGATTGGACCCTTCAACAATTTCATCAATCGACCTCTACCTACTGGAGGTAATGGAGCTGGAGCTGTTGCACCAGGCGCACTTGGTCTCAACCAGTCCGCGGGTGCTCTCGGTATGGGAAGTGTAGCCGCTACCGGTATCGTCCAGATGTTTACCTTCTTGGTGAGTCATCATCTATAAGTAGTTTACCATGCGCTAACTAGTAGGCATACGTTATCCCATTCTGGGGTGCTATCAGTGCCGACACCCAAATCGGTCGATTCAAGGCCATCGCTATCGGTACCGCTGTCGGTGCTCTAGCCCACATCATGCTCGTCATTCCAGCTATTCCCCAGGTCATTGCTGTCCCCAAAGCATCCCTCGGTACCTTTATTATTTCCATCGTCACCCTCGCCGGAGCTGCCGGATACATCAAGCCGTCGCTCGGTCCCCTACTCTGTGATCAAATCCCCGTCAAGCAGCCCACTCTTTCCGTCACCAAGAAAGGCGAGCGAGTTATCATCGACCCAGGAGTCACCGTTGAACGATGGCTCCTCCTTTTCTACTGGTCTATCAACATCGGAGCCTTCACTGCTATTGCTACTTCTTACTCGGCTCGATTCATTGGATTCTGGCTCGCCTTCTTGATTCCAGGTCTACTCTACATGATCATGCCTTTGGTTCTCATCTTCATCAACAAGCGACTCTACAAGGCACCTCCTCAGGGATCAGTTCTCGTCGAAGCTATCAAAGTCTTCAAGACCCTTCTCTCTCAGGGAGGTTTGAAGCGAATGTGGAAGGGTGGAGACGATTTCTGGAACAGAGCCAAGCCAAGCTGGATCGCTGCTCAGAACCACGGTCACCTCGATATCACCAAGGTCTTTTGGGATGACAAGTTTGTCGATGAGCTCAAGCAGTCTGTCCACGCTTGTGCCGTTTTCTTCATCATTCCCATTTTCAACTTGGGTAACGGTGGTATTGGAAACTCCCTCAACTCGATGTCTACCGCCATGACTCTCAACGGTGCTCCCAATGATTTGATCTCTAGTACGTCCGTTCTATGTTTCACCAAGATCCATACTGATATCCAGACTTCAACGCCCTTGCTATTGTCATTGCTACTCCTATCCTCAACTTTGGTCTTTACCCCTTCATGACTCGAATCGGATGGCCATTACGACCCATGACTCGACTCTGTATCGGTTTCTTGCTCGCCAGTGTCTCCAACATTGCTGGAGCTCTTATTCAATGGCGAATCTACCAGACCTCACCCTGTGGATGGCAGGCTACCACCGAATGTGCCGATGTCTCTCCCGTCTCTCTATGGTACCAGAGTAAGTCCACTTGCACAATCTCACATCACACTATACTGACATACCAGTTTTGATCGTCACCCCACCTGCCATCGGAGAGCTATTCGTCAACGTCACAGCATACGAGCTTGCCTACACCCGATCCCCAGCTCGAATGAAGGGTTTCGTCTACTCTTTCACTCTCTTCAATCAAGCCATCTCCGCCGCTGTCGCCCTTGCTCTTGCCGGTGTTATCCGAGACCCCTGGCTCGTATGGCCTTGGACCGCCATGGCCGTCATCACTTTCTGTGTCGCATGGGTATTCCCAACTTACTTCAAGCACTTGAACATCCCGATGAAGGATTTCGCCAACAGAGATCGACAGGCAGGTCTGCATCAACCAAAATACATCGAAGGAGAGAAGGCAGCGGCCGGAGGCGTCTCCCAATAGGAGGTTGTTTCGCGGATCAAAATTTAGTATATTTGTCTACCATCTTTGTAGTTGCCGGTATATGCAGCCGGTCAATTGATATCATTGAGTATCACTCATCAAGCGAGGTCCATCCGTTCCCCTAACGCACCTAAAAGCTGAGGCCTCGCCATCAGTCAGCCGAGGTCCACTTCATGCTTTCCATCAAGCCCCTTTAGACTTGCCAGTATATTTCGAGATTTATCAGCTAGCTCGTTCTCGGCATGCTCCTTTTCGTGTATTGTCCTGTCGCACCGTCAGAAATCACGGCTAAACTCCGGATGAATGAGATGTGTGTGTGTGTTACGCGACTGACTTCCTTTGGTAAAACAGTCAAAACATTCATCAACAACAACAACTGTCTCTTGTATCAACAGTACTACAACCACCAATGCCTGCTATATTGCTCAGTCATCCAAGAGGGGCTACGATCAGTGCACTGGACCCCTCGAACAACTTGACCTCATCGACCCCACTTCCCATACCATCTAGATTCCCATCAACCTCCACTCCTCAGACAGCTGTCTCACCTTCCGGTCATATCTACCTATGGTGTGGCGAAGTCAATGTTGTTTGGGAATATGATAATAAAGGAAAGAGAATCGGGGAGATTGTAGTCAAGACTGGACCAATCAAGAGAGTCTTGGGAGCAGGGAGAGTGGATGGAAAGCAGATGGCGGTGGTGGAGTCGGCGCAGGGACTAGGGCTTCGGTCAAAGGCATCAACTGGGAAGTGGGAGTTAGTCAAACATCTAGATGTGAGCATCCCATAATATCCCTAACGTGAAGATGTGCTGATGGAAGGCTCCTCGAGATTTGGTAGCACTAGCTGCTGATTCTGACTTTGTTCACCTAGCAGCCTTAGGGGCAGACGAGCTGTTGATATACGACATGAGATCCGGCTCAAGAGAGTCCATTTTCTTAGGAAAAGATTTGTATCGAGAGGTAAAGCTCTTTTCGCTCGATGGCAAACGATTACTAATTTCCCATAGCCCGCTGTCGCTCTGGCATTCGCCTCGCCCGCCAGCAAGTGCGTTCTGGTCGCGTCAGCTTATGCGGTCTTGAACATCTCACTCTCCCATGGCAAACGAGAGATAAGGGAGATCAGCACCGGGAACGAAGAGGGACATATCTTGGCAATATGCACCATACCTGCTGGGCCGGGTGGTTCAGCCGCTTGTGCCATTCTACGGGACGGGGGGCGGATCAGCATTTGTGGACTGGAGACGCCTGATGGGTAGGTCTTTTTGGCACCTCTCCTTGAGGGTTCGAGCTGACACCGCAGGGTCGCGAGGATGGTTACTTGCTCGCAGGAACTCATCGACATCTCATCCGTCAACCACACTCAGATTATCGGTCGAACAGCCAACGGCAAGGTCTACTTGCAAAACATCGATCACTCATCGAGCACGACAGTACCAATGCCGATTGAGCAGCACATCATCGGAGTTCATGTACTCGCTGCACCAGCCATGCCGCCTCCAAACTCGTCCGGCGTACGTCGGTCCGCTAGTGCTTCGGTTTTGGGTGAATCCCGCAACGCTGCCAACATTCAAAGTCTTCCTCCATCTCAGAGTGGCGGCAATCTCAAGGGCAAAGGCAAGGCAACATCCGAGTTGACAAAGGCCGTCCGCGTCGTATCCGCCCCTTCTCGCTCGCAACAGGCACCTGCACCTCGACCGCTTTCATCACGGTCAACATCGCAGCCTATCCCCCGACAGCCTCGACCATCTTCCAGTATGGCCCACCTGCCCGCGATCCAAGATGAAGAAGAGGAGGAGGATATCCCGGCTACCTCTCAGGGAATTCAGGAGGTAGGGGAACAGAGTCTAGACTTGACATGGGCATTACGATCGAGTCCTACAACCCAGATCACGCCGCAACCCAGTTTGGACGTCAATAGTGCCGAAGAGCTGAGAAGAGAGATCAGCAACCTCCAGCTGGACATGCTGAGGATGGCGCGAGGTCTGAAAGTGAGTCTGCGTGGAGGAGATACATGCGGTTTACTGATGGTGTAGAATGAGATTCGGAATGCTATCAAGCCTCTGGTGGATGAATTAAGGGATAGTCGGGAGACGAATGAGCGACAGCGTTTGGAGATTGAGAGATTACGGCGAGGGTACTGATGATTGGCATGCTTCTATATATCATTGCTGTTTGTACATTATGATGACTATCGTGTGTTTCGTTAAAACTTCACATCAGCGCAAATTTCGGAGACTACAATTGTGACTGACTGTTCGTGATGTCCTAATAATCTCATACCTGCAACACACAACTCCCGTGGTAGACCCTTCCTGCTCCGATTGCTTTACGCAGTCGATTTCCTGATATCTATACACTCGAGCTGTGTATGTCAGAGCGAACCCCAAATCATAAACGTCCACTTACTATTCATGAGTCTCTGTTTCATCTCAGATCTACAGCCCAATCCTCTCATTGACACTCATGGCCGCCCGATCCTTCTTCCTTTGTTCCGCCGCACTCTGTGGCTGAGCGGGACCACCGCTCTGTCCTCGTTCTTCCTGAGTAGCCGACGCGGTTGAGGTAGCTCCGGCAGCAGCAGGATTTGTCGTAGCATCTGCTGCTTTCTGTCGCTCTTCTATGGTTGCTTGGAGGTGTTTGAGGTCTGACGCTCGTAGTGGTATAGCCGTTGGATTTGAGCGGATCATTATGTAGAATATGTGTCTGTTTGACGAGGACGCGACGAACGAAATGAGCTCATGTAAAGGGTAGCGGGATCAAATTTGCGTGATTGCAAGGTAGCACCATATTTCGAGGATGCCAGGACCAGGGACAGTACAGTTCCAGAGTAATGCATGTTTGAGGTATCACAACCACTGGGTATCTCGAGCCTCGCCCCGAGGGAGCTCCTCTACTCTAGCTACAGCCTGCTTCTTCTTCTCCTTCCGACTCTTCTTCCCATTCTCTTCCTCCGGTACTCCGTCCAACTCGGCAAAAGTACATTTCTCCCACTGATCCGAGTCTCTCTTTGGTCGAACCCAGACCAAGCTCTCCCATAGCCTCATATAAGCCCTCCTTACGAGCCTCCGTGTGAGTTGATGAGGATTCGACCATGTTCTTGGATTCTGCCTCGTAGCTCGGGGTGGAGGTGGTTGATATTGCTCAACAGGTTTCGGTTTCAACTTGATTGGATAGATCCGCCGAATATGTTTAGGCAACATATCGAGGTTGAGCTCTTGTGTCCTCGCGGTTTGAGGTTGACCAGCTAATATTTTGAGATTATCGATTATCGGAGTTCCCTCCCAGCCTGTTTTTGGAGCTCCAGTGCCAGGGATGATGAGCGGTACGCGTAGACCTGTCCATTGTCTTGTCCAAGATCTTGCGGCTGCTTTGCGGATGGCTGTGTCGGGAACTGTTGATCGCGCCCTTTGTTTGAGAGGCGGTGGGTTGATAGGTGCTAGCGTGAGGGGTAGTAGGACCAGCGGGACGGGTGGTCGGCCAATCATAGATCGGGGAGGAGAGTGTGATAGCATGATATTCTAATTATCAGTGTTGTTGTGAGTAAACTGAGTAGCGGGCTCACATTGATCAACCCCCACCTAACACTCCCAGACTGTCCATAGCAGTCTCCTAGCACCCTCCTCAAAGCATGCGGGTAGCATCCAACAGCCATATGTAGCTTCCTAATCTCATCTTCCGCTCTCCTCCTAGCTCTCACCGCTCTCAATTGTGCTTGAGCCGAACTCTCGGGACCATTTCGCGTTGACTTCTCTAACAGACCCCTGACTCTTGGTTGTAGGATTGACCAGACATGTGGATCTGAGATATGTCGTATATATCTGTAGAAGGACCTATAGAGCTGCTTGGGTGTCTGCCCCGAGTATACCGACATGCACCATATACCATATACGTCTGTTAGTGCTCAGTATACAGAATGTCATCCTCCAGAGTGAATTAGCGGAATCAGAATCACGTGATTACATGTGACGTCACTCGGCTACAAGATGGGTTGTGGAGAAGCATCGAGTGTCTAGTCAAGTCATCACCATACATCTATCCACCAACCAACAACTCGTAAGCCCGTCTCGACCACACCACCAGCTCACAATCGCTAATCATGGCAACTATCCGTACTGCACTACCTCGATCCCTCACTCTCACACGCACCTTTATCCGCCCCACTCCTTCTCGTTTCCCTATCCCCCAACCTCGCCAATTTACCACCGGCCGAATCCTACAGAACACAAACAAAATGGCATCCACCAAAGCACAAGAGGCATCTCCCTCCTTCGAGGAGAAATTGACCGCCTTGAACGGTTTCCTTGACAAGCACAAGTTTGTCCTCCTTACCAGTCGAGCACCCGACGGATCTTTGCACGCCAGGACAATGGCTATTGCCGACAAGACAAAGGACATGAGGGTTAGGTTCATCTACGACCGGGACTCCTACAAGGAGACCGAGATTGACAACGAGTGAGTACTACCCTTGGTTTTCTTAGTCTGGACTAATGAATAGCGCACACGTCAACATCGCTGTCGATGCTAGTGAGAAGAATGACGGTTGGGTTTCAATCGCCGGTAAAGCCAAGTCAGTTCAGTTACATCTAACTTGGCGACATAGCTGACAATCAGGATTGTTACCGACAACGGTCTCGTCGCAAAGCTATACAACCCTTCCATCAAAGCATGGTTCGGAGACAAGGGAGATGGAGTCCACACCGGTGGACCCGAGGACCCAAGGATGGCCGTCATTGAAGTCATCCCCGATGAGATCAGGCATTACCACCAGGAGCGATCTTCTCTTGGTGTTCTTGGAGAGGTTGTTGCCGCCACTATCACCGGTAACACTGCCTCGCCCGGATCCATCAGGACCATCACCAAGCAGGAGCTCGCTACCGTTGCGTAGGTGGATGAAGGAACGAAGAAGGTCAAATACATTATGTAGCATGCATTGAAGTACTTATGATGTGATGTTGCGGAATGTTTGATGTACAATGAGTGAATGGCTAATATACACACAGATCTCGTTGTCATATCCGGTTGAGAAAACCGACTACGGCCGTCGATGCTGGGGTGCACTGTCAGTCAGCTCTGTCTCGAACGCAGCAAGACGAGGGCACTGACCGCCACCTAACCCCAAGCACCTCGAATATCTCTTGCTCAGTCCTCGAAGCAATGATGGTTCCCTCTGTCAATTTCAAACCATCTTTACCTCGAATCACACCTTTATACAAACCCCTCTGATTAAGGCTGTATCCCTTCTTTCTTGCGTATAGACGGAGGGAACGGTTGAACTGTCGTCAGTCTGGTCTAGGGGGTAACGTACGATATCGTTTCCTGTGAAATAAAGGAGGGCTGCTCCCCATTGGTGGAAAGGTATACAGAGGATATCTACCATTAGCCATCTCTCTGACACAGGTGGCTGACTTACCTATCCGGCGATGGAGAGAATTGTGGTTTAAACGTCCGACACCCATCCATTTAGCTTCCAAAGCTCTCCAATCATGAGGTGCGCTCAGCTGTATCATCAGCACTCCTCCAGCTAGACACATCCAAGCATGTGGGATGATGGAAGACTCACTTCATGAGTGATAACACCCATAAACATCAATCTCCTGACCAATTTCTCAATGACCCCAGAATGATCCAACCCATCCGTATCGTTTCTGGTAATCAAGAAATCGACATCACCTGAATTCTCGGCTCCTCGGCGGTAAGAACCCATGATCTCGATATCGACCTTCGGATCTATCAAGAGAGCTTCACGCTTGACTAGGTCGTATATCTGTTTACATTCTTCCCTGGGTATACGTTGTTTGAGGTCTTCGTAGAGTGCTAGACCGATCTGGTCGTTAGCTCGCAAGTGTGAGAGGCTGCGGCAATGGAGTGATGATAAGGACCGCCGGGATAGAGGACATACCCGTTGCCCTTCTGTCAACTCAAATCGACCAGATTTGAGATCCTCAATAGTCCTAGCTCCTTTCTGATAGAACTCATTTGCACGAGTCCGGCCTTCTAGTCAGACTCTTGTCTGTTGGTGAAAGGTCCGACGTACCAACACCATAGATGTCCTTGAACGATTGAACAGTCTGAACCTGCTCACTGTTCTCGTAATACTGTCGCCCGATACCTCCATTGATCCACTCATCAATCTATCATTAGCTCCATCCACAGGCATCAAGCTGACATACTCGATCAGCCATTCCCTGGCCTATTCCCTTGATTTTAAGAGCATCTTTACCGCTCCCGATCGGCCATTTGGTACGCCTCATTACCCCCGCCGCTTTTTGTCAGCGCAGCTGTCAGGAGACGAGGAAGACACATACCCTTCTGATACCCCCTGACCTGAAAGTCATTCTTATGTTGAGCTCCTTGGTACATATCGTGCATCTCGTCGAATTTCTTAGCTAGCCAGTCGTTAGGACCGGATGTTGCTGATCCATCATGGGCTTGACCGCATTTGAACCTATCCGCTACTCGGCAGGGGTTTCCCTCTGGAACATCGCCTAATGCTGAAGATGGTCTTGTAGGGAGCTCATCATCTTCTTCCTACTCCATCAGACGATTCTGAGACGTGTGAACTTACAGCTTGTTCCTGCTCGTCCTCTGGGACTGAACCGTTCTTGAGGCCTGTGATCATATCATCCAATCCATCTCGGTCTTCCGCAGCGACGTCCACCCATCCAGGTCCTCCCGGGGCGTCATGTTCCGTGCGTACGGTGTTTGCTGAGTTTGTCCAGTCGGATTTATGTTTCTTGATCCCTGGTATCCGGGACAATTCCGCATGTATAGCGACGGGAGGACGCTTGATCTTGGCTGGGGATTCGGTATCAGAGTCGGAGGCTGTCGGCATACGTTTTCTGACGATCAGCTGGACTCTTCAGGATGTGCGAAGCAGCTTACCTAGATATACTGCTCTTACCCTTGAGGATATCGGTGATATCCGTCATTCGAGAATTACCTCGTCCAGGTAAAGTAGAAGTACCACCTCTGGTAAATACATTTTTGGGAAAACTGAGGTACGGCCCCGTATCGACCAGCTTGCCCTGAACATCAGCTTTTCCCCTGGGGTAAACTTACAGCTCGTAGACAGTGTACCACCCAATCGTATCGTACACAGACTGTTCCTTCTGGTAGCTCCGACAGCGTTTGGAGTCCGAGTTGCCGAGCTAGGATTTGGGCTGAACGGCCGGAATCGTAGATCACATGTGTGACCGCTGTGTCGGGTTGCAAAGTGACTTGACCGCCTCGTTTCGATATCTATCATCAGCTCAGTGTGACTCATTAGGGAAGGGACATACGATATCCCAATGAGTCTTCTGTTTTGAAGTGTTCCCCAATTCAGGCGGGAAACATATCCTCAATCCCTCAAATACTTTCCCTCCCAATACCTCACTCCCCTTTCCCTGTACAGCCATCTTGCCCTTCCTCGTAATAGGTTCAGCAGCCAATTTCTTCTGTCGTTCCGATTGTTTCGTAAACATTTCAAAATGTTTCGTGAGCGTCTGGAAATCCTTTTTACTCTTGAGTAAATTGAATTTCTCAACTCCAAGTGGCACTGGGGTTGCTGGGTCATCCCTACGTCCTCGGCCTTCGCCCGTGGGTGTATCGATTGGTGAGTCGACGTTTATTGGGGTTTCGTTCACGAGAGTAGCAGGAGGGTGACGAGGGTTTCTGCTTGGTCCAGGGGTGACTTTGGCGGGGGAGGGTAAATTTGGTGTAGATGTGAATGTTGGAGTTGGGATATGGGGGAATGTAGATGTCGAGATGGGTTTCGGTGTCGAGTGAGCGATGTTAGATGGTCGGAAAGAGGGCATCGGAAAGTCCATCATCGGCTGGTTGGCTTGCCCGGCCTGATGTCCTGTGTGTACTGGAGTCTCGTTCACGAGCGTGCCAGCTGAATGACGAGGTATCTTACTCGGTCCAGGAACTACTTCGTCGGGTGGGGGTAGACATGCCAATGTGGGTTTCGGTGTTGAGTGGGCGATATTGGACGGTCGGAAAGAAGGCATAGAAAATTCGAGCATCGTCTGATCGGCTCGACCGGCTTGGGACCCCTCGCCCTCGTCTTCTAGCTCGAAACCGCCCTCATCTCGATAGCTGTCGTCCAAGGGTTCGGACGAGTTCTGCAGTGTCGGTTCTGAAGATGGTCCAGCCATTGGATCGGATATGATTTTCCCTCCTTCTGGTTGCGGACTGGAAGTTGCAGGGATAGGTTGCTCGTCACGGGGCTTGACGGGATCCAACTTCCACCTGATCTCATCCTTGATTCGCTGATCGTATTCCCTAGCCTCCTCTTCCGTCTCATCTAGCCAGTCCAATTCTTCTGGTTCTTTCAATCTCACTACCTCCTTTTTCCTTGAGGTTCCACCGGCTGTGGACCTGCTTGTCATGGTCTCATATTGTACAAGTTGAGTTGGTGACATGCCATCAACACCATCCAGTTGATTGTACTTTATTTAACCGAAGATATTCCGAAGCAACAAAGAAAGACGCGTAGAACTCAGTCCTCAATCCGCGACTTTATATATAATCTAGATACAGATAGACATGGCAGATAGAGTCAAGAAGGAGCTAGAAGAGAAGAGGGCGAAGCTTGTCGAACTTCGACGCGCAAGGGATGAGCGGAAAGCGTTACTAGCTCAGGCGGAGAAGGGGACTTCAGAAGTGAATCCTTCTCATTGTCATCCAAGAGAGGGAGCTGATGATAGCCAATCTCCTCTTCTAGAAAAGACGTCAATGATCTAGTCGATTCTCTTATCAACGCCCCAAGACCCTCGACTCCACGTACTACCTCTTCACGCCAAGGTCAACATGCACCTCCAGCGACTGGGGTCCGAGCTGGAACGGGGCCGACGCCGCCGGGGTCCATACCAGGTACACCAGCCGGAAGGACGAGTCGTATGAGCGACAATGGGACTGCACCGCCTCCCAGGGGACAAAGCTCACTTGGACAAGCTTTTGACATGTACGTCCACCCCTCCTGAGCTAGGTATGGAGGTCTGACTGAAAGGGAGGGAAGGGCTTCACCTTCATTCTCGAATGTGGATTATGTGGATCATTCTGCTGAGCTATACGAACTGCCCGCCAAGGTAAAACTTGTTGACTCGCAATTATGGATGATGCTGAGTTTAGGTAAAACCCCCAATGGTAACATACTCCAAAGGCATCCAAACCTCCTCTACATCAATGTCAACATCCACATCAGACCTTGAATCAGACGATGAGAATTCCGCAGGACCTTCAAGGCGTAGAATTCGAGATGGAGGGAATGGGAGGGAGACGGAGGATGATATGCGTAAGAGGATATTGGAGGAATTGGAGGCAGAGAGGAAAGCTCTAGAGCAGGAATTGAGGGAATTGAAGGAAAAGGCAGAGGACGTCAAGGTTGAACGTAAGTCAACTGAGACCAAGTCAGGAATAATACTGATGGGATAGAACTGTCGGAAGATCAGAGACAAGCTATTTACGCCGCTCCCGACTTCTCGGCATTTATAGAGGAATCAACGAAAATCGTCCAAAGAGCTTTGAGCGATGGATACGATTATATCAGGGATTACACGATAGGTATTGATAGTGCTTTGTAAGCTGCTCCGCCCGTGACATAAATCCAGCTGATATCCAGTGACGACGGAGAAGGTCAGAAAGTGAAATTGTTCTGCGCTTTCTCGGATGAGCGCTGGACACAGGGCAGATCTGTCACGGATTTAGATTGGTCCCCAAAGGTATGTCCCCCAACTCAAGATGGCAAGGTCTGATGGCAGTTTCCCGAATTGGTGGTTGCTTCATACAACAAGAATCCAGGTGCTCCCAATGATCCAGATGGGATCGTGGCTGTTTGGAACCTCCATCTCCTCGAACGACCCGAATTTGTCTTCCATGCCCCAGTATGTCTCTGTCTCATTTCTATACATCTTCCCAACTGACACAACAGTCCGACGTTCTATCAGTGTCTTTCTCACCATATCACCCAACCCTAGTATTCGGCGGTTCCTACTCGGGTCAAGTCCTCTTATGGGACACACGAGCCAAACACCTCCCAGTCCTCAAAACACCATTATCAGCTACTGGCCATACCTATCCTATTTATGGAATGAAGGTTGTTGGTACGCAGAATGCTAATAATCTCATTACCGGGAGTACGGATGGATTGGTCTGTAGTTGGTTATCGGATGTTCTTGCGCAGCCTCAGGTCAGTCCTATTTCTCGTCTCTTCACTGCAGCGACGAGGTCGAGCAGCGCTGACTCCACAGGAAGCTCTACGTATGAGTGCAGGCCCACACAACAAGACTGACGAAGTCTCGATCACATGCCTCGATTTCCCCGATAGTGAACCATCGACATTCTGGATCGGAACAGAAGAAGGCTCAGTCTACCAAGCGAACCGATACGATCGGGCATCCTCCAAAGCAGGCCTAAATACCGAAGATATCTATCGTGGCCATGCTGGACCCGTAACTGGACTCCATTTCCACCCTTCTTCCGGATCTATCGATTTCTCTGATCTATTCATCACTTCCTCAGTCGACTGGACTGTCAAGCTGTGGAGAGCCAAGACTGGGAAACCTACAAGTGGAGCTCCTTCTACTAGTAGCAAGGATCAGAGGAATACTGCTCCTATCCACTCGTTCGAGGAGGCGGATGATTATGTCTTTGATGTCAAGTGGCATCCTAATCATCCTGCTGTATTTGGATCTGTTGATGGGAATGGGAAGTTTGACCTGTGGAATCTGAACCAGGATGTCGAGGTGAGTATCGACCTCATGCAAGCTGGTGGAAAGAAGCTGACTGAGAAAGGTACCGGTAGTATCGACCCAAGTGTGCCAACGGGCAATAAATAAACTCGCCTGGGACCGTAATCCAGTCTCTCGAAAAGTCGGTCTAGGATCATCAGACGGTAAACTCTACATCTACGACGTAGCCGACAAACTCGTTCAGCCAAGAGACAACGAATGGGTAGATATGCAGAAGACGGTCCAAGGTCTAACAGCATCAAGGGATCAAGGTGGTGGATTAGGTACTGTTGAATTACCCCAAGCTAGTGGGTCTAGGTATAGAACTTCTATGATTTAGAATCAAATTGCAAATTGCTTAACGATGTCATGCATGCTCTAATGATTATTGTCTCTAGCCTAGACTGTTGTATCCTCCTCTTGATCCTCCTCCGCGAATATTCGTTGATACGTGATGAACGAGGTCTGAACCTAGAGTAGGTAATTCCCTCCAGAAATCACGATGGGGAACCAGGTCCCATCCTCTAGCAGAATATTGCTGGTGGTTGTAGAACATCCCTGGATGTCAGTCCCTCTCTCCTATTTTTTCTTCTTGGTTAGTAAGATGATAGACGTACCGATTCCAAAGTATAGAATAAGGCCTAGGACGCTACACCAAAATATGAATTTGATGAATCCCCAAAACCCCCATCCACCTCCTCCACTTCGGTTCTCGTCTCCTGATGAAGATCCACCATCATCGCTTGATCCCTTTCCGTCCCTGGGGCATGCGGCGGAGTGAGCCCATTCCATTGATAATGTTCCTGGGGTGTAGGTGTTCATTCGTGGTTCTTCTGTTTCTTTGGAGCAAATTAGGGTCATGTTGAGATGTTGTTTCAGGCTGCTGATAAGCTTTGACTCGTTGTGCCCCTTTCACAGAATCAGACAGGGGTATAGGGAAGAGGGATGAGGAAAAGGTGAAGTCGAACGATAAGAAAGAAGACTTACCCAGCGTATTCATTCCCTTCCACGTAAACTTTCAATCCCCCCTCCCCATTCGACCCAATAGGTGTTGTCCAGATCTTATCATCCCCCAGAGAACCAGGCCATACTGGAATAACAGCAGTAACCCGATCAGGATCTGATGAAGAGGATTTATGATTAAGAATCTTCAAGCAGACATGTGAATCTGAGGGGCACTATTATCAGTCATGAACCGTTCGATTAGCAAGATGACTGACCTTGTCCTCATCAGAGACTCCGTCTTCTGCTCCGATGTCCCCACATAGGTTCATCAAGACTCTAGCTTCGTTCGAGGTAGGTGGTGTAGAGGAAGTATGGGTAGCTGTGCGAAGTCCACCTAAAGGTTTTAGGTCATACTGGATTCCGGAAGCTGTGAGGGCACAGTCGAATGCTCGAGCAGGTAGAGCGAGTGCGAGTGAGATGGCTAATATCGTTGAGCGCATAGTGCTGCTTATTCTAATTGTTGCTGTGTGGTAATGATAGGAGGTGTAAGAGATAGAGGGTGGGGTTACAGTTGATGCGGTCATTTCCGGTTCACTTTAATTGCATTTGTTCATTGTCCATCTACCTCTCTTTACCATACATCACTGAGTATGGCCGATTCCCCTCAGGCAGGGCCATCAAGCCTCGCTCCAGGACCTACACCATATCATGAGACCTCTCAATATCGGAACTGGCGATACTCTCCTACTCAACTTTCTGCAATTCGAGCTGAATTAAACGCGAAATCAGTAGAGGTCTTTACCAGGAATTCCGAGCTTGAGAAGGTATATCCATCACTCTGCCCTTAAGAGACAAGGACCAAAACTGATATCATAGGCAGCGCAGAAAGAGATGGGCCACGACTTTCAACCTCCTCCAGCGACGACCTATCTCTCTGTCGAAGATGAATTACTCCTACTTCATTTCTATACTACCCAAATCTCTGCTATCTGTAGGAAAGGATTCCGGCTACCAGAAGTAGTCGAATCGACCGCTATTGGTTATATGAAGCGTTTCTACCTCAAGAATAGTGTAATGGAATGGCATCCGAAAACCATGATGTCGGTCACCTCTCATCTCCAAAGTTGTGAAGCTGACTCTTTAGGCCAACCTGTCTATTTTTGGCGGCGAAGACTACGAATTTCCCAGTCCCTCTTGATGTATTTACACCCAAGTTTAAAGGGTTGACGCAGGGGGATATCCTCGATACGGAATTCTTACTTGCCCAATCGCTTGGATTCGAATTTTGGATAAGAGGTCCTGAAAAGGCATTAAGAGGTTGGGGTCTGGAATTTCAGGTTCGCTTCCCATCTCAATAGCTGGGCGTGTACTAATGTTAGTCACCCCCTAACGCCAATACCGACCTGATCCAATCCTCCCTTCCCCAAGCCCTTGAATACCTGCACAAATCCAGATTAACAGACCTCGAATTCACCCACTCCCCCTCCCAAATCTCCATGGCGTGCTGGTACCTCTCCTCGCCCGATCTAGTGGGTTCATACCTAGATTGGAAATATGGGGATGATGAGCCAATGGAGGAAGATAATGGAGAATCACCATTTGGGTCAACTAGGGATAGGACTCTGGAAATCATCAAGGAGGTTGCTGGGATTATTGAGGCGGTTGGGGAGATTGATATGAAGAAAGTGAAAGAGGTGGATAAGAGGTTGAAGGGATGTACTAATCCCGAGAAAGTCCCTGGGTCTGCTTTGTGAGTATCTCTAAAACGCGTTGGTAAGAGCTGATTTCAGGTATATAAAGCGAAAACAGGAAACAGATCGTCAAGCTGAAAGTGCGAGAATGGCAAAGATTCAAGCTCGGCCTAAGGATGATGATCTCTTTGGAGATGTTATTCGAAAACCACTAAGTCCAAGGGTTACAATTCCCAGTCCAGCCGTCAGGCCAACATAATAAATAGAGTTTTCTGTAAGCACACCTTTCCGATGCGGGCGGTACTGATTGTAGGTTGTACACATACACACATAAAGTAAGCCATTGGGCTGCATGTAATGATGAAATGATAAAGCATGGAATGATGCGATGCGGCGAGCAATGGTGATGAGCGATGAGGTGAAATGAAGGGAAAAGCTAATTACAACTGAAAGCAGGGTCTTGAATAATGACGATGGTACCATATACAACACGACTTAAGTCAATGGTCTTCTTGAGGTCTGTTCAGACTTCGACGCTAAATTTGAGGGTGATGGATTCCCATGGAGTGGGTTGGGAGACGGAGAGGATTTTCTTGGTAGCGAGAGCTGTGAGTCAGCTATCACATCAAGGTGTCTACATAGGTGAGCGTACTCAGGCAATTGTACTGATAGTCAGCACGATCATGAACGATAACACAGAAACTCACGAAAGCGAGCGCAGCGACTTTCTTGGTCGAATCGACTTCAATGATCTTGTCAAAAGTCAATTCAGTCTTGGCTTCATGGAGCATCTTTCGTTCGGTGAATCTACTCGTCAGCTTGCATCGCAACAAGCGACACCTTAGCTTACGCCATGAAATCACGACATTGAGTTTCCAACGAAGCCAACATATGAGGTTGGAAAGCTTCGGGCAACTCTCCTCGCATCTGACTAGCAGGTAGATTCCCAGGATTGAACCCTTCGCCCTCGACTGTTTATTAGTCACCATCGAGATAAGGGAACGTACGATCATAATCATCCGCATTCTCATCCGAGACCAGTTGAGCCGGATCGGTAGTCCTGTCTCCGAGGACTGATTCGGACCTCTCTCGACCTCTTTGTCCACCGAGGGAATGCCTGCCGCTACTATTTCGAATCTTTCGTTCCAAGGGAGTCATGTTACTCAACCTCGACCCGGGGGTGAAACCTCCAAAATCAGGACCTGATATCAGTGGATATCTGATAGATTGACCTACCGAAATCATCACTGTTGTCGTCGAATGCTTCGTTTGCCCACTTTCTGATTAGTATGGCGTTCTTGTACAAGGGAGATGGCTTGCCGGGAGCGGTGGTTCCAGTGGAGCTCTCTGAGTATCCTCATCCCTTCGAGCCATCTCTGGGGGATCTTCAGGTTGGATAGGTATCTCTATATCCTGCCATTGCTGAATATCAGAGACGACACTACTCATAGCAGGGCACTCACATCGATATATGTCTGATAATCAGCCTCCAAATCCCACAGGAACGGAGAGACTTACCGTATCATGACCAGGACCAGTCACATCCGCTCCGAATGGATCTTGATTCTCAGGTATCACAACCGCCTCGTCATATTTCGGTTCATGATATTTCGGTCCACCGTTGATTTGCTGGTCCGACTCCCATTTGAACTTCCCAGGTCGACTACAAGTCGCAAAGAGTTCTTTCATCTCGGGATCAAAGACTGTATGTCAGCTCTTGCTCCGTCAGACGAGGAATTCAAAGCTGACAATTGATCCAGTCCCCTCCGCCATCCACTAGCGCAGTAGCTCGATCATCAACCACTTTACTTCGTTCTTTACCCCTCATCTCGGCTCGCTCTTCGCTCATCCTCTCGGCGTAGCTGACCTCTTTCAGAGCATCATATTCGATTTCCAAGTTCTGCTGGTCAGCTTGAACTGTACCTCCGAGAGACCTCGAGCTTACTTCATCGACCTTGACCTTTTTGGGCCTTTTAGCTTTCTTCTTCTTCTCCGGTTCCATCAATCCATCAACCTCCTCGAGTGAAGCCAAGCTCCCATGCGGCGGGACTTTATCGCCATTTTCACCATTGGGCTCCATGGACTGGGGTCGGGGAGTAGTTTGTCCGTCGACATCACTATGGTTATTTCTAGTCTATCGGGTAAACGTACGGCATATCAACGTCTGGACCTGCTCCTACGAAATCTGATGCGAGATGACCGACAGGACTGCTAGAGGGGAAATCGGGATCAGGGAAGATGTCGCCGAATAGCCCCTCAGGGCCGATGTCGATAGGGATATCATCCTGGCTACTCGGGAATGGGATAGTGGATCCCCTGAACTTTTTCCCTGCTGGCGAAGAAGGAACTGATCTCAGCTTGCCCATTCTCTTCAGAGAAAAGAACTCACAGTTCTTACTACTCTTTCGCTTTCGTCGAGGTCTTTCAGGATCATCCCTATCAATCTCGACGTCTTCATCGGAGTCCTCTTCCTCTTCATCGTCGAGACTCTCTTGAGTGTTTTGGGAGTGTATGGACGAGAGTTGGGTGGAAGCTTGTCGATCTCTTGACACGAAACCAGGATGATTCCATCTCTACAACGTCAGAGCAGCCTGAATGGGAGGTGGGATACTGACCATATTGATGAAATCAGAATTGAGGTTGGTGAGCCAAGAAGCATCTTCACCCCCGAAGGTAATTTGTTCGATCCTGCTCATCAGCTGTCAATCTCCGGATCGATCACGAACATGGAAGCTTACCTCGCTTTGCCGTCGCCAGCTAAGTCGAGACCGACAGGCTGACCCCCTGGACCTGTTGGTGCTCCAAAGTCGGTGAGGACCATCCTTCGAAGGTCAGAATGGAATTTGGTCACATCCTGCAAATATCAGGTTTGCCATCAAAAGTCAAAGGGGCGTACGGTATAAAAGAGATCATAATTCTGATTGTATACCCTGGTCATCAGCTTCTGGGGGCTCGGTCCGCAAGCAGCTGACCTAGCGACTCCAACAAGTAAACACCCGCTTAACCTCAATGCGAGCGGTTCAGGAGGTTCAGCGATCAATTCGCAAGTCTTGGTTAAATCAACTCCGGTGAGTTGTTTTCGGGTGATCCTCTTAGTCTTGGGTCCCAGTGTAGCGGCAAGCCTACTATCAGCTCGCTCATGAAGACAGGCTTTAGGAGCTGAAATACCAGATAATACCGAATCTAAAATAGGAAGGAAGGGAAATGAGATCAGCGACCACGCCCTTCCCTTTTTGTGATGGGAAATAACGTACGAGCCTTTCTTACTACTCAGTAGATCTTCCGAGAAGAACATCGTTTGTATAAGTGTTCTTGTGTATCTATAATGGTAATGAGAGTGATGATGGAGAAGGAAAGGAAATGAGAATGAGAATGCATGAGAATCCTTTTTTGATGGCTCCTAAAAGGTCAAAGCGCGATCATTTACCAGGTACTCTAATTAGGAGTGGACCACCTCCACCGCAATATTCGCTTAAATTATACAAGGGTTTAACAGATCCTACTTGGGTACTGAACAAGGTGGATTCTCGTTGATCTACTCTACTTCATAACACATCATCTTGCGTCCTTCACCGTCCAGCATCATGGAGAGCGCAGCAGATAAGCAGAAGAGGCTGATACAGCAAGAGATAGCCAAGTTATCCGGTAAGCTCGCCGTCCCTTCTCGATTGACAATGGGCGTCAAGAGCTAATCAACCAGGAGCCATCTCCCGACACGGACAAAGCGGACCATCACGCCCGTCATCCTACCCTACAACAAGACCTCATCCATATGCATCAAGAGGTGCTCCCAGAAGTAGAGGCAGGGGAAGGGGAAGAGGTGGATACGCATTGGATTTAAGACAAAGCAAGCCTGTCCCTTCTATTGTCAAAGCCGCCACTCCTGTTTCCAAGGACACAGGGAGGGAAGATGGGGAAGTGTCGCCTGAGGAATCTGAAGCTGAGGGCAGTGGGGCGATTAAGGGCAAGGGCAAGGAGGTTTCGCCTGAGAAAGAGAGTTGGGTCAAGAAAACTAGTAAAGGAGGAAATATGAGTTTGATGACTGTTCAGAAGAGGTATCTCCGCCTCTACAAATGTATTCAAGGCGATACTGACGATTAGCAATGACCTCGCATCGAAACCTCGACTACCCCGTCAACCAAAAGTCCCACCTCAAATCCAAGTCCTCAACTCAACATCCGGCCCTTCAGGTTCAAATCGCGTAGTAATCGACGGCGTCATCTTCCAATTCGAAGAAGGAGGATCCAAACTCACCAGAATAGGGGGTAAGCTACAAAAATCTCGGCGTTCGCTTAAGCTGACTCTGTAGAACTTGCACCAACGACATCACCCACAGGGACACCAACGAGGAAATCAGTCGCGTATGCCGGTCAGAAATATAGGCGGACTAGTAAAGGCAATCTGGTCTCTTCGGATCGGCGGTGAGCTATTTCTAACGGGTGGAATTCAAGAGCTCATTCGTAGGGCTTCAACAAAGCTGCCTTGTCGGTACTTTACGAAGACGGGTGCGTTCACCGTGTCGAAAGCAAGGGTCACTGACGCGTTGTTTCTCTCTATCGAATCTTCCGACCGACTTCGACTCCCAACAACATTCCACTACTTCCACCATATGGCTCATGTTAAACACTCACTACTATACTAACAGGCCGCTGCAACAGAGCGCTAACATGCCCATTCTCTCACGACCCAGCCCGAGTCGCCATCTGCCCCAGGTTCCTACGCGCCACCTGCCCAAATACAGCTTCAAGCTGTCCGCTCTCCCACATCACCTCACCACACAACACTCCAAGCTGTATCCACTTTCAGGCAACGGGGATTTGCCGTAATGGCGATTCCTGTATCTACCCACATGTCAAAGTCGCAGACAATTCACCCGTCTGTGAGCTATTCGCGAGAGGAGGATGGTGTGATCGCGAAGCTGGGACGTGTCCAGAGATGCACGTATGGGAATGTGGGGAATGGCGGTCTAAGGGTGTTTGTTCCAAGGGAATCACATGCGGTCTTCAGCATATTCTTCGAGCAGAGAATGAAAAGGAGGCGAGGAAGGAAGGGTTGGAGGCCGATCAGGAGATTGTTACGGATACTCAGGGGGACGTTCCAGTGGAAGGAGGATTCGAGGAACAGAGTGCATTCATTGAATTTGATCATGGGACACCTGCGGATCCAGAGTCGGATAGCGAGGGTGAGGAGGATAGTGAGCATGAGGGGATCGATGTTGATGAGGATTCAGAGGTTGATGATGGTGATGAAGGGGATGAGCAGAGTGATGGTACTGGTAAGCTTTCTCGTCAGTCTTCACCCGTTGCGATAGAGGTGGAGGAAGAGGATAGTGATGAGGATGAGGACGAGGTATTGGGGATCGTCATGTAGTTAGTTATTACTTCCCTGTTGTCTGTACTTTCAATACCACGACAGTCGTCGAGTCGCATGCATCGCATAGCCCAATTGTCCAGCGCGAACAATAGTGAGAAATGATGCAGGCCGACGACATGCTGCAATAACACATAAGAACCGGAACTATGAATGACATACATGCTATAATATCTACAATGCCCAGAACGACGTATCGTATTTTAAATTCTCTATCTTCTTCTAGGTTCCCAAGCGTCCCCACCTCCACCACCCCCATTTCTAGGCTGCCAACTAGCCCCCGCGCTACCTTTTGCTCCGCCCGGTGTCCATCCTAATTCCCCTCCCTTGGAAGCTCCTTCCGCTGCTGCTTCTGCAGCTGCGTTTCTTCTTGATAAGCGCTGAGATGCTTGGAGTGATTTGACGAGGGATGGTGTTGGGTGGCAGAGGTGCATGAAATTGCAGAATCTGTCTGTTAGCTCTGTCCACTGTTGCCTGAGATGATTGTTGTTGCGATATGAGGATAATGAAAGAGAAGAGCTCAGAAGAGGGAGGAGGGACAGGGAAGACAAGTAGAGAAGGGAAGAAGGAAGAAAGACTCACCCTTCACGCTTACATTCCCCCATTTCATTCTGCCTACAACAACTTTCCCTAAAATCGCTCACAGGACTCAATTCCGCTAAAAGTGGTCGCATAGCATACCACCTATCATTCAAGTTTTCCAAACATTTCGCTGATTCCGCTTCATATTCGTATCGAGCATATACGTTTCCCATGAGATGATCTCCTACGTTATCGCAAACGTGCATTTCTTGTAGGTTTCCATATTTACACAATTCACTTATTGTTAGC
>Ga0308160_10002456_pt1 | contig 22427 bp, 26 predicted proteins | sample PhyFR1_FD_201036 | JGI IMG/M metagenome (GOLD analysis project Ga0308160, IMG submission 201036) | Phyllosphere microbial communities from UC Gill Tract Community Farm, Albany, California, United States - DLSLF.R1 | ecosystem: Host-associated > Plants > Phyllosphere > Unclassified | place: USA...
GGGGAGGACGGGGGCAACGAGGGAAGGGGGGTCAGCGCCTGAAGGGTCGAGAGACACTCGCGTCCGGCGGGAGCAGAGACGCCGCTCGTTCGACACGACTCTCGGAGACGTACCATGCTGTACGGAGGCCGGGGATGAGGGCAGGGAGAGGTAGGGTAGGGTGAGGGGGTTGGGGGGAGGCGGCGGCGGCGAGAAGGAAGGGAATGGAGGGAGAGGGGGTCGGGAGCTGCACGTGCGTCGAGCCCCGGCCGTGAAACCTACTGAACTGCAATATTGAGGTGCCCCAATCGAGCAAGCCGGCTGACCAAGCAGAGTTGATATTGGCCGATCACAATCGGAGCTCTACTCGGCGGCGGCGGCGTGAAGGGGCAACAGACGACGACGACTCGACCCCCATGATCCACTTTCTCGCCCACCACCTGGCCGACAAGCTCTTTGGCTCGCGGCTTTCAGTCGGCCTCGTCCTCATTGCTGGTGCCCTTCTCTGGCTCCGGGCTTGGCTTGGCGGGACGACCAACACCTGGGAGCGCGAATGGCGGGGCAAGCGCGTGATCGTCGTCGTGAGTGCCGCCCAGCCACTTTCGGGAGCTGAGCGGTCGTCTCCCCTCGAGGACAAGGTTACTGACAAGAGGCCCTGAGCTCCGCTTAGGGTCCTCCAACGGCGCTGACGCTGGCCCTGCTCGATCAGCTGGCCTCGCTCTCGGCGCCGACGCTCTACCTCGCGCCCGCCCTCCCTCCCTCCCTCGTTACCGTCCTGGCCGCGATCCGGCTCCGCGCGCCCTCGTCAGCCGTCGTCGAAGGCGCCGACGAGCTACTAACGGCTGAGGCCGTCGACCCGCGGGACCGTGCGCAGGTGCTCGCCTTTGTCCGAGCGTGGGCGAACCGGGCCGATGGCGTCTCGGGCAGCGGCCGCCGGGTCGACGCCGTTGTCTGGGCCTACGGCGTCGGGACGGTCGCCCACCCGGCGCTCCTGAGCGAGGCCGACCCTGCCAAAGGGTCGGTCAGGCCTGCTCTCGAGCTGCTCGACCCGCAGGAGGAGGAGCGGGCCCGCTTCCTTTTCTTCACGGCCTTCCTTCCCCAGATCCTCCACGCCGTCCAGACCTCGGCCATCAAGAGCTTGCGCATCGTCGCCCTCGTCGACCCGATCTACCCAGCCGGCTTCAAAACGTCGCCGCTCCTTGTCCCTGCAGACCCGCCAGTCACCCCGGAGACCTCGGCAACCTCGCCGTCGTCAGCGGCCGACACTCCCGCCGCAGCTGCTTCCAGGCCAAGCAAGGCCCCCAAGCCGCTCTCGGCCGCCGTCACCCGCGCTCATCAGGCGCTGCGGACCATTGTCTTCGTCTCGCACTTCCAGCGGATCCTCGACGCCCTCGCCCGCGAGAACGAGGCGCTCTCGACGATTCCGCTCCCGTCGGCCGAATCGGCTCAGCCGGCGGCCGCAGCGTCGACGACGCACGTTGAGGCTCAGGGCGAGACGCTTGAGCCCGCGCCGGCCACGCAGGTCAAGGAGGAGCGCCGGTCGGCCGTCCTCGTCACCGCCGTCAGCCCAGGCTGGCACTTTTCCTCGATCCTCTGGCCGTTCCTCGCCCGACAGTCGCCCGGCTCGCTGCTCGTGCCGACTCTGTGCGTCGTCCCGCCTCGCCCAGTCTCCCGCCCTCGCCTGCATCCCGCTGACCCGACCGACCCGACGCAGGTGGATCGCAACGCTCCCATTACGAGCGCTGGTCGCTCCTTCTGCCAAACAGAGCGTCCAGAGCGTCCTCTTTGCCCTCTCGGCGCCGCCCGAGGCCGTCGGCTGGGGGAGCGTCATCAAGGACTGCCTGCGGGTGTGGTGCGTGACCTGCCGTACGATCCTACGAGACCAGCCAAAGCTAACGTGCTCTCCTATCCCGGATGCAGGGTCCCGCCGGCGTTGCTGAAGGACGAGAAGCTCGGTCGGCAGGTGTGGGAGGAGATGGAGGCGAGCCTGCTCGACGCGCCAGAGGCGAACGCTCCGGCGCAGGCGCCGGACGAGAGCAAAAAGGGCCGATAGCGCATGAACCTCTGCTTAGCTGTGTGTGCGGGGACCTTCTCTGTCATCTCAGCCGTCCACGTCCCGTCGCTGCTGTCGCGGCAGTCGGCGACCCCCCCCCCCATTTGCAGCCCTTCGGGTCGTCGCTCGTCTTTTTAGCCACCGCCTCCAGCCCCTTTTCTCTTCCCGGCATGCTCTCATCCGCTTCCGTCTTTGCTGGTGCAGAGCCGGGGAGCCTAGGCCCATGTTGAGGTCCACAGGTTGGTCTGGCATGTCGCTTTGCTTTGCATGCATGCTGCAGGCCTTCTGGCGACGGGCCGGTTGGCGGCGCGCGCGGGCGGGGCGGGGCGGCATGCGCGCGCGCAGGTGGCGGCGGGTTTAAGGACCCCTTCCTCTCCCATCTCACGACCGCAGGATCGACTTTGAATCTCTGCCGCTTGCAGATCCGTAACGAGGGCGTCGAGAAGGACCACCGTGCAAAGTTTCAACCCTGTCCGTTGCGTATCTGTCACCACGACCACCCCCTCCTCCGCCATCTTTCCGGCCCATCTACCGGCTGCCAGATCCAATATGAAGAACTTGGACCTGGATAGTCGCAATGGGGAATCTCAGATGTATCAGCGTGCAAAGTTTTAAAACGGTAGGATGGATATTCGACACCTCGACCGTCGTCCTTGTATGTACCCCTTGGCCGTATTTCATCCCCGTCGTCGTCCGCCTTGCAGCCGGCGGGACGACTGCGCGCCGAGCCGGCTTTGGTCGCCGCCTCCCCTGACCAGGCGGTTCCTCCTACCCGGCCGACCTGCAGCCTCGCTCCTCACCTCGGCCTCTCTGTCGCAAGTCATGTGTCGCATCTTCTGCCGGGCCGTCCCGAGCTGGAGCTGATGTCGTACCACTCCCCTCCAGATGGTCATGCGTGTCCTCACCCTTTGCGGCTACGTCCAGAACGCCTCCATCCTGAGCAAGCGGATGGGCGCGCTCCGCAAGACATGCAAGGACGTCGAGTTCGGTGAGCGCGCCTCTGCCCGGCCCGCCCCTCTGTGCAGCTACGGGTTCGGCAGCTGACGCTCCGATCGACGTCCAGTGTTCATCGACGTGAGACCTGCCTGATGGCGAACGATGTCAACCCTTTGCAGAGCTGGCAGCGAGCTCACGCTTTCGTCCGCTTCGTCGCTCGTTCGCCCCCACCTCCGCAGCCGCCGCACATCGTCCTGAATCCGACCTTCGGCACCTCAATCTCGGACTTTGACTCGTCTGCGGCGACCAACGTCGAGGAGATGACGCCCGAGACGACGCCTCGGAGCTGGTGGGAGTCGGGCGGGCCCAACAAGGACGTCTACGAGGGCTTTGACGCGAGCGTCGAGAAGCTGCGCGACGTGCTCGAAAACGACGAGCAGGGCTTCGACGGGGTGATGGGCTTCTCGCAGGTCGGCAACTCGCCCTCTGCTCTGCGAGTCACAAGATGGGCACTGCACTGAATCTCGCCCGTCCTTCGATCTCTTCAGGGCGCCGGCCTGGCCGCGCTCCTGACCTCGCTCCTCGAGCGGCCACAGCTGCACCCGGCCTTCGAAGGCAAGCGGCCGATCCCGCCGTTCAAGTTTGCGATCCTCGTCGGTGGCTTCCTCCCGACGCCGCGCGTGCCCGACCTGACGAGGTGGTTTCCGATCGAGACGCCGACGCTGCACATCATCGGCAAGGTCGACGTCATCATCTCGACCGAGCGCAGCCTCGCGCTCGTCGACAAGTGCGACGACGCCCGGGTCGAGTACCACGACGGCGGGCACTTTGTCCCGTCCAAAGGTGCCTTCCGCAACTTTTTCCGCGACTACATCGGCTCCTTTGTCGACGGCGGGCTCCAGGGCGATGTCCCGCCCCCGTCGAGCGCGCCCGCGACACCCGCGCCGAGTGCGCCTCAGACGCGGGAGGGCTCGCCAGACAAGTGAGAAGAGGGAGGGATCAGATGCTCTAGAATCATGCATCCTCGGATCGCGCGACGACCTGGCCGGCCGAAAGCTTGAGCACCTTGCCTTTGGGGGAGCAAGCGAAGAGTCAGCTTTCTCGAACAGAGACGTGCCGCAGGCGAAAAGGACAGACCTTCTGCCTCGCCCCAGGGCCGCTCCTCGATCCAGTGCCCGACCCAGACGACGGCGCTCTTGCCGCCGAGCGCCCTCAGGTAGGCCTTGCAGCGCTCGATCTGGTCGTCCTCCATAAAGGCAAACGGCTCGTCGAGGATGACGAGCTCGGGCTCATTGACGATCGCACGGCAGAAGAGGACGAGCGACTGGTCGGCCGGCGGAAGCGAGGCAAACGACTCGTCCCTCCACGCCTTGGGCTCTCGATCCGGCCAGAAGGTGGCGAGGAGGTCGTCGACCCGGGCAATCTGTGCGGATGTTAGATTCCGGCGCGAAAAGATGCCCTCGATGCCGGTGCCGACGGCCTCTGCGACCGTGAGGATCGTCCGCGGGAACGACTTGAAGATTTCGGGCGACGTGTGCCCGATCAGCGCGTTCAGCGTCGGCGTCGGCGTCGCTCGCCGTGGCTTGTCAAAGAGCTGGAGCGACTCGGCTGGGAGCGAGAATGATCGCGGATGCTCGCCAAGGAGGAGTGCCAGCAGTGTCGTCTTTCCGGAGCCTGGAGGGCAAGCGAGAAGGAGTCAGCAGGTGCCCCGGAACGTCATCAGCAGAGCTGCAACGGATGAACGCACCGTTGTGGCCCTGCAGATGCCACCGATCACCCGTCTTAATGCTCCAGGAGACGTTGTTGAGGACCTGACCGCGCTCCAAAAGTAGGTCAGGGGGAGCCGCAAGGAGAAGGGGTCAGGCAGCCGCGGACAAACTTTTTTAGGTCCGTAAGAGACGTCGACCTCGTGCATGCGCACGACCTCCTTGCCCGCCGCGCCATCGTTCAAGCTCGTCGCTGTCGCCTCATCTGCGGCGACCGCCCCCCGTCGTTCCCTCCACCACCCCTTTTCAGCGCCACGCTTGCCGACCCGCAGGCCGCCACCTTCAGTGGCCTCGGCGACATGCGTCACCCAAGCCGGCACGTCCTCGCCGCCGCGCAGCACGAGCAAGACGCGGACGCCCTCGTCGTTGAGATTGCCTAGGATGGCTGCCATCTCGGCCCGGCCCTCCGGATCGAGACCGGCAAAGGGCTCCTCGACGATCAGCAGCCTTGGCGAGTGCAGGAGGGCCATCGCCATCCGTGCGCGTCGCGTCTGGCCGTTACTGAGGCAGACGACGGGCAGATCGAGGAGGTGCGCAATCCCGACCTTGCGGGCGACCGCACTCGCTTCGACCGCACCACGCTTGCCGCCAGTCAAAGGGTCGCCAGGGTCGGCGATAAAGAGCAGCTTCTCGAGGAGCGTGAGCGTGTCGTCCTCGTGCAGGGCGCCGTAGCGAGCCGTATAGTTCTGGAACTCGCCCGACGCCGGTGGCTGGGCGAAGAGCAGGTGCCTGATCGCGGGGACGGTCGATGGAGGCAGTGAGGTCAGGAACGGATGCCGGCCGGGAGGAGGAACTGGAGGATCTAAGCGATGGTGGCCCTGGACGACCTGGTAGGAATGAGAGTCAGCTCGAGTCAGCATATGGTCAGGGTCGCAGAGACGAGGGCCTCGGAGACGCGGTCGCCTGCGCGAGTCTGGGCGGCTCACCTCGATGAGGTCTTTCCGGCTCTTGCCTGATCCGACGATGGCCCATCGCTCGCGCTGGTCCATCGTCCAGCCGATGTCCTTGAAAAGCGCTCGTCCTGCCGCGAACGAGCCGTAACGGTAGACCGACGTCCGCGGCGGGAGTCTGAACGTTGCCGCCATCGCCGCCGGTGCAGCGTCAAACTGAGCTGGCGACGAGGAGACTCGCCGGACACAGGCCAGGACCGGCCTGGGCCGCAGCAGGTGATTGGGGCCGACGACGAGGCGCATCTGGTCCGTTTGAGCGCGCAAGGTCCGGCTGCTGTCGAGAGTCGAGATGGCCGTTCGACAGCACCTTCGGAGTCGGCCGGGGTTGAGCTTCGGCGCAGAGGCGACCCCGGTGGCCTGACCGCCGACCCTCACACCTTTCCTGCCTCTCCTCCCCGCCTAGCCTTCTCGCACTCAAGACCAGCAACATGAAGGCTTACTACTACGACAACGTTGAGTGCGCTCCTGCCTGTCCTGCCTCGAATCTGTGACTGTGAGCTTCGACTGACCGTCTGCCGGACCGACTGTTGCCGCCTCCTTCCTCGGCTCGTCATCCGCGCAGGGGCGACCAGCGTCTGCCGCACAACTCTGGCGAGGACGTCACGCCGGCCCGTCTGCAGGAGCTCGGCCTCTTCCACCGCGAGATCTCCGTCGCCGGCCGTGCTGAGGCCGACTGGCTCGCCGACATCGGTCAGTCCTTGTGAAGCATCGGTTGGCGAGGAGACCGTCGTCCTCCCATCGGACGAGCCCGGACTGACGTGCTTTCGCCAACTGCGCCATTCGCCCATTCCTTCGTCCCCTTTGCGTGACCCACCAGACGAGGTCGCTCGGGAGCGCGACTACAAGAACCGGGACGTCATCAATGTGTCAAAGGCCGGCCTCGGCGACATCTACGAGGAGAAGATTAAGGTGGGCGCGCCGACACTATCGCTCGGAGGGGCTTGCTCAGGCAAGCCAGGACTGAAAGGCCAACGTTTGCTTGCCACCCCTCCCACCTTGCTCTCCCTCTCGCAGTCCTTCTTTCACGAGCACCTGCACGAGGACGAGGAGATCCGCTTCATCCTCGAAGGCTCGGGCTACTTTGACGTCAAGACGCCACCAGACGAGGACGACCGCTGGATCCGGGTCGCGCTTGAGGCCGGCGATCTGCTCGTCCTGCCCCCGGGGGTACGTCCCACCGATGTCCGGGCGGTAGAGCACTGTCTGCTCTGAGCGCTGATCATCTGTTCTCGGGTTGACCCACTAGATCTACCACCGCTTCACGCTCGACTCGTCGAATGCGATCAAGGCAATGCGGCTGTTCAAGGACGAGCCCAAGTGGACGCCTTACAACCGGTCAGACGAGGTTGACGCCAACCCGTACCGCAAGGAGTACCTCGCCGGTCTCAAGAAGACGACGGCGAGCAGCGCCTGACCTAGGAAGGGTGTCGATGGGCTCAGATTGTGGATGATGACCGATGACCGATTCTCGGCGACGCCGGCGGCTCCTTCACCCAGCCGCAGACTGCCGGTCGGTCGGTCGGTCGATTGGGGGTCAGTGGCAGCCCGGTGACGCTCTTCCGTGCTCACTCGCTTGCGCCCGGCAGCGGTCTAAGGGCAAGCGCATCGTCTCAGCCCCCAGCCGATCTGAATCTCCGTCTTACTGCCGTTCCCATCCGCCGGCAGCCGTCTCCCCGTCCGATCTAGGCTCACAGAGCGGGCTTAGAGCTCCTCCTCGTTGTACCACCAGCTGGAGCGAAGGCGAAGAAACTGTGGTCAGCCGGCTGAAGACAGGTTGTGGCGGCATCAGGGCACAAGATGCGCGCACAGGTGCTTCTTCTGCTTGGAGCTGAGCGTCGGAAGGGGAAGAAAGGGTCAGCGACAGCGACAGCAACAACAGCTGATGTCAGGAGCAGGACCGACAGCTGGTACTGAATTGCCGAAGCCAAGCAAGAGTGTGGTCAGCACAAGTCGACGTTGGTCTGAGAGGCCTAGGAGGCAGAGGATGGACGCACCTGCCAGACGCCGAAGGGAAGAGCGAAGCTGCAGGGTGGCGATGCACGCATCAGCAGGGTGACCTCGGTGCAGCGATGGTTCGAGTACAAGAGTCCGCACAAGGCGCCGCAGGTGCTGAGCATGAGGACGTTGAAGAGGACCGGGCGGCGGACGGCGAAGCCCTGGAACGGCCACGACTGAGGAAGGGGGAGGAGGTCGACAAGCGGGATGAGGTCAGCGCGAGCTCCTCGATGAAACGTTCGTGTGGGGTACTCACAGTCTGTCGTCGGGGAGACAGCGGCGAAGTGAACGACAAGCAGGCAGTTGGAGGCGAGACCAGCAGGTAGCAAGGGGCAGTCGTCAGCGGAGGGTCCTCCAGCTCGCGCTCGCACTTGGCACGAGGATCGACGCAATCGCGAAGGCACGCACGTAGGCGCTGAGGAGGGAGCGCAGACGATCGACAAAGATGGGAAGGAGGAGGGAATGTCAGCCGCTGAAGGCCTTGTCGTCCCAGCCGAGAGGTGTCCATCTGGTCGCAGGCGGGCGTCCTCGGCCGTCCGCCGGCTGAAAGAGAGAAGAGCGTACGTGCTGACGGAAACGGGTTCGGGGAGCGGGCAGGTCAGTAAACGAAACGCGTAAGGCGCCTGTAGCAGACAGAGCATAGCCAAATCGAGGAGGCGGCGCAGGCCTCAAGTCGAGAAGGCACTCACTTCCTGTTGGTCGGATGACGCGAAGGAGCGGCGCGCGAAGCACAGAGACAAGATCGATCCGGCGAAGCGGCGAGAGGTCAGCGGAAGCACCAGAGCGCACAGAGGCAGTAGCACTGCGACAGGTGGAAACTTGCTCGAAGTGCCTGGGAGGTCGGATCGGAACGGTCACAGCAAGCCGAGCGAGGACGGAGGAAGGAGGGAGGGGTGTCAGCTCTCGTGCTCGCCGCTGAGAGGCAGGAAGGGCGGCGAGACTCGCTGGATCGCATCCGGGTTGGTCGAGGCCGAGCGGCGACCGACGGTCTGGCGGGCGAGGCGGACGGCAGGGCGAGCGAACATCGTGAAGAGAGGAGAGTACGGGGGGGGGGAGGTCAGGAGAGGTGGTGAGGGGTTCGGCCGGGGGCTCTCTCTCGCTCGGCGCTGCCGGCGACGGGGCAGCGCTCGCTCTCTCCGAGCCTCTCGCGCGCGGACGCGGGCGGGGGGGCTGAGATTGATGAAAGGTCAGGACGATTCAAGTATGCTTCCCTCGCCGTCGCCGGCGCGCTTCCGCCGCCTTCGCCGAAGGACGTTCGCTGCGAACCGCATTCTCCTCGCGATCCTGATGCGCGCCCATGCACTGACGGATTGACAAGAGGTTGACCATCTTGATTGGGGACGCTGATCCATCTTGACCGGGAGGAGGTGTCCATGACCACTGAGCCGACGCAGGGCCGCGCGCGTCCAATTTACTTACCCACCTGATCCTGCTTCGGACAAGGCCGACCTGGCAACCCGAGCCGCCGGCATACCGATGCCAGCGTCGACTGGGGAGCTTGCCGAGCATGAGAGCGCCCTGCTGGTATTGAGATGGGCCGGCGGGCAATGGGGTCAGCACATCTCGCCGCAAAGTCAGCCTCTTGACCTTTGGGTGGCCCTGAGTGTCCCCACGTACAATGCGGCTCTCACTTGCCTTGTATCCTGAGCCCAAAGGCTGGGTCCGAGGCCCTCGTCCCATCTTTTTGCGCTGCAACAGGATAGGTCCTTGTGAGGAGGGGAGGAGGCGCGCGTGCGCAGTCATCGGACCGCGCAGGCGCAAGGCTCTCGTTCGCCCCCCTTTCTGAGTTCACCCTCCTTTAGACGCCCTGGATGACTTTCTGATCAACACTTGTAGCCCGAGACCGTCTCCAGAGTAGGCGCCAGAGCAGGCCCTCCGCTTGCGGGAGCCGGCTCTCCGGAGGAACGACAGGCCAGGCTGTCACTCGGCTGCTCGTTTTGGCTCGGGCGCGGCGCGCCAGCCCTTTGCGTTTTGGCTCAGGGCGACCTCTCCCTCGCCCGCCGACGAGCATCGACCCCCTTCCTCCCCTCGCCCTTCTCCATTCGTCTCTGTGCAGCTGTCGTTCAAAACACGCACGACCTCGTCGCTCAAGCCCAGGCCGGCCATCCCCAACCTCCTTGCTCGAGGTAGACCTCTTTGGCGTCCGAACGTCCCGAGGCCTCTCGATCCTCCTCCCTCCGCTGCCGAGCGCGCGCAGGCGCCCCCCCCCCCCTTCCCTCCCTCCCTGTCCCTCTCGCCCGGCAGACCATTGGACAGGATGCTGCTTCCGCTGCTCCTGTCACTCGCTCTCGGGATCGGCCTCGTCGCTGCCGCGCCGTACGACGCCAAGTGGGCCGACTTCAACATCAACACGAACCCAGGTCAGCTCCTGCCTCTGCTCTTGTCTCGTCGTCGCCCTTTCATCACACGTCGCGCGCCGCCGCCGGCTCCGGCCCTCCTGAGCTGGCGGGCGGACCCAATGGCCCGCTTCGCCTTCCAGCGGTCGAGCTTCCCCTCGCCGCCCTCATTTCTGCCAAGTGCGAGGGAGGAACGAGCTCGCAGGACCATGCCGCCGCAGCCAGCCCGGCTTGCGGACGCGACGAACGCAAAGGGTGCGGGGCAGCGTCGCTCGGCACGGCTCGGCGGTGCGACCGGCGGTGCTCGGCTGTCTTGTCTGCTGGGCGTCTAACAGATGCGTCCTTGATTCTTCGAGCTGGCCGAGCTCTTTCATCGCCAGTCCTGCTCACCGTCGTCCCATCCCTTCGTGCTTGTTGGCTTGCGAGGGCTGGGAGGGAGAGCTCGGGAGCAGGGAAGGGGAAGGGCTTGGCTCAGACCTCGCGGCGCAGCGCGCCTGACTTCCCTCGCTCACTCCTGTCGGGCCCCTTCCATGAACCTCGTCCTGACGCCCCCCTTTTGCCTCCCGCAACGTCAGACCCGAACGCGACGGTGCTCGATTTTGTGACGCGCAAGTTCGCCAGCCCCAACAACGACTACTTTCCTTCGCCCTCCAATTGGCGGTGCGTCGTTCTCCCTCCCCGTTGCACCGGCCGACGAGCCGCTGACTCTGCTTCGGCCGCGCGCTCGCTCCCCAGGCAACATCCCGTCTATACGGTCCTTCTCGACAAGCACTTTGACGCTGTGCCCGAGAACAATGACTACTTCAAGACGCTCTTCGAGTGGTCCAACACCGAGACCCAGGTCCGGCACGGCGGCGACATCACCGGTCTCGTCAACGACCGCTCGCTCGACTACATGCAGCTGATGGGAATCAAGGCCATCTTTATCTCAGGCACGCCGTTTCTGTCCGTCCTGGTCGCTCGGCCGTCCGGCTCTCTCTCCTCTCTCTCCCTCTCTCTCTCTCACCCTGTGCTGATCGTGACAACTTACCGGCCCTCTCTGCAGCAACATGCCCTGGCAGGCCGACGGCTATTCGGCGCTCGACTTCACGCTCCGTTAGTCATTTCAGCGCGTGCTCGGCCTCGTCCTGTCCGTCTTCCGCGACGGCTGACTCCCTGCTCGCTCTCCCTTCCCAAGTCGACCCGCACTGGGGCACCGTCCAGGAATGGGCCGACGCTATCCACAAGATGCACGAGCGCGGCATGTACTTCTTTTTCGATCTGACGATCACGACGATGGGCAACCTCATCGTCCCGAAGGAGTGGGTAGCCGAGATCCCATCCTGCCCGAACGCTCCTGTTGGCCGGCCGAGGCTGACACGCTGGCAACCCTCCGCAGCTACATGAACAACTCGGCGCCCTTCAACATGAACGAGTGTAAGTCGGCCGGCGCTCTTCCTGCAGGGCGGCTCAAAATTGACCGCGCTGCCGTTCCCTCGCAGACGAAGTCACCTGGAACCGAGCCCCATACGGGCCGTGGAACCTCGTGCGTCTCGGGCTGCGGAAAGAAGCTCGTCTCTCACCCCCGCCCTGCCTGACGATCATCAATCCCCCCAACTGTTCGGCAGACCGAATACCCCGACTTCAAGTTCAACAACGTGTACAACGAGTCGTGCGAGTACCCGCAATTCTGGGACAGCGAGGGCCGGCCGCAAGCGATCCCCAAGGAGAAGGGCTGCATGGCCAGCGACTTTGACCAGTACGGCGACATGGAGGCCTTCGGCATCCAGTGAGGACCGTTCCACTCGGTGCCCGCCCCGTCCTCATCTCGCACTGACTCGAAGCCGACCCTGACTATGCCCCCCTCGCAGCCCCGACTGGCAGCGCCAGCTCACCAAGTTCTCATCGGTCCAGGATCGCCTGCGCGACTTCAACCCCAAGATCAAGGACGAGCTCATTCACCTGTCGTGCCTGCTGATGGAGGCGCTCGACGTCGACGGCTACCGGATTGACAAGGGCACCCAGCTCACGGTCGACTTTGTCGCAAAGTGGAGCAACGGCACGCGCACCTGTGCGCGCGAGCTCGGCAAGAACAACTTTATGATCACCGGCGAGATCACCGGCGGCGACCGTGCGCAAGCTTCCTTCTTCTCTGCGACAGCTTGCTGTCGACTGACCTTCATCTCCTCCATCCGATGCCTCTGTCAGAGTCTGGCTCGCTCTACATCGGTCGCGGCACGTCACAGGCCGTCAACAACCGGACGCTCAACCAGGCGCTCGCCGCTACCCCGGCCGACAACAACATGTACCTCCGTGAGGACGGCATGACGGGCTACGACGGCACCGCCTTCCACTACTCGGTCTACCGCGTCCTCCAGCGGCTGCTGCAGATGGATGGCAACCTCGACGTCGCCTACGACGTGCCCAACGAGCTGACGACCATGTGGCAGACGATGCTCATCAACGAGGACCTTATCAACTCGCAGACCAAGGAGCTCGACCCACGGAACTGGGTGCGGCCGTCCGCTCGCTCAACCGTCTCACGTGCCTCTTTCGCTGACGACACGCGGCTCGCCTTCTTTCGCAGATGGCCATGACGAACCACGACATCTTCCGTTGGCCGGCGCTCGTCAACGGCACCCAGCGCCAGGCCTTTGGCCAGTGCGTCACCTTCCTCATGATCCCCGGCGTGCCCCTCGTGTACTACGGCGAGGAGCAGTCGATGTACATCTTTGACAATACGGCCGCGGTGAGTCACTCTCGCACTGCCTCCTTGACCTGCCCTCGCGACGCAACCCTGCTAAGTCCCTCGCCTCCATTCCATCAGAACTACCTCTTTGGCCGGCAGGCGATGACGGCGACGCCGGCCTGGCAGCGCCACGGCTGCTACAAGCTCGGCTCGACCCAGTATCACAACTTCGAGTATGGGCGTGCGCTGTTTGGTTGCGACGACTTTTCGCAGCAGCTCGACCACTTCGATCCGACGGCCGACTACTTCCGCTTCCTCCACCGGGTCTTCAACCTCCGCGACACGTATCCCTCGCTCATGGACGGTTTCCAGCTGTCGAACCAGTCGATCCACACCTACCTCGTCCAGTTCCCGGGCTCCAACAACACCCAGACCGAGATTGGCCTCCGGTCCATGTCGCGCGAGCCGGCGCCCCGGCAGCTCAACGAGCCCGAGTTCCTGACCGACATGTCGACGCCCGTTTGGTGCGTTGCCCTCAGCCTGCTGCCCGCGCGCGCACGTTGGCTGACCCCCTTCTGCCGCTCGTCTGGCCCTGACGACAGGTTCCTGTGGCACAACGAGAACCAGACAAGAAAGTACGAGTTTGACTGCGGCGGCGAGAACGACCAGTGGATTCGGTCGCCCTACCCGGCGCCGGTGACGGTCAAGAACCTGTTTTACCCGTACGACTCGGTCCCGCTCGAGGCCTCGACCTGGAGCTTCAACCAGAACGGAGAGGCGCCCTACCGCGGCTGGTGCGATGCAGTCCTCTTCTCGCCTTCCCATTAAGACGCTCTCGCTGACCTCTCCCCTCCACGACCTTTTGCGCCCCGCAGCATGAAGACGATCACGCTCAAGCCGTACTCCTTTGGGGCCTACGTCCCGGACGACGTTTGGTACCCGCCGCCGCCGACAATGACGCATTTTTCGCCCGGTCACGACGCCCGGTTGCTAACGATCCCCGGCGCGGCCAACGAGACGACGTTCGACATCTCGTTCGAATACGACCGCGAGATGGACTGGTGCGCCTCCCCCTGCTCATCAGCGCCCCTCGCCGCGCTGACCCGTCCTCCTTCTTTCCGCGCCTTCCCGCCAGCGACTCGCTCCAGGTCGCCCTCTACTTCACGGGCGCACCCGGCTCGAACGCAAAGCCAACCGTTGGCAGGGGCGTCTGCTCGATGCAGAACCTCGTCGGCCAGGTGCCGACCGAGCTTGACAACGTCGCGCCCTCGGCCTGGAAATGGACGGCGAGCGTCGCCAACGCTGCCGACGGCATCTACGAGTTTGTCGTCGGCAACGTCTCGACCTGGCCAGCGTCCGACTCGTCGGGCGCGCCCGCCCACCTGCTCGTCCGCAAGGGCCTGGCCGACAACGTCATGGTCTTTACCGAGGCGGCCGACTACAGCGACTCGCTCCTGCTCGGCTCGGCCGGCGCGTACAAGCTCAACAACACGGCCGTCGGCGCCAACCGGATGCGCTACTCCGGCACGTACGGCGTTGATTGGAGTGACTGGATGCCTTACGCGAGTGAGGTCGACCTGCCCGACAGCGTCTTTGCCGGCCAGTTCTGGGACGGCCAACACATCCAGGTCCAGTACCACAGCGATGTCTCGGGCTCGTCGGCGCCGATGGTCCAGGGCGACGTCGACTTTACCGGCGGCCAGCGCCGCTTCCCCAAGCTGCTCGCCCGCGGCGACTTCAATCAGTTTGGCTACGACCAGGGCGTGCAGGCCGACCTCGAGCAGAAGGGCAGCAAGGGCGAGTGGCAACTGCCGCTGATGACGTTCTGGCCTTCGTCGATCCAGCTCTCGGTCTACGGCTACGACGACTTTTTCCTCGGCGACACCGACGGCGACGGCGTCCTCGACCGGCTGCCGCCCAACTCGCTCTCGTCCAACTTTCTCAACATGACGGCCCCGCCCAAGCAGGCGCTCGGCTGGACGCTGCTCGTCGACGACCACACCGGCCGCTGGACGCTGCAGCCGCGCGGTCACTCGGTCGTTTCGCTCATCTGCTGGATCCTCCTCGTCCTGATCCCGCCCCTGACGGCCTTTATCACGGCCGCCGGCTTCCGCAAGCGCTTCTACGCCATCAAGATCAACAAGTACGGCGTCAAGGCGTCCAAAGGCGGCTACAAGGAGACCGAGAAGGACGCTCGGCTCGCCGACGGCCAAAAGGTCATCGGCTGGCCGGAAGACCCTGTGCGTCTCCGCTGCCCCCCCCTCCCCCCCCCCGCGCCGCACCCGGCTGCCGCACTTTCACCAACGCGCCTCCCTCTCTTTCTGCCTGCAGAACAAGCGGCGCAAGATCATCATCGCGACGCTCGAGTACGAGATTCTCGATTGGAAGATCAAAGTCAAGATCGGCGGCCTCGGCGTCATGTCGAAGCTGATGGGTGCGCGCAGCCCCTCCCCCCCTTCTTCCTTTTTCCCTCCGAACGCGGGTCCGCGTGCTGATACCTGTACCCGTTCGCCCACAGGCACGGCGATGGAGGACTGCGACCTCGTCTGGGTCATTCCCAAGGTCGGCGGCGTCGACTATCCGGCCGGCGAGCCGACCGAGCCGATCGAGGTTATCATCTTTGGCGAGCCCTACCTGATCGAGTGCGAGATTCACGTCTTCAAGAACATCACCTACTACATCCTCGACTCGCCCGTCTTCCGAGCGCAGACAAAATCGGACCCGTACCCGGCCCGGATGGACGACCTCTCGTCGGCCGTCTTTTACTCGACCTGGAACCAGGCGATCGCCGAGGTCATCCGCCGCAACCCGATCGTCGACATCTACCACATCAACGATTACCACGGCACGCTCGCCCCGCTCTACCTCCTGCCCAAGATCTTCCCGACCTGCCTCTCGCTCCACAATGCCGAGTTCCAGGGCCTCTGGCCGCTGCGCAACAAGGAGGAGATGAACGAGGTCTGCGCCGCCTTCAACCTGCCCAAGGAGGTGACGACGAAGGTGCGACGCCCCCCTTTTCCGCCGCAAGACGCGCCCGCTCATTGACCCTTCGCCCTCCTTTGCGCCCGCCCTCCGTCCGCCAGTACGTCATGTACGGCAACACGTTCAACCTCCTGCACGCCGGCGCGGCCTTCATCGCCCACCACCAGAAGTCGATCGGCGTCGCCGGCGTCTCGGACAAGTACGGCAAGCGGTCCTGGGCGCGTTACCCGGCGCTCTGGATCCTCAAGCACATCGACTCGCTCCCAAACCCGGACCCGGACGACATCGACGCGCTCGACGAGCAGGTGACCGACGTCAAAAACATTCAGATCGATCGCGAGGCCGAGGCCAAGCGGCCGGGCCTTAAACGCCAGGCGCAGGAGTGGGCCGGCATCGAACTCCTGCCCGACGCCCAGCTCTTTGTTTTTGTCGGGCGCTGGTCGAAGCAGAAGGGCGTCGACATCATTGCCGACGTCTTCCCGGCGCTGCTCGAGAAGAACAAGAAAATCCAGCTGATTGCCGTCGGCCCCGTCATCGACCTCTACGGCCGGTTCGCGGCCGAGAAGCTCGCCCGGCTCATGGAGATGTACCCCAAGCAGGTCTTCTCCAAGCCCGAGTTCACTTCGCTCCCGCCCTACCTCTTCTCGGGCGCCGACTTTGCGCTGATCCCCTCGCGCGACGAGCCATTCGGCCTCGTTGCCGTCGAGTTTGGCCGCAAGGGCGCGCTCGGCGTCGGCGCCCGGCTCGGCGGTCTCGGTCTCATGCCCGGCTGGGTCCGTCCGGCAGGCGCTCCCTTCCTTGATCGGGTGCACCGACTGAACCGCCCTGCCCCGTATCTCTCCGCCGTCTGCAGTGGTTCCCCGTCGAGTCGATCAGCACGAGCCACATGATTTCGCAGCTGCAAAAGACGATCGTCCGTCCCTCACCCCGACTCCTTCCCTTATTCGACGGGGAGAGACGACTGACACTGGCTCGCGCCCCACCATCAAGAAACTCGCGCTCAAGAGCACCGAGCAGGAGCGCGCCGTCCTCCGCGCCCGGTCGGCCGTCCAGCGGTGAGTCTCGTTCAGGCCTCTTTCGCGCAGTCCGAACGCTTCGCTGAGACCTGGCCCTTGCTCGCTACGCCGCCAGATTCCCCGTCATCGAGTGGCGCCAGCGGACCGAAATCCTGCAGAAGCGCTCGATCCGGGCCTCGCGCAAGGAGGCCGGCTCGCACGCGTACGACTATTCGGACTATGCGCCTCCGGCGCATGTCGGCCGAGGCATTGCCTACGGCGACCCGACCCAGATCGAGCGTCAGGAGTGGATGCAGCGGCCGGCGATGGAGGACCCGCACGCCACGTTCGAGACGGGCTCAATCCGTAACGCGCCCGAAGTCAACGACCCGTACGACCCTAGCCGGGCTTACGACAACGACGCCCACCCGCGTCCGCGCCGGTTCGGCGACGACGACGGCTCGATCCGCGGCTCGCCCTCGGCGTCCGAGTACCACGACTCGCCCTACTTTGAGGACGACGGCCACCCGGCCTATCCGCAGTACGGCGACGCGCCGAGCTTTGAGCGCATGGCAGGCGACCGCTCGTCGTCGTACGATCACTTCCTCGACTCGGCCAACCGGCAGATCGCCCGCCAGCAGCGGGGCGCGCAGGACCCCTTTTTCACGGCCTCGTCCCGGGGCAGCATCGCCGACGACGGCAGTGACCTCGTCGCGCCCAACCGGCCGTTTACGATGCACAGCCGGCGATCGTCGGCCGCGAGCATCTCGTCAATCGTCGATGAGCACGGCTCGTCGTCGCCGCTCAACAAGGCGATGGAGACGTTTACCGACGCTAACGGCGTTGTCGCCCAGGACTTTGTCCAGAAGCTCAAGCACCTCGACTCGGCCAATTCGAAGGGCGACCTCTGCATCGAAAAGTACCTCGAGATTGCCGAGAAGCAGCATTTCAAGGAGCTCCGGCGCGAAAAGATTGAGACCTCGAAGGCATCCGGCTACACGCCCTCGCTCTACACGGCCGAGGACGACGAGAACCTGATGCCCGAGATCCCGATGACACGCATGCAGTCCGTCCACTCCTCCTGGTCCACGAATGCCCGCCTTGCGGAGCTGACACCCCCTCAACCTCGCTTGCAGGATCTTCATGGGCCGCCAGGTTGGCGAGTGGCCGCTCTACTCGATCGTCATGTCGGCCGGCCAGCTCCTGTCGGCGTCGGCGTTCCAGCTTGTCCTGCTGTCGGGCACTGCCTCGCAGACCGACCTCGACCTCTACGTCATCGGCGCCGTCTTCTTCACCGCGACGATCGTCTGGTGGGCCATCTTCCGGACCCAGCCCTCGTCCTGGGGGCTGTCGTTCCCGTGGCTCTTCTTCACGCTCGCCTTCTTCCTCATCGGCCTGCCCTCGCTCCACGGTCCCTTCACCGCCGTCCAGACGCACCTTCAGGCGGCCGCGACCTGGTGCTACGCCATCGCGTCAGCCGCTGCCTTCCTCTTCTTTGGCATGAACTTTGGCGAGGAGGCCGGCGCGACGACCCAGTCGTGGATCTTCCGCGCCTGCGTCGTCCAGGGCCTCCAGCAGTGCTGGGCCGCCGTCCTCTGGTGGTGGGGCTCGCTCCTCATTAACAACGACCCGGAAAAGTACATCGCCCCGCGGGCGATCCTCGCCGTCGTCTGGCCACTTTCGCTCGTCTCGTTCCTCTTCTTCTTCGCACTCTGGTTCGGCCTCCCCCAGTACTACCTCCAGCGGCCGCCGACGGTCCCCAACTTCTATGCGACCCTCTTCCGGCGCGACATTGTCCGCTGGTTCCTCGTCGCCGAGATCCTTCGAGGTCGGTCCCTCACGCCCCCCCGCCCCGCCTCTGGCGAGCTGTCGCTGACGCCTCCTCCTCGCCCGTGCCCTTAGACTTCTGGCTCGCGCCGCCTGTCGGCCGCAACTGGAAGTTCCTGTGGTCGAACCCGGGCGTGCCCGTCTGGGCCGTCTTCATCCTCGTCCTCGTCTTCTTCATCGGCGTCTGGGCGCTCGTCCTCATGACCCTGACGCGGTACGCCAAGATCCACTCGTGGCTCCTGCCCGTCTTTGCGATCGGCCTCGGCGCGCCCCGCTGGTGCCAAATGTTCTGGTCGCTCACCGGCGTCGGTCATAACCTCGCCTGGGCCGGCTCATTCGGCCCGTTTCTCTCGGTCGCAACCTGGCTCTGGCTCGGCGTCCTCGATGCCGTCCAGGGCGTCGGCCTCGGCATGGCGCTCCTTCAGACGCTCTCGCGCTTCCACGGTTCGTCCTTGGCTCCCTCAATCGTGGCGTCGAACGCCCGGCTGATCTCCCTGCGTGCTCGCCTCCTCCAGTCAACGCGGCCCTCATGTTCTGCCAGTGCCTCGGCTCGGTCATGGTGATCCTCGCCAGGCTGGGCTCGCCAGACCGAGTACGTGCCGGGCTCTCGTCGCCTAGCCAGGACCTGTTTTCGGGCTGACCCAACACCCTTTCCTGTCACAGCTCGGCCCGTACACCGTCTTCCCCAACTTTGCCCTCTGGGACCGGGCGCTCGATGGCCTCATCGGCATGCCGCTCGGCTACCCGCTCTTCTGGATCTGCCTCCTCTGCCAGGTGGCCATCGTCGTCGGCTGTGCGTTGTCGTTCCGCATGCTCGCAGTCCGCTTCAAGTCCCGCTTGCTGATGCTGTATATGCCTCTCCCTCCCGGGCCGCCGCAGACCTCTGGCTCTTCCGCAAGGAGCAGCTGAACAAGCGTACGTCCAGCCCGACTCACTTGCGCCCTCTCATGCTCTCGTGTGTTGACCTGCCCGCTTGCCTCGCAGCCTGATGGAGCTCGCCAGCGTTCCCTTGCCTTCCTTTCTTCCCTCCTTCTCATCCGCGCCTGCAGGCGCAGCGACTGTCTCTCTAGCCGGCCTATCCCGCCTTTTCCTCGTTTACCCTCTAGACGTCCGCACCCAACGCATCACGATCCCCCCGTTCTCCCGCCCGCTCGCGCGCGCTGGCCTCGCTTCCGTCGACAGCCAAAGCCCGCGGTCGGTCTGTACGATCTCCCCCCTTTTCACCAAAACGGACGCTCTCCTCGCACTCGCTATCACTCTCCCTCCCTCCTTCCCACCCCTGCCTCTTCGCTTGCCTGTGTGTTGCGGAATTGCATGGGGCCCACGGTCGCTTTCTGGACTCTCGTCGACTGTGGTGGAGAAAGGTTGCCTTCATATCGATAGGGCGGGCTCGACGGCGAGCGCCTGCCGCTGCTCGGCCGTCAAGACAGCCGAGGGGAAGCGGTAGACCTCGAACTTGTGGTTGAGGCCCTGCTCGCTCTGGACGCCGATCGCGCTGCCGAGGCCGCCGCTCGCACTCGGAAGGACGACGACGACCTCGCGCACGCGCGAGTGGAGGAGCGCCATCGCGCACATGACACAGGGTTCGTGCGTCGTGAAGAGCGTGAGCGACGTCAGCAGGTAGTCGGCCCCGTTGCGGGCCGGCGTCGCGTTGGCAAAGGGCGGGCCGGTCCGGAGCGTCGCGACCTGGCGGACGGTGTTGAGGACGGCGTGTCGCAGCGGGAGGCCCGTCGAGGTCCGCGAATCGGCCGCTTCTGCACGGATGCCCGGCGTCGGCGGGATCAGGCCGTCGTCTTTCTTGGGCAAGATCGACGGCGGCGGCGAGGCGACGAGGGCAGCGATCGGCAGCTCTCCCCGTACTTTGGCAGCAAGAGCGGCAGCAACGACGCGGTCAACGCCCTCGCGTGCCCAGGCGACCTTGCCGGCCGTCCAAGGGCGGACCTCGACCCCGCCTCGCAACGGCAGGTACGGGACCGGCCAGAGGGCGCACTTGAGGACGTGTTGACTCGGCGTCCGGCCGGGGGACGTCGGCACCGAGGCCACGAAAGGCTCAAGGCCGGCATAGAAGGGCCCGAGGGCGGCCAGAGATGCGAGCAGCGAGGTCAGGTCGAGCAGGGCCGTCGGCAGCAAGGCGACCGAGTTGACTGGGTCATAGGGAGGGGGACGAGGTGGGCGCCGTGGGCGTCAGCAACCATCCCGCTCCAGCATGGTCCTGACGACGACAGAGCCACTAAGCTCGTCGACGCACGGGGGATACTACCACTGCCATCGTCATCCGCTACCTTCTTGCCCTTGCGAACGCGCTTTAGGTGCCGCATCCCTTCGTCCTCGTCGTCAGACCCGCCCGCGAGCCTGCGGACAACGGCGAGGACGTCGCGCGTAGCCGTCCCTGCTCCGGGGACATCGACCGCCCAGACGTCCATCCTCCCCCAGCCGTCATCGGCCTCCTCGGCCTCGCGGATCGAGAGCTCGTCGCCGGGGACGCGGACGAGCGTGAAGGGGTTGTGCTCGGCGGGGACGGCGGCGTCGAGCGAAGCTGGTGGGAGGGTCTCCGCCGGGTCGGTGAGCGGCGGCGGAAGCGAGAGCAGGACCTCTTCGGCCGTGAGCTCGGCTTCTGGGGGAGGAGGGGCGGCATAGTCCGCCATGTCGCCCATCTCGACAGCGATACGAGGACCGGGGCGAGGGCGAGTCGGGCTGGAAGAGGCAAACGGTCCCGTTGGTGGTCGTCCGTGGACAGACGGCGGTGTCCCCGACGCGTCTTCCGTGCCCCCCTGACGGTCATCGTCACCCCTCCTCCATCCCTCCTTCAATTTCCTCACCAACGCTAGTCCGTCAAACGATGGCCCGCGCCGTCCGGAAGAAGCAGATCGTCGAGTCGGACCCGGAATCCGATTCCGAATCGGAAGAGGAGGACGACGACGAGTCGGAGGACGAGCGGCCGGCGCGCAAGAAGGGCCGAGCCTCGACGTCGACCACGTACTCGCGCAAGGGTGCGGCTGCTAAGGGCAAGGCGCCGGCCAAGAAGACACCTGTCAAGAGCGGCAGCAGCGGCAAGGGCAAGCGTCGGGCAGCCGTCTCGGACGAAGACGACGATGACGACGAGGTGCTCCAGGTCGAGGAGGCCCGTGACGATGACGACGACGACGACGACGATGGCAACGAGGCGGAGGGGGACGGCGGTCGGCCGGGCAAGCAGGCCAAGGACAAGTCGGGCCCGGTACGTCCCAGACCGCTCTGCTCTCTGCTGCTGCCCTGATGCCCGCAAGCGGTCGGACTCGCGGGCTGACCCCGACGCGACAACGACTGCTGCTGCTGCGGGCCCCGTGCGCGGAACCCGACGGGCAGGACGTCAGCCGCTATGCCCAGCAGGTTGTTCGGCTCGCGCTCTTTGCCGAGGCCTCGCAGGGGATGCTCAAGCGCGAAGACATCAACAAAAAGGGTCGGTCCCCTACCCCTTACGTCTTACTCACCGGCCGGCAGGGCGGGCGCTGACCAAGGTCCGATGGCACGTCCTCGACCCGCCGTCAAAAGTCCTCGGCAAGGACACGCGTTCGTTCGCCGACGTTCTCTCGATCGCCCAGCGCATCCTCCGCAAGACGTTTGCGCTCGAGCTCGTCGAGGTCCGGTCGAAGGGCAGAGGGCTCGGCGGGGCAGAGGACGTTGCTGTCGAGGCGGACAGGGCGCGTTCGCAGGCGGCAGCGGGCAGCCAAAGGGCGGCGAGGAGAGGCACGGCGAGGAAGAAGGGCATTGGCGGCGGGAAGAAGCGCCCGAGGGGAGAAGACGAGAGCGAGAGCAAGAGCGATGATGACGACGACGACGACGACGACGACGACGGCGGTACGGCCAACGGACGCGTCTCGAATCGCAAGAAGTGTCAGTCCAAGGGAGCGAACGAGGGCATTAGATCACCCTCGTCCGCCCTTTTCCCTGACAAGTGACC
>Ga0308160_10002459_pt1 | contig 22412 bp, 26 predicted proteins | sample PhyFR1_FD_201036 | JGI IMG/M metagenome (GOLD analysis project Ga0308160, IMG submission 201036) | Phyllosphere microbial communities from UC Gill Tract Community Farm, Albany, California, United States - DLSLF.R1 | ecosystem: Host-associated > Plants > Phyllosphere > Unclassified | place: USA...
TTTTTGTAAAAATATTTTTTAAAACTTAACTTTTAATAGATGTGTTCGTTCTTTTATGATAAAATCATGCAATCTAAAAAACATACAGGAAATCATTCTATGTCTCTATCTCACCTTTTTATTTCAATCTTTAACAATGATATTAATGAAACACGAAACATTCTTAATATCAACCCAGATTTCACTGAACAGCTTATCGTTGATGATGCAGACATGAAAGAACTCTATACTTCATGTAATAAAAATAATCGACTGGATAACCCTTTATATCATATGGAAACGCCATTACTGTTTGCAGCTCGTTTAGGTTATAAAGATATGTGTAAAATGCTTGTTGACGAGTTTGGGGCTAATGTTAATGCTATTACTGTTTATGGCTTTAATGCCTATATGAATTCGTTATTCACTATCAGTAATGAAAATTTAGAAACGGCTCTGATGTTGCTTGATAATCCTGATTTAAATCTTGAACATACAACGTATAGTAAATATGATGCTTTAGCTCAGACTTTTAAAAGCTTTCATCATTTTCATGGGCAGGATAAGAATCTCTCATATAAACTCATTGATTCTTTGCTGGATTCTCTTACCAGTAAAGGCTTTGATATTAACAAAAAACAAGGTAAATATAACGATACAGCTTTCCTTGTTGCGGCAGGCAATCATAACTGGTTAATGGTTATCAATCTTCTTTTCAGGGGTGCAGATTACACTGTAAAAAATGACATGGGATACGATATGATGACCTATTTCCTTGGAAATCAGTATTTGCCACCAGATGCAAAAGAACATTATTTAAAACAGTTTAAATTGGCTGCTGAAAATTCAGGGCAGGCTTATGGCACATTTATTCTTCCAGAAGAACTTTATGTATGCTCAATTTCAGGAAAACCATTTAAGTTTGATAGTAAGCGATTTGGTTAAGAAATATTAAAGCCCACTTTGTGTGGGCTTTTTTTTAAATCCTTCTTTTCTTATTATTCTCTATTTTATCTGAATTTTTTATTTCATCAGTAATCATTTCTTTTTCTGCCATTGCTATTTTTTGTTTTACAAAATTTTGGATAGAAGTAAACACAGATGAGTATTTAGGATCATCTTTTTCCATGAAAACTCGTGGCATAAATTCATCACATTCAATAAGTATGATTTTTATTTTTTCATCATCAAACAAAAAAATATTATCTGATTGATTATTTTCAATTCTGAAAGGTAGCATTAACACATCAGATACATGATACTCAGGATTTTCCATACCTTCTATTCTCTGATATACTACCTGTATTTCCTGAGTATTATTTAATTCATCTTTTTCCAGACTTTGAGTGTTAAAATAATTAAATCTGTCTTTGTCGTAATAAAATTCAGCAAGAGTTTTAAATATATGCTGATAAAGTTCTTCTTTATATTCCATTTTTATATCCTTACAATTAAATTCTGTTTTTTGTTTTTGAGGTTAAGGGCATATCTTCTTTAAAGACTTCATTTTTTAGAATGAACTTTTCTATTTTAGATATTTTTTCTTGCATATCAGCAGCATAGTCTATGCTTTTTTCGCTTAATAAAAATTGAGTATTTTTCACAACTACTTTCGCAAAATCAAGCCTTTGTTCTTTTTCTAAAATATTATATAAAACATCAGTAAAGAATAAATTCATTTGAACATTCACTTTTTCTTCTAATAAAAATGAACTTCCATTATGCATATCACCTTTTATAAAGTTATTATAAAACAGAGCTATATCTAATTTTAATTCTTCTTTCGCTCGTGGTATGTCATCAAAATATTTATAATAATGATTCATAGTTGAATATATTACATCTTTTATTTTTTTACTTATATCTATTTTTATTGAATCATCAGATAATTCGTCTGATTGATTAAAACAGGCCATAACATCAAATGTAAAACTTTTTTCAGGATCTACTACCAGCATTTTTTTTATTATTGATGGAACCAGATATATATTAATATTTCTCAATTCTTCATTTAAATTGAAATCATTTTCATCTTTACCTTTATAAAAATTTTTAATAAGATCTTCTGCATGATAATTTATATCACTGGCTATCCTTATATATTTTTCAGGCAATCTCTCTACTTCTGTCCCTCTGGCTTCTTTTTTTATTATTGCGTTTAATTTATCAATTTCTATTTCAAATAAGGATTTTTCATTGTCAAAAACAGTGCTTAATGAATAAGGATTTCCCAATTTTCTATTCATTTTTTTGGTAAGAGAAAATTTTTTATCCATTTTTTCATTTATCAATAAATTTTTAAATTCTTCTTTTGTTTGTGCATTATTTTCTATTGTTATATCTGCATCTATTAAATTTTCAAAAAGAACCATTTTATGATTAATATTTTCAATATCATAATAATCTTTCAGATTTTGATTATTGAAATCATATCCATTTATCTTTAAGTGATAAGGTATTTCATTTGCATTTAAAAGAACTGTATTTCGTAAAATATCTTTAATTAGTAAATCTTTATCTTCTCTTGCAAACATATGCTTCTTAAGTAATGCTGAAAATTTTGAATTATATAATTCATTGCCTTTTTTAAAAATTGAATACCATATTTCTTTATCATCTGAATTATTCGTTAAATAAATATCTAAAGTATCATACATTCTTAATTGCAAAGGTTTATAATTATTTAAATCAAGAGACAGAATATCTTCAACAGCTTTTTTAGTTAATTCATTAGTATGCTTTCCTGAATCAAATAATTCTTTTATGAAATCTGAAAAGAAAAATTTTTCATCTCTGTAAACTTTATATTTAACTATTTCTTCCAGTGATATTGGCATCTTATCTGAATTAATTAACTCATTAATAATTTCTTTAAATAATGTTGGATATATATTTTCTTTATACTTTTCCCTGCTGGAAAAAATTCTACTCATTGGAGTTCTTTCATATTCTACATCTTCAACTTTACCATTCGATGCTGTTATATATTTTTCAATGTGGAAAACTTTATTTAAATTCAAACCTTTATCTTTTAAGTACTGTAATTTTTCTTTAAATATTTCACTGCCATTTTTTTTATCATTTAATGTTCCAAAATATTTAAGGATTGCATCAAAAGGATAATACTCTGTGGTTCTGAAGGTTTCCAGAACTTCATTTAAATCATATTCCTCAAAAACACTAAAATCACCTTTTTCTAACTGAGTATAAAATACATATTTCTTTTTATCAGTAGAGTTTTTTCTCAAGCTCATTATAATTTCTCTTATTTTTATTTTATATTTAATTATAACATTCTTATGATAAATATGAAGAGTTAACAATAAAAAACCAGATTGCATTCTAAGTTATCAAATGCTATTATTATTTATCTATTATGGAGGTCTATATGCAAAAAGAACTGGTTATTTTTTTAGATTTTGATGGTGTTCTGCATCACATTTTTCCAGTCAAAGGCAAAACCGATCAGGAAAATGAAATGTTTCATTACGTAGATTATCTTGAAAAAGCAATGAAAGTTCTTTCTGATAAATTCGAACTTAAAATTGTGTTCGCTACAAGCTGGAAAGAAAAATTTTCATTTGATGATCTTAAAGGTTTTTTTGAAGATTACCCTGCTTGTTATAATGCATTTATTGACTCAACACCTAACATTAAATCTGATGACCAGGGTTATAAGTGGCGAGAAGCTGTTAAGTGGATGGAAGATAATAACTACTCTGGTAATTATATTATCATCGATGATTACGCACCTATGTGGGATGGATGTGATAGTAATAATATCGTTGTTTGTCAGGATAAATTTGATGACGTTGAAATATCATCTCTTTTAGAAAAAACATCTCTGATGCTAAATCAAAAAAAAGGCTTTTCCCTTAAATAAACTAAATCCCACATTTGTGGGATTGTTTATATTCTTTTTTTATTATTGTTTTTTATTTTTTCTTCAAAATTATCAATTTCAGTTTCAATTAACATTTTTTCTGACATAGCCACTTTTTCTCTTATAAATTTATTTATATCTTTAAATATAAAAGAATTCGGAGAATCAATTTTATTAATATCATAATTATTCATCACTTTAGGTAAAGTAGAATCTGGTTTAGAGATTGTTATTTTTATATTCTTATCATCAAAAGAAAAAATATCATCTTTTTGATCATTCTCTATTTTAAAATAAATATAATTATCTTCACATGAATGATTTGTAACAATTTGATAAATTACTTCTTGTTTAGCACAATTATTATACTCATCTATTTCTGTTTTATTTATAACTATATTGTTATACCTTTCAAAATCATAAAACTGAGAGGTTAGTGCTTTAAAAAGATAATCATATAACTCTAATTTATATTCCATACGTTCCTCTTTTATATTTTTTTTATTAATGCTTATTGGGAATTTTTTTATATTGATTTAAAAAGAATTCTTTTAAACTTAATTGATTATCTTTTAATTGCACTATAGATTTTAAATTTATTTGATTGTTATTAATCATATAATCTATTAATTCAATTTCTTCTATTCTATTACCAGAATCCATTTTTTTTATAATATAATTTAATATTTTATTCATATTCACATGATGATATTGTTTATTTAAATTATTATAACATATATTTTTAAAACTCCATATCAATAATAAAAAAGCCCGGCGAGGGGCTTTTATTATTTGCTTGCTATTGAATTTTGGATTTGCAACATAATATCTTTATATTCTATAAGATATTTTTCCTCAACATCTTCTATAAAATGATCAAGAATATCCATTAATTCATTATGAGTATGCTGATATTTTTCACCAATAAACTCTAAATCTTTATCAGATGCATGTCTTCTTTCAAATTCATATTTTTGATAAAACTCTATAAAATGAAAATGTCGAGGGTAATTTCTTAACGACCCTGAAAAAGTACGGATATCATCAATCGACAATGTTTTTAACATATCATCTACACAGAATCCTTCATTTTGATCAAGTAAACGAATAGTTGCTATCATAAGATCTTTAACCCTAAAAGATTTTACAGCTTTATCATTTATATCACGATTATAACGAAACCAATAATTAGGGTATTTACTTTTTTCATAAAAATAAAGAAACTCATTAAATTTTTTTAGTTTTATTAACTCATACATTAAAGAAACAGCATTATCTCCACCTATTGGGAATAGCAAACTATTAAAAAAACCTGATTCATCTATTGCCTTTAATGTTTTCACATTTATATTAGTAAGTGGTATGGTAATATAACCATCCATTTTGGAAAATAAATCGTCTAACTGATCTTCATCATCATGGCATTTTATTGCTTTTCCTATAAATGATATTACCTCTTTCTCCAGTTTTAACTCTTGCGTATCAGACATAGCTTACCCTCTTTTAAATTAAACGTTTTTTATTATACATTCATCATCTCTAAAAATCAGCATTTTTTACATTACTATATCAAATAAGGATTTTAAAAGAAGATAAATGTTTCCAGGTCAAAATTAATTGATCAGATTAACTTAAATGATATTGTTTTTATTATTAATTTATTATATTTCATATCAGGAGAAATTTTATGAATTGGAGTGATAAAGATTTAGAAAAGTTATTTATGGTAGCAAAAAAATATGATTTTAGAAATATTGAATATAATATAGATGTAAATACACCTATTGTAAAAGAAATATTTAATGAGGCTAACATTGCAGGAAGAGATATAAGATCTATTTTATATCAATTAGCAAATATGAATTTTTTTAATAGTAAAAGAGATAGTAAAAAAAATGGTATTTTTTACAGAAAGGACAAAATTAGATTTGATGATTTTAGTACATCCCCAAATTACAAGAAAATGAAGGATGATGAAATAGAGCACCTAAAAAATCTTGTCTTAGAAAAAACGAAAAACTCATATAATTTAGATGACTTAATTTCAAAAATATCTGAACATATGTCAGATAGAACAGCAATGAACATTAAAAAGTGTTTATTTAAATTGAAGATTATATATTTAAATAATAAAAATGAACATTGTATAAATGAAGAATTTGGATTTTTTAAAAACACACCTCAAGAAGAAAATATTACACAACTTATCCTTGATAAAAAAATTCCTGACGAATTAAGCAAAAATATTAACAGTATTAGAGAGGATATTTCAAAGATCTATAATCCATATACCATAGATCAACCCAGGATTATTTTTAGTAATGATGGAACGGGTTTTGGCAAAAGTTATGGAGTTTTTGATCAATTTATATCTAATATACATACTACAAAAAAACATAAAAATATGTTTTTTATTACACCATTAAAATCTCAAATTAAAATAGATGATGAACAGATAAAAAAAGCAAAAGAAAAAAATATTGAATTTTTAAGTTATTTATCAAGAGCCGATATATCTAATTTATATTTTACTGATTGGATTACAAACCAACCAAATATCGAAAAATATAGAGGGTGGATTAAAACCAATAAAAAATATAATGGCGCATTAATTAGAAATGAATTATTTAAATTTGACTCTATAATATCAAGCCTTCAATATATAGAAAATAATATAGAAAATAAAATACAAAATGACAAGAGTATTGATTTTTATGAATTAGATGAATTAAAAAATGAAAAAAATAAAAAAGAAAGACAAATAATTGAAATTATTGAAGAAATAAGTTTAAAAATTATTAATTTAAATTCAGATAAATTATCAACACTTTCTATTTTCGAAAAAGCGAATAACAAAAAAGATATATATACTCTTTATGCAGATATTATAAAAACAGTATTTCCTATAGAATACTGTAAATTTAAGCCTTGTATATTATTAGCTACCACTGATAAATTTGATGTTAAAATTCCTGTTTTAATAAAAAAAATAAAATCCCAAGAATTCACCATAAAACGAAAATCTTTTTATGAATTATTAGGACAAAAAAAAGAGTCAGATGATGAGGATACATCTCTTGCACAATATATAGATAAGAACTTTGAAAATCAATCTCAATTTCTTAAAAATGATTACCTTGTTGCCGATGAAGATAATTATTTTAGGCGTAATAATATATCTTTTCATCTAATCATAGATGAAGAGCATGACTCATATAAAAAATTCTTTAATGCTGGAAAAATTAACCTTATAGATGAAGATTGTAAACTAGAAGATGTACTAGCTTCTGTTTACCGTTTATACCTTGCAAATGAAAATAATAAAGAAAAAAACAACTATTCAATGGCAAATGAAGAAGGTGAATGTTTTATAAATTGTCTAAATAGTTTATTTAAAAAATACTGTGACATATCTAATTCAACATCTATAAAGCAAATACTTAAATTATTTTCCAATAATACTAATGGTATTGCCATAGATGGAAATCAAATAGAACATATCTCAAATATAACTAAGAATATATTTAACTTTTCACCAAAACGATTTTTTAATGAGGCTGGATTAAAAAATATTAGTTTTAGATCTCATAATAATAATACAGTGTGTGAAGTGTATACTAAAATAGATAAAAATGACACTAATCCTACAATGTATGATATTTACCAATTAATAATGGTTGTTTTGGCTGCATGTTCTAAAATTAAAAAAAATGGTAAGCTACATAAATCTCTTGGATTAAGAAGAGAAAAAAATCATAATACACCATTACACATGTTTATAAATAAAGCCACATCTGTTAGAAAGGATGTTAATTATATATTTAATAGAACGGATAATGAGGATCTTATTGTTAATTACTTTTTCACATATTTTCAACCAAAAACAATTTTTTCAATACAAAAAAGAAATGATTTTACTTTTATTCCTGAATCTCATGGTATTATTTATATTGATTTTAGCATGGAATTAAGAAAAGAACTTCCCGAAACTAACATTGTTAAATTATTATATAATACAAATAATTCTATTGTTACTTTAAGTGCTACAAGTGGTATTAAAAACAACTTCACAGGCAATTATAATAGAAATATGTTAGAAAAATACAGTTCTAAAGAAGCTTTGGATTATCTTTTGATCACAAGAACATTAGAGGACGCAAAAAAGCTTGAATTATTGAGAGAAAAAAGAGCTTTAATCCGAAATGTATCTATAAAAGAGATAGAGCAAAATAATCCTAATATAACTGAAAATTTATCGGATAAAAATTTTCAAATTGTTTACAAAGAATGGATTTCAAAACTTAAAAATTATGCACCAAAAGGTAAATATCACTTACTTGAACACAAAAGACAACTTCAAGCCCTATTATTATCTGCTTATGATGAGAAAAATACATTAGTATTATCTTTAACCAATAATTTTATAAAGACCATGAAAAAATATCTGGAAAGTAATTCAGGTATTATGAATAAAAACATTCAAATCCTGGAAAATAATAATTTTTCTATTTTTAATTTTAAACCATTTGCAGAAAAGCCTAAATTAAGGGTAATTTTATTTAATTCTGATTTAGATAAAAGAGTTAATGTTAGAAGTTTTACGGAAATCGATGATATAAATACAAAGCTTGTTTTCATTTCATCATATAATAGTGCCGGAACAGGATTAAACTATTTTGTAAAATATGTTTCTAAAACAGATAAAAACTTATCATTAGAAGAGGACTTTGAACGATTAATTTTGATAAACACACCTTTTTATAGTGAAATTAAAGATAAAAATGGATTAAATACAGTTAATAATTATATAACATTATTAAAATATTATTCAGAAGAGTATAATGGTATTAAATATTTAAACGATTTTAATACTAATTTAGTTAATGGTGATAATTATCATATATTAATTAATGAGCATAACCTAGCAATATTTAAAGTTATTTTACAGGCTATAGGGCGCGTTGAAAGAAAGGATTCTAAATTAGAAAGCGAAATCTTTATCCCATCAGAATTAATTGAATCTTCTACTTTACAATTTATAAATCTAAATAAAAATGGATTAAATGAGATCATGATTAATAGTATGTCTTTATTAAATACTAATTTTATAAATTATTGCTTAACAAAGGCTAAAGCACAATCTTTTAAATCTAATGAAAAAAGAGTCCATTTTGAAAATGAAATAAAATGCAATTTCAATGATTTAAAATATTTTATAGATAATGTATTGTTATCTAATTTAAGAGATTACAGAGATGGTATTACAAATGATATATCTCTTAATGAGGATTTAAGACATAAAGATACCATTTTTAATCCCGAATCTGCTATAAAAAGATTAAAAAACAATAAATTTATAAAAGATAACAATTATGAACATATAATAAACAAAATGTATATTGATACTCATCAGAATAATTTGCAAAATATAAAATTTTGCTTATACAGAGATGACATCACCACATTAACGGATCTAAATAATGGATTTTTATTTTATGAACCTTATCAAATGATAATGCCTCATTATAATGAAAATGTTATTAATAATCCAGACTCTTTACCCTTTTATGTTTTTAATCCTTATTACAATATAGATATAGAACAAAATTATAGATATATTCCTAATCCTTATTTAATTCCACTTCTGATGGGAAATATGGGAGAAATTCTTTTTAAAGATGTTTTAAATCAATTATCAATCAAACCATTATCCATTTCAGAAATGAAAAATAAAATTAGCCCAGAGCTTTATGAACTTTATGATTTTTATATTGAAGTAAACAATAAACTTATTTGTATTGATATAAAAAATTGGTCTAATTCTTTTGAAAAAGTAGAACTTTCATTACAAATGCAGGTGAAAGCCGAAAATAAAATACAAACAATCAAAAATATTTTAAAACAGAAAAATATAAATTATGACAAAGTTCATTTTGTATACATCAATACTAAAATTGAGAATAATGAACTCAACGTTCAAACCGAAATAGATAAAAATCAAAATATTTATTATTTAAATTTATTTAAAATATATGAAGAATATAAAACTAATCCAGATAATGTGAATAAATCTTATATTTCTAAGAAAGTTATTTTAAATGATATATTAAATAAACTACTTAAACTTGGAGATATATAATATGTATAATAAAATTGATAATCAAGTGAAAGCTAAAACACAAATGTTTTTAATAACTGATGATGATAAAGTTATTTTAAACAAAATACTTAATAATTTAGACTTAGATATAGCATTTAGTTTTATAACTTTACCCAAAAATAAAAACAAACAAGAAAACTATAAAGAAATGCATAAACAAATAAAAAAAGCCATTAAACACTTTACTGGAATAGATAAATTATACCAATATGAAACCTTTATTGATAAAAAATCATCTAAATGTTATTTCTTTTATCTTAATCACACAAATAATTCTTCTCGTGCAGATGAAATTATCAATAATTTATTGTTAACACCGCTTAATTTAAAAAGTATTTTATCTATTTTATTTTCATTGTCTGTAAAAAAAATAATAATAGATGAGACACGAGAAGAATATGACATTCCACCTTCTTTTTATGGGGATAAATTATATATTGGATCAAAGCTTCAGGATGATAAGCCAAATAATAAAAATCAGTTTAAAGTAGATACTTTTGAGCCTCAGATATTTTTTACAGATAAATCATTTTTAGTTTTCAATCTAAAAAACAAAACATTTTTATCTCAATTAAATGAACTTAATTTAATCGAAAGTGAAAAATTTAATAACCTCATGTTTAAAACTAAATTAGGCAATCTTCATTCTAATAATGACATGGAATTAGATGCGTTACAAAATAATAAAAGCAAGTTCATGCAATATAAAAGTTATTACCCTCAATGCAAAAATTACTCTTTACATTTCTTGCATAAAAAATTTATACAGCTTTTAAATCAGCTTAATATAAGTTATAAGGAAGTTTATTTTGAAGCTAATTATATTATAAAAAATTTTATTAAAATTGAACCAAAAATAAAAAGAGAAGTTATCCTGTTGGATAATTTTGAATATGACAATAACCAGATTATATTTAAAGAAAATTTACTATCTCAAATAAAAGAATACCTTAAAATATCTATAACTCAAAATATAGATAATAATTATGGCATCAATAACTTAAATAATAAATATAACTATCTGTGTATTAATACAAGTCATTCCAGAAATGGAGCTAGTATAATAGCTAAAAACAATAGTAAGGATATTAAAAAAGAGTTAAATAACTTTCTACAAGCCTACAGTTTATATTTAAAAAACAAAGAAGAATATACATTCGATTTTTACACTACCTTTAAAATATCAAATATGGAAAAAGAAAATAAAATTGTAACGCAAGGCATTAACATTGATGAAATATTAAAAAAAGACAAAGGGAATGAAGGTAAGTATTTATATAAAGAAATAAATGATAATAAATTGAAAAAAATAAAGAAAGAGTTGTGGTTAAAAGAATGTATATTCTATGATAAAAAAATAGAGGAAATAGAACTTTTAAATGGTAAATATACTTTGTTTTTTAATCGTAATACGATTAAAGGAAATCATTTTATTTCTGTTGTAGACATCCATATCATCAATAAAACATTAAATATAATTAATAATAAAATATATACCGATATTAATAAATTTAACTTTGAATTTTCTCACAATGTTATATCCAAAGTTAATATATCAACACATAATAAAGCTTTTTATATATATGACAATGATAACAATATATTACTGACATCTTATACATCAATAAACATACCGAAAATTATAGGTAATCATAATTTTAATAATATAGATTACTTTAATGAAAATAATGATTTAAAGAAATCTAATAAATCTGAAATTTCACCATTACCTTATTATTTAACCCCTAAAAAAGAAAAACAATCCAATTTCGTATTTATACAAGAAAAAGATGAAGATTTATATTATTTTGTCTCACAGAAAGGTAATCCTAACATTTCATTTGATAAACAAAGACTGATAAATTCAATTTTAACAGTAGATAACAATAATAATAAGGTTAAACAGTTAGAACAGAAAGTTACAAAATTATTTTTATCCAGTTTTACTGATAATATACTTTTAAACAATGAAGTAAGTAAATCTTCAATACTTGAAAAGATAGCTAAAGAATTTATACTTGAATAAAAAAGCCCCTCGCGGGGCTTTTGCTTTAGTTAGGATATTGTCTTATTATATCGCCCAGCTTATCATACTTAAAGCTTGTCTTAGCTACTCCATCAGGGTTTTAACTGTATTAATATATCTGTTATGTATTTTATGCATAGAAGGCAAGAGAGTTTGGTGTTTCTTTTGCAGTCTTACAATGGTGGTATATTATAAACCAGATAACATTACGTTTACGGCCTGCCACTTATCACTTCCTGAATATCTAAAATTTAACAAATGAGGTTTATGTTTAGATATATATCCAAAAAATATAAATTTTGATTGTGTTGTTATATTTTGTTGTTTAGACTTCCATTCTTGATATTCATCTCTTATTAAACTTTCTGCTTCTTTTTGTTTCATTTTCTAGTACCTTTATAAATTCTTTGACTGTTAATATTAAATTTATATATTTTAATATTAACAGTCAATATAAAACATTTATTTTTTCAATTTTTTTATATATTGCATGTAATTTTAAAGATGAAGAAAATATTAAAAAAGCCCCTCGCGGGGCTTTCGTTTTAATTAGGATATTCTCTGATTAATAAATCTGCTGGAATATCTTCCAACTTATCGCCTTTAAAATTAGTTTTGACAGCGCCGATAGGATTACAACCAATCTGCTTCATGTGAAAAGCTATGCCTTCCTTCTTACAAAAGTCTCTAATCTTTCTCGCCAATCAACATTAAAAGGTCTCGCATCCTTTGGATCGTATCCTATCTCAACAGATACACCAAGCCAAATAAAATCTGGTAATTTATCAAATCCTTTTAATTCACAATATTCATTAACTAAAGTTTTCATCCTTTCAGATATTTTAGTCAGGACTAAATATTTGAGCCAATTATAAGATAACATTTTATCAAAGATCTTAAATACTAAATCTTTTGGAACTTCTTCGTAAAACAAATCCGACATAGAGTTAACGAAAATAATACTAGATTCTTTCCATCTCTTAGGCACATTAAATAATTTTTCACCTGCAATATTTACTTTTCCTGTCCAGACAGGCTTTCCATTAGTGGCTATTGTTGTTAAACCTTTATATTTGGCAACCCCCTTACTTTCGGCTTCATTACCAACAAACATTGCATATGTAGAAAATAGATGTAAAACATTAAAATTGATAATTTTTTGTTATGTGCTATTATATTTTTATTTAAGGAGATAGAAAATCATATGACATTCACAGAAAGATTAAACCATTTACACTTACTATTAGAACAAGATTTAAACAATTCAGTGTTTATTCAAGGTAAACACTTAAAATATTCGGATGCTTTTCAATATATATATAAAAATATTGAATTAATAATTGGGGCTAATACACATAATAATATTATTTTAGCAAATATTCAATTCCATGAAGGAACTCCTATGATAAGATGCATGACTGATAATCTAGATCTAGATTTATCTACTTGCATTGTAGGACATGTGATTTTTTTACCTGAATCAGATAAAAATAATTTTTTTGCTTTTTTCTGGCATATGGCACATGAAATGGTTCATGTTTTTTTAAGTATAAAAGATAATACACTCCCTTCTTCTTATCACACTCCGAGTGTTTTAGAAGAAGGATTAGCTACATATATTGCAAAATATTTATATAATCAATATTTTTCCAGTATAAATATTTTATATCCCCAAATTCTTAATAACGATTTTGCATATGATTATGCAGAGAATATTTATAAAAAAATTATGACATTAAATAACAATAATATTTCTTTCATTAAAAAAATAAGACAAACAAATCCCTCTTTAAAACTATTAAATAAAAATGATTTTCGACATATTATTATAAACCAACAACTAATTGATGAATCGGTAGCTGATTTTCAAAGTAAATTTAATAGAGTTCCAGGAACTTATTAATATAAGGTATATATATGAATATATTAAATTCAAGTGAACATTACTTTTCGCAAAAATATAAACTATTTTGCGATGAAATAGATTATTTTAACTTTAGTTATGATTGTGATTATGATCTAATTTTTTTTGTTAATAAAGTTCTATTTTTATATGAATCAGAATTCTATTTTCACTTAGATAAAATATTAAAAAAACAAACAAAACCAATTGAAACTTTAATTCTAGTGGGAACCGATAATCCATTGATTTTAAATCATAATATTATACCATCTGTTTTTAATATTTTAACCGATGGTATTGAGTTTTTTTATTTTAAATCTTATTATAATTCTTTAATTAGTGTTCCAGTCTTTGATTATTTATTCAATTACTTATCCGCAGAAAAATTATATATTTCTAATTCTGTTTTTGATAAAATCAGTAATGGCACTATAGATGAAACTTTAAAATCTACCCCAACTATTTTGAAAATAATTAAAAAAGATACACATTTTAATGTTGATAATATTTTCAATTTTTTATTTACTAATAATTATATGCAATATGATTTAAGAAGTTTATATAGCCATTATATGTTTAAAAATATAAGCCAGATAAAGGCATTGAGTCATATTTACTATCTTTTTATAATTAATTGGGTTTTAATAAAAAACACAAAAGGACTTATTTATGAAAAAAAATGATTTATTTTATATATTTTTGAAGCGGGAAAAAAATGATAAAATCAAGTTAATGTCTAAAAATATAAATTCTAAAAGATGTAAACAATGGTTTAAATATTTTATTGATAGTGTTAATAATAATAATAAATATAAAACCGAATTGAAAAATCAAGTAGATATTGACATTATTAATTGTATGACACCATATTTAAAAAAATTTAATGGTAAAGATATTTATCTTTTTATTTTTTCAATTTGCGGTCAAGAATTTAATAAATTATATTTTATAAACAACATTATTGATAATAATATTGATCTCACCACTTATCTTAATGAAATAAAACAACATATTTCTTTATTTAACAAAAAAACAATATCCGAAAATGAAAAAAAACAATTAATTTCTAAACTAAATAAAATATATCAAGAACAGATAAAAGAAGGTATGGAATTTATGCCTTACCCCAAAAAAGTGTTATTAAATGATTCTTTATTCATAAATAATATAGATAAATATGTTCAACAGTTTAACAAGTATCAATTTAATTCTATTGGCTTATTATTATCTTTAAAAGAGGTCATAAATGATGATTCTCAACATCTTGGACTTAACGTTCAATATGTAATTAATAAATTACCTGATAATATAAAAGATATAATATCAAATAATACTATAGAATATTCTTCTTTAAATTATGTTGAACAATATAATCAAAGTATTTCTTTTTTAGAACAATTAGAATATAATTTATTATGTTTTAAATTAGCAAATAATTTGATAATATTAAAAAAATTAAAAGTAATATTAAGTTACAAAAACGATAGCCTATTTTTTAATATTTTTGGGCAATCTATTATAAATAATATATATAATAAAATTAAACCCAATTTTATATCTAATATAGATGATCATTTCATTAGATATTCTACTTATTTTATAATGGATTCTATATATGCTTTTCTATGTGGTTATCATAAAGCTATTTTTGGTGTAATTCCTATTATAGAAACTATATATAAAAAAGCATATTGCATTCCTGATAATCATAAAAATGCTAAATTTATAAGTAATATACCTGAATTGTATAATAATGAGATGATCCGAAATATTTTTTTAAAACCTTCTCAATTAATAGAAAATAAAGAAGATCCTATTAAATATTGTTTAAATATTAAAAATGATTTTTTTCACTATAAATTTAAAGATGACGAACTTATGGAGTACATGGCTATGTATGTTTTTGAATTTTTAATGAAAGAATTTGTTTTCTAAAATATAGCACCATCCCTGTGCTTTTATTTTAATTAGGATACTCTCTGATTAATAAATCTGCTGGAATATCTTCCAACTTATCGCCTTTAAAGTTGGTTTTAACTGCTCCAACAGGATTACACCCAATCTGTTTCATGTGAAAGGCAACACCTTTCTCTTTGCAAAAGTCTCTGATTTTTCTTGCCCAATTAACATCAAAAGGTCTTGCATCATTTGGATCATATCCAATTTCCACGGACTCACCGCCAGCAATATACCAGTCCATGACAGGATACTTAGAGAAATCGACTTCTTCCAATAAAGGCTCACAGGAAACGAACTTAACATATGCTTTCGTTTCAGCTAAGTAAGGCAACCTCAATGCTGCTCTCTTGTTATCCTCAACAGATACGCCAATCCAGATAAAATCAGGTAAGATATCGATATTCCTGGCTTTGCAATATTTATCAATCATATCCTTCATTCTGGCTTCTCTTTTGGTTAATACTAGGTATTTGTGCCAGTTATAAGTCATCATTTTATCAAATATTTTAAAAATCAACTCTTCTGAGACTTCTTTATAGAATAAGTCTGACATAGAGTTAACAAAAATAATACTCGATTCTTTCCATCTCTTGGGTTCATTAAATAATCTTTCTTTACCCACATTAACTTTCCCTGTCCATACAGGCTTTCCATTAGTAGCTATTGTAGTTAATCCTTTATATTTAGCAACGCCTTTATTTTCAGCATCATTACCTACAAACATGGCATAGCAATTTTTACAAGCAGGAGATACTTTTTCACAACCAGCAATAACATTCCATGTTCTGTTAGCCCACGATATATTTGTTTTTTTATTGAAACTAGACATACATTCACCTTTTCTTTTAATTAATTATTTTCAAAAGAGAGGTTTTTTAGACGTAAAAAAACCTCCAGAAGGAGGTTACTTTTTTACAAAGTAAGCCGGCCTTCTATACAAGCAGAATAGATAGAGTATGTTGTCGGTGTAGGCTTAATTTCATAATTTTTATCCTTGTTTTATATTTTGTTTCATAATAGAAAACATCTTATCAAAATAAGAAATATAAATCAATCTTTTTTTTATAATAGAAAACCCCTTTCGGGGTTTTGGGCGGCTAAGCTGTTTATGAGCGACGTAAGACTGGAAGCCGTTCCAGTTCCTTACCAGATTTAATGAGAATATCACAGATTAGTATTGAAATAAAATATTTTGTCTTTTTTATGATTTTTTTCAGAAAAAATCATAATCTTCTTCATCATATTTGAATTTAATAATCATAATTGCCATTCCCTCTATTTATTTATAAATTTACAGTTAAATTATCTTATTTAAATAATACATCGCAAATTTTATTAACTAAATGAAAGCCTATCAGCGATAAGCTTTCTACTACCCTTTGCCCTTTTTACTAAATGTGTGATACCAGAACCTATGAAAAGGGGAAGTAAACAACACGGGCTTCAATTATAAAATAGATAATATGTATATGATTGTCAATATTTCTTAAAATAATTTAACATACTTAATGAGTAGTATTTTTATTAAATTTATCTGTTATTGGATCATATTTAAATTTTTTATTTATCTCATCTACTTTTAATTTAATAGAACTTAAAAAAACTCTATGTTCATCCCATTTACTTCTATTTACTTCTTCTGCATATAATATTTTATCTTTCATTAATACCCCTTATTTATGTTTGTTTATTTTTATAACCATGTCGAATTTCATTTCTTTATTATGTTTAATTATAAAATATGTCTTTTTTAAAGATAAAGCTAAACAAAAAAACAAAAAAAGCAACTATAAAGAACGCATCTAAATATATAACAATAGCATTAAACATAGCTAAGTAATTTATATCACTATTCCACTGAAAAAACATAACGCCATTTAGAAAGGTAAACAATATAAGAACAAATAAAAACCATCCTTTAAAAAAAATGTCTGATATTAATAATTTTTTATTCATAAATAGCCTCAAATTTAATATATTTACTTTATAAACATACATATGATATGCAAAATAAAGACATATTTTACAAAATTTAATTCTTAATTAAGACGTGAAATTAGATACAGAATACGCTCTAGATCCATTTTTTCTTGCATGTTAGAGCGAGGTATATAATGGATGACAGGATCTTCTTTTAGTGCTAATTTTAATTGCTCATACTTTTCTAATTCTTCTTTGTTATTTTTTATCATTATTTTTACCTACATAATTATAATAATTATATTAATTATATTAATTATATTAATTATATTAATTATATTAATTATATTAATTATATTAATTATATTAATTATATTAATTATATTAATTATATTTTATCTAATATTTATTGCATATTCTATGCGCTGTCAACATATTATAATTAAAACATTATGTTTAGGGAAAATAAAACTTTTAGGTGAAAATTTTGTTTAAACTGAAAAGGTTTTTCATAAAATTCTGAATTATAAGTATCATCCTTGCTTACAGGAAGTTCTGGAATAGATTTACCAAAAACATTTAATAATGTTGGAGTATATGTTTCTCCTTCTAAGAGAGCATGTTGAAAATCTAAAAAGATATCATGCTTATCTGTATATGATGTCATGCTACAAAAATCTTCGTAAAGTTCTAACCTATTCAAAAAGGTAATGGTTTCACCCAGAAGAAAAGCCCCCTAAAAGAATTATTAAAATAGTCATATTCATAAGATGAGTCTTTATTTTGACGAATAGATTCAAATTCGGGACTATAGTATTGTTTATTAATTTGCTTTTCGATTAATTCATCAGTGCATTGTAATTCCAACAAGAGAGCTTTTATATAAGCTCGCTGTTCTATATATTCTTTTGACAAATTAGTGATAATTTTATTTTTAAATGTATAATCTAAACTATTACCAATAGATTCAAAATCAAGATCATAATTATTTTTTATTGTAATGCTTGGCTCTTGTGCAAATATGTTCTCAAGAATAAATAATTTTCTCATAATTAATACTACTGATTGAGAGGGTAATCTTTTTTCTTGCTCCCAATAGTGTTGTTCAATAGAATTCATAAATCTGTCCGTATTATATCTTTATATTTAACTATTATATCTCACTTTCTTATTTTAAGAAAATAATTTCATTCAAATCTTATTAGCTGCCAAAAAGCGTTTAAGTTGATTAGTTATTCTACTAACTTGTTTACCTTGTTTCATTTCAAGAGCATTACGGGTATTATTTATTACAACAGCATCATCTCTTGTAAAAAAATTATCATTTGTCAGTGAATCAGGATGTTTTTTTACAGGTAAGATGGACATGCAATTCTTTTTATTAGACATAAAACCTCTTTAACTTTCAAAAAAGACTTCTAATCTTATTTTTATTATATTTTAATGTATGTCAACTACTTTACTATCATAAATTATAAAAGGGACACCTTACTCCCTACATATTTTTTTGTAATTTAAATTTTAAATCCCTATATAATAAAAATATTGACAAGCATTTTTTAACATGTTATTTTTTATGTGTTACCACACAATGTGGATTCAAAGTTACCTAGTGATCCATAAACGTTGTCGGTTTGTTCTGGCAACACCCCCTACTTAAATGTAGGCAACGACTACCATGAGGTGGTCGTTTTTTTATTATAATTATATGGGTATATTCAAATTAAATGCATATAAGTTCTTGGTTAATTTTTTATAATATTGACATTAGTATAACTGTACACTATTATTACTTTAGCCGCTATTTAGTAGCACTCATGATAGGGTTGCAGGTGCATTGCACGCTGTTAATTCCGCCGAATTTTAGTTAGATTTTTTAGATAAAATTTTGAATAGTAAGTTTCCTTTACAGTTATCTTCATTTAGTTTTACCGAAAAAATTTCACACTGTGTTGATTTTAGCTCGTTTGTATTAGTCAGTAAAATGAAACCGACATCTAAGTAACCATTGATGGTTTTATTCTTATTAGACTCAATAAACTCCTTAGCCCAAAAATAGTAAACCTCGGTTTTATATATTATTTTTAGAAAACCATTTTCATATATTACTCGAATATCCTTAATATCCTTACATAGCAATGGCCTTATTTGTCTCCTTAAAACTTCAGACTCATTGATACCTATAAATACTATATTAGGATATGAAGTAAATTCGCAAAAGCTAAAACCCTCAACAAAATTAACATTTTTTCTTTTTAATAAGCAATTAAACATCTGGCACCTCCATTCTTTATTGTTGATACCAGATAACTATATTCTGTCAACTTATTGAATCATTAATTCAACGATACCTATTAATTATTTGTAAAAATTTATCTTCTATCCAATTTCAATCCCCATATATGGGGCAAGTATAAAAAACGCTTTATTTAAAGATTTTACTTATCTTTTAAGCCCCATACATGGGGCAAGTAGATTTAATGTGATATATAAACAAGTAAAATTACTTTTAAGCCCCATGTATGGGGTAAGTAAGAACTATTTTGTAAAATAGTCTTATTTTTCAAAATGTTAAAGAATATTGCCTTAAAAAAGCTAATTTATTAACATTATAAAAAAATTAATAAAATCACATATATATAAAATAATATTTATTTTAGGTATATAATTAGTTTCTCTTTAAAATTATATTAAATAATTAAATTGTCAATTTATTTGATAGACAAAAATACAATGTTATTCTATATTGAAAAATCTCCTTCACTAAAATACGGAGATATATGGCGAGATAAAACTAAAAAGAGAAAAAATTATGAAAATAATAGAATTAAAAGAGAGCAAAAAGGTCAACTATTTTGGATTCATTATTATAATTCCCTGGTTCGCTAACTATTTAGCAGTTGATCAGGATGGAACATTAAATGCTTTTCGAAATAAACCTGAACTGAACGAAGAAGGATTTTTTTGGTGGACAGATCCTACCTGTGAGCAATTTCAACAAGTTGCTGTTGTTGATCTTGAAGGTATGAACTGGAAAGAAACTCTTATTAAAGTATAATTACAAATAAGCCACTTATGAAGTGGCCTTTAAACTAATTTCGTTCATTACTTCTTTTCACTATCTCACTTACTTTTGGATAAAGCTCCTGAAACTCTGGATTATTAATTACTTCATCAGCCGATACTGATACTACACCTCGATTTGAAACTTTTAAGGAAGAATAACTATTTTTTATTTTACTCACCATTTTCTTTTCGGCTTCAGATGGTGCTAAATCTAAAAATCTTGCTATACAGAGCAGTATATTTTTCATATTACCTCCATTTACAAAAAACTTATTTGATTAATATATAACCTGAATATCATTTTAAAACAAGATAATCACCGAATCTACGATCTAAAACGTGTTCTATTATCATTTGAATAAAACTATAATAATGCTCTGTAACATCTACCTGTTTTTTAGCATTTGCATTATAAAGTGGAATAGCTTTCATATACTCTTTTAATTTTAATGATATATTTTCTGGCACTTTATCAACTTTATATAAACAACTAATTTTATTAATATCTAAGTAAGACTTTATTAAAGATAAAGTTATTTCTTCTCCCTTAACATCACGATAAAATACCAGAATATCTATTATATTACGAAATAGCACAATAGCTCTGACACGCCATACATCTTTTGCATCACCAACTGTTTCTATAAGAGCTTCTTCAAAAATATCCCCTATTTCCTGCCCTGTTCCATCCTTTAATTTCTTTTGAAATAAATAAGGCAATTTTATATTGTAAATTAGAGAAACTGTTTCTTCCTCATTCTTCATATATCATTCTCTTTTATTAAAGAAGTTCATACAATACAGGAAATTCGGTCTGATATTTTATAAAAAATTTATAGCTACCATTAATATTTCCAGTGCAGGTAATTTCCACCCAACGACTTGCATCACCACCAATATATGTAAATGGTCTATTCTTCATTTTTTTAAGATAAGGGAATTCTTTTTGAAGGACAGGCAAATGAGTGTTGAATGCTTTCTCACATTCTTCTGATGTTTTAAAGTTTGTATTTCCGTAAACAGCATAAATTTTACTGTTTTTATCAGTCAATACATAATAATTCTCAATGCCTTCCACTGGTGCTTTATCTACTACCTTTCTCAGATAGCTACCATCACTTAATTTTTCACTGGATAAAACATCTCCATCCTGGACTTTATCGCCCAACTTGTATCCAAACCCACCTTTAATGTCCAGTGCCATATTATGCTGCTGAACTTTATCTTTTTTTAGAATAATATAAGCGCTTGATTGAAAAGATATTAAACTTAAAGTGATTAATGGTAATAATAAAAGTGATTTTTTCATGATAGACCTCTATATTCCAGGTATGATTTATTAATAAACATAATATATGAACAAAACTTAAAATGAAAATTTTAGTTGTATATTTGAATATTTATTGATAAAATCAGCTTAATTTCAAGCTTGTAGTTCATTCATCATTTTATAAGGATTAAACATGCCTACTTACAAGTCTTTACTTAATCTATGCAAGTCAACAAAAAAATATAA
>Ga0308160_10002460_pt1 | contig 22400 bp, 18 predicted proteins | sample PhyFR1_FD_201036 | JGI IMG/M metagenome (GOLD analysis project Ga0308160, IMG submission 201036) | Phyllosphere microbial communities from UC Gill Tract Community Farm, Albany, California, United States - DLSLF.R1 | ecosystem: Host-associated > Plants > Phyllosphere > Unclassified | place: USA...
CCTGGTTAGCAAGGAAACCCATTGGATGGCTGCACAGAATAACGCTCCCCTGCCCGATGGGCTGGACATTGCCGGATACCGCATTGTAAAGAAAATTGCGTCCGGTGGGTTCAGTATTGTTTACCTTGCCTATGACGCCGAAGGCAATGCGGTGGCCATCAAGGAGTATCTGCCGAGCGCACTCGCGCTGCGCCAGCCGGGCGAACTCGCGCCCAGCGTGGCCAGGCAGAATCTGCCGGTATTTCGCATCGGCCTGAAATGCTTTTTCGAAGAGGGCAGGGCGCTGGCGCGCATCGTGCACCCGAACGTGGTGCGGGTGCTGAACTTCTTCAGCGCCAACGACACCGTGTACATGGTGATGGCCTATGAATCGGGCCACGCGCTGCAGGAACACATCGCGCGCTGCGCCGCGCGCGGCAGCCGTCCGAGCGAAGAATTCATCCGCCAGGTGTTCGGCTGCGTCTGCCAAGGCCTGCGCGAGGTGCATGCCAACAAGCTGCTGCACCTGGACCTGAAGCCGGCGAATATCTATCTGCGTACCGACGGCACGCCGCTGCTGCTCGATTTCGGCGCCGCGCGCCAGACCCTGCACAGCGACGCGCCGATGCTCGCGCCGATGTACACACCCGGCTTTGCCGCGCCCGACCTGTACCTGCGCGGCGCCAGCCTGGGACCATGGACCGATATCTACAGCCTGGGCGCGGCGATGTTCGCCTGCATGACCTGCTCGACCCCGCAAGCGGTCGACGCGCGCCGCGCCGGCGACCGGCTGCCGTCGCAAGTGGCGGCGCTGCATGGGCGCTATTCGCCCGAGCTGATCGCCCTCGTCGGCGCCTGCCTGGCGCTCGATCCATTGGCGCGTCCGCAAAGCGTGTTCGCAATCCAGAAGACGCTGGCGGACGCGTACACCGCCGCGCCGTCCAGGACGCCCGCGGCAGCGCCCGATGAACAATTACCCGGTGGCTGGCGCGGCCTGCTGGGCAGGCTGCGGCGCGGCTGAAAGGAACGACATGCAATTTTCGGTGTACCAGCAAAGCCATATTGGCGGGCGCAAGGTCAACCAGGACCGGATGGGCTACAGCTTCACGCGCGACGCCTTGTTGCTGCTGCTGGCCGACGGCATGGGCGGCCACCAGGGTGGAGAAATCGCGGCGGGTATCGCGATGCAGACCGTGGGCCAGATGTTCCGGGTGCAGGCGCGCCCCTACATCAAGAAGGCCGAGCGCTTCCTTGAAGAAGCGCTGCTGCAGGCGCACCACGACATCCAGGCCTACGCGGTGGCGCACGACCTGCCAGAGCTGCCCAGCACCACGATCGTGGCCTGCCTGGTGCAGCACAACTGCGCCGTGTGGGCGCACTGTGGCGACTCGCGCCTGTACTGGGTGCGGCGCAACCAGGTCCTGGCGCGCACGCGCGACCATTCGCATATCGAGTACCTGATCGAACGCGGGCGCGCCGACCCGTCCGAGCGCGCCACCCACCCTGACCGCAACAAGCTCTACAACTGCCTCGGCGCGTCCAGCGCGCCCAAGATCGAGCTCTCGCCGCGCGCCAGCCTGCAGCCGGGCGACGTGCTGCTATTGTGCTCGGACGGCCTGTGGACAATGCTGCCCGACAGCGAAATCGTGCACCGCCTGGCGTGCGAAGGCGGCGTGGTGGCGGCGGTACCCGAGATGGTGCGCACTGCCGCCGCGGTCGGCGGCGCAGGGGCCGACAACACCACCGCGCTGGGCATCATGTGGCAGGGCGCCGATGGCGACGACGGCGACTTGCCGTACGGCGCGCCGAACGTGATCTCGACCCAGATGCTGGCCGCAGACCAGGTCAGCTCGACCATCATCGCCGCCGAGCCCGCGCCGGGCGAGGTCGACAACTTCGGCCAGGACGACATCGAAAAAGCGATTGCCGAGATTCGCGCGGCAATCGAAAAATCATCCCAGTTACTCAAATAAGAAGGAACACATCATGACCGTTGCACAGCGCCCGAGCGGGCGCGCCGTCGATCAACTGCGCGCCATCGCGATCACCCGCCAGTACACCAGGCATGCCGAAGGCTCGGTGCTGATCGAGTTCGGCGACACCAAGGTGATCTGCACCGCCAGCATCGAAGACAAGGTGCCGCCGTTCCTGAAAGGCAAAGGGCAGGGCTGGCTGACGGCCGAATACGGCATGCTGCCGCGTTCGACCCATACCCGCATGGACCGCGAAGCCGCGCGCGGCAAGCAGACCGGCCGCACGCAGGAAATCCAGCGCCTGATCGGCCGCTCGCTGCGCGCCGCGTTCGACCTGCAAGCCTTCGGCGAACGCACCCTGCGCCTCGATTGCGACGTGATCCAGGCCGATGGCGGCACCCGCACCGCGGCCATCACCGGCGCCATGGTGGCGGCGCACGACGCCTTCAGCGTATTGCTCGCGCGCGGCGCGATCGCGGCGATCCCGGTGCGCCACTTCGTGGCGGCGGTCTCGGTCGGCGTGGTGGGCGGCGCGGCGCTGCTCGACCTGGATTACATCGAGGATGCCGGCTGCGACACCGACATGAACGTGGTGATGACCGAGCACGGCCACTTCATCGAAGTGCAGGGCACGGCCGAAGGCGCTGCATTCGACCGCGCCGGCATGAACCGCCTGCTCGACCTGGCGCAGCAGGGGATTGCCGACCTGGTGCACCTGCAAAAGCAGGCATTGCAGCTGGCAGCATAACGAGCGTGGCGGGCGCCGACCCGGTAAAATACCCGCCTCTGTCACCCAAGCATCGCCATCACCATGACCCAACGCCTGATCCTCGCCTCCAACAACGCCGGCAAGCTCAAGGAATTCGCCCAGCTGCTGGCCCCGATCGGCTTCGATCTGCATCCGCAAGGTGAATTCGATGTGCCCGAAGCGGAAGAACCATTCGGCACGTTTGTCGAGAACGCGCTGGCCAAGGCGCGCCACGCTTCGCGCCTGACCGGCCTGCCGGCGCTGGCCGACGATTCGGGCGTGTGCGTGAACGCGCTCGGCGGCGCGCCGGGCGTGCGTTCGGCGCGCTACGGCGGCGAACCGAAATCGGACGAACGCAACAACCGCAGGCTGCTGGCCGAGCTCTCGACCCTGGGCGACCGCTCGGCCTACTACTACTGCGTGCTGGTGTATGTGCGCCATCCGGACGACCCGCAGCCGATCATCGCCGATGGCCGCTGGGACGGCGAGATCGTGACCGGCGCACGTGGTGAGAACGGCTTCGGCTACGACCCGCATTTCTTGATCCCGTCGCTCGGCAAGACCACCGCCGAACTGGCGCCGGACGAGAAGAATGCGCTGTCGCACCGCGGCCAGGCGCTGCGCGCGCTGGTCGAAAAACTCAAATAATCTACCGCGACGATTGCCTGCAATGATCCCGATTAAAGTCGCCGCGCCGGTCACCGGCGCACCGCGTACCCCGGCCAGCGCCGCGCTGCAATACCTGCAGCCGGGCGCGCTGAACCTGGCCGCGCTGCCGCCGCTGTCGCTGTACGTGCACTGGCCGTGGTGCGTGCGCAAGTGTCCGTACTGCGACTTCAATTCGCACGAAGCCAAGGGCGAGGTGCCCGAGCAGGAATACCTGGACGCGCTGCGGCTGGACCTGGAGCAGTCGCTGCCGCTGATCTGGGGCCGCAAGATCCATACCGTGTTCATTGGCGGCGGCACGCCGAGCCTGATGTCGGCTGCGGGGCTGGATCGCCTGATGTCCGACCTGCGCACCTTGCTGCCGCTGGAGCTCGATGCCGAGATCACGATGGAAGCCAATCCCGGCACCTTCGAGGCCGAGCGTTTCAAGAGCTATCGCGAGAGCGGCATCAACCGCCTGTCGATCGGCATCCAGAGTTTCAACGCTGCGCATTTGCAGGCGCTGGGCCGTATCCATGACGGCAACGAGGCAATGCGCGCGGTCGAGATCGCGCACAACACGTTTGACAACTTCAACCTCGACCTGATGTACGCGCTGCCGTCGCAGACGCTCGAGCAGGCGCGCCTTGATCTGCAGACCGCGCTCGACTTCGCGCCGCCGCACCTGTCGCTGTACCACCTGACGATGGAACCGAACACGGTCTTCGCCAAGTATCCGCCCGAGCTGCTGCCGGACGACGACCAGAGCGCCGACATGCAGGACCTGATCGCCGAGATGACCGCCGGCGCCGGCTATGGCCACTACGAAGTCTCGGCCTATGCCAAGCCGGGCCACCGCGCGCGCCACAACCTCAATTACTGGAAGTTCGGCGACTACCTCGGCATCGGCGCCGGCGCCCATTCCAAGCTGTCGTTCCCGCACCGCGTGCTGCGCCAGGCGCGCTTCAAGCAGCCGGCCTCGTTCATCGAAGCGGCCAGGCGCGGCAACCCGGTGCAGGAAGAACACGAGATCGGCCGCGCCGACATGGGCTTCGAATTCATGCTCAACGCGCTGCGCCTGACCGAAGGGTTCGATCCGAACCTGTTCGGCGAACGCACCGGCATGAACATCAGCGCCATCCGCAAGGCGCTCGACGATGCCGAAGCCAAGGGCCTGCTGCTGCGCGACCACCAGCTGATCAAGCCGACCGAACTCGGACGACGCTTCCTGAACGACCTGCAAGAGATGTTCCTGGCCGACTGAGCCTGCCGGCCTGCTTGTTCAAGCCTGTACCGCGCCAGCCAGCGCCGCGAGTGTGTAGGTAAGGCCTTCAACGACGTGCGCCATGCCCTCGTAGTCGGGTTCTTCGACGTCCTGGTTGGTGCGCAGGTAGGGATAGCGCAGGAAGCCGGTGTCGGTGATCACCAGCGCGGGGCCATTTGATTGGCCCATCCCGGCCGCGCCATGCCGGTACAGCGTGACCCCCATCACATGGGCCGGCGCGGCCAGCCCCCGGCGCGCCATCATCGGATCATTGCGAAACGCCGCCAGCGCCTGGCGCACCGGCCCCGATGCTGCGCGTGAGCCGATGAAGGCCATGAAGTTGGCGCCCGCGCCAGGATCGAACCGCGCGGGCTCATAGGTGGTGGGACGTGGCGCGACGTTTTCAAAGAACACGAAACGGATTTCGGTGCCGAAGGCGGGCCGCAGTTGCCTGATCGCGCGCGCCAGTTCGAGTACCACGGCCGCGCCCGGATTGCCGTCCCGCCCCAGGCGCGCACCGATGATGAACAGTTGCTGCGGTTTGGCGCCGGGCGCCAGGTTGGCGATTGATACTTCCAGCGCACGCTCCTTGCCGCCGCCGTCATTCCACGTGCGCGGCGCATACCCTGATTGCACCAGCGAAGCGGCTACATGGCGCATGGCGTCATGCTGTGCATCCGGCGCCAGCGCCTGTACATGCTCGTGCAGGCGTTGCGCCAGCGGCGGGCCATGGGATCTGTTTTCGATGGTCAATATTGCCAGCAGGATCGCAAGCACGATCGCGAGTATGGTTTTCCAGTGTGAATTCAGGAAGTTACGCATGGCATCACGCAGGGCATGAATTGTATGCGACCAGTGTAGCCAAGGTGATTACATCACGGATGCGGTCAGCGCCTCAATTCCGCGTTACAACATGCTCCGACGCAGCGTAAAAAAAACCGGGCCACAAGGGCCCGGTTGGTTTTTACAGCAATGTCTCCTGCAGCTTAGCGCGCCGCCACCGGCGTTGGCCCTGCTGCTGCCGGCTCGACCCAACCGCCACCGAGCACGCGATACAGCGTCACCTGATTCTGCAAACGCAGCAGGTTGGCGTTCACCGACAACTGCTGCGACTCGAACAGCGAGCGCTGCGCATCGAGCAGATCGAGCTGGCTGGCCGCGCCGCTGCGATAGCGCAGGTCGGACAGGTTGAAGCGGTCGGCTTCTGCTTCGGTCACGGCGGCCTGGGCGCGCAACTGCTCGCTGTAGGTCGCCTGGCCGGCCAGCGCGTCCGCCACTTCGCGGAACGCGGTCTGGATCGACTGCTCGTACTGCGCCACGGCGATGTCGTTCTGGGCGCGGGCAGCGGCCAGGTTGGCGCTGTTGCGGCCATAGTCGAAGATCGGCAGCAGCGCCTGCGGCGCGAAGGTCCAGCCCCAGGTGCCGCTCTCGAACAGTCCCGACAACTGGGTGCTGGCGCTGCCGGCGCTGCCGGTGAGCGTGATGCGCGGGAAGAAGTTGGCGCGCGCCGCGCCGATGTTGGCGTTGGCCGCGATCAGGCGATGCTCGGCCGAGCGGATGTCCGGACGCGCAGCCAGCAGGTCCGACGGCAGGCCGGCCGGCAGGTCGGGCAGCTCGGTCTTGGCCAGGGTCGCGCCTTGCGACAGTTCGGCGCTCAAGGGCTGGCCGACCAGCAGCGTCAGCAGGTTGATGTCCTGGGCGCGGAAGCGCTGGGTCTGGGCCAGGGTGGCGCGTGCCGTCTCGACCAGCGAGCGCGACAGTTGCAGCTCGAGGCGTGAAGCGACGCCGTTGTCGAAGCGCAGCTGGGTCAGGCGTTCGGATTCGACGCGGGTTTTCAGCGTCTCGTCGGTGATGCGCAGCAGTTCTTCGTCGGCCAGCAGTTGCAGCCAGGCGTTGGCAACCGACGCGATCAGGCTGATCTGCGTGGTCTTGCGTGCTTCCTCGGTCGCCAGAAATTGCGCCAGCGAGGCTTCGGACAGGTTGCGCACGCGACCGAACAGATCGAGCTCGAAAGCCGACACCTGCAGGCCAGCCTGATAGGTGCTGTTGATCGGCTGGTCGCGGCCGACCGTCTGGCGGTTGCCGCTCACGCCCAGGCCCACCGTCGGCAGACGGTCGGCGCGGGTGATGCGGTACTGCGCCCGTGCTACTTCGATATTGGCGATCGCCACTCGCAGGTCGCGGTTGTTGACCAGCGCCTGGTCGATCAGGGTGCGCAGGCGCGCGTCGGCAAAGAACTCTTGCCAGGCGACTGCGGCCGGGGCCTGGTTCAGCACCGGGCTGGTCGACTTGGTAGCCGCCTGCGGTACCTCGGGGAAGGCGGCCGCTACCGGCGCCGTCGGGCGCAGGTAGTCAGGCGCCAGCGAGCAGCCTGCCAGCGCCATTGCCAGCGCCAGCGGGGTCACGAGTGGTTTGATGTGCTTGATCATGGTTTGCTTCCTTCTTGTGCGGCCTTGTCCTGTGCATTGGCGTTCACCTTTTGCTGGCGTTTCTTGCCCTTGAACAGGGCGCTCACGACAACGTAGAACACCGGCACGAAGATCACGCCGAGCACGGTGGCTGTAATCATACCGCCCATCACGCCGGTACCGATGGCGCGCTGCGATGCCGAGCCGGCGCCGCTGGCAATCGCCAGTGGCAGCACGCCCAGGATAAAGGCGAGCGAGGTCATGATGATCGGACGGAATCGCAGGTGCGCCGCTTCCAGCGCCGCTTCGTACGGCGACTTGCCTTCGGCTTGCAGGTCCTTGGCGAATTCGACGATCAGAATCGCGTTCTTCGCTGCCAGACCGATGATGGTAATCAGGCCGACCTTGAAATACACGTCGTTCGGCAGACCGCGCATGGTGGCAGCCAGGAGCGAGCCCAGAATACCGAGCGGCACCACCAGCATCACCGAGACCGGGATGCTCCAGCTTTCATACAGCGCGGCCAGGGCCAGGAACACTGCCAGCAGCGAGAACGCGATCAGGATCGACGCGGTCGAGCCGGACAGGATCTCTTCGCGCGACTGGCCGGTCCACTCGAAGGTGAAGCCTGGCGGCAACTGGCTTGCCAGGCGCTGCATCTCGTCCAGCGCATCGCCGCTCGAGTAGCCTGGCGCCGGTTCGCCGGTCAGTTTCATGGCCGGATAGCCGTTGTAGCGGGTGGTCTGCATCGGGCCGGTGGTCCATTCGGTGGTGGCGAACGACGACAGCGGCACTGGCTGGCCCTGGCTATTGAGGGCATTGATGCGCAGCAGGTCGTCCGGCTGCATACGCTGTGGCGCATCGGCTTGCACGATCACGCGCTGCAGGCGGCCGGCGTTCGGGAAGTCATTCACGTACGACGAACCGAGCGAAGTCGACAGCGCAGTATTGATCGCGCCAAAGGTCACGCCGAGGGCTTGCGCCTTGTCGCGGTCGATATTGAGCTTGAGCTGCGGCGCATCTTCCAGGCCTTCCGGACGCATGCCGGTCAGCACCTTGCTTTGCATGGTCATGCCCAGCATCTGGTTACGGGCAGCGAGCAGAGCGGCGTGGCCATTGCCGGCGCGATCCTGCAGGCGGAACGAGAAGCCGGTGCCGGTACCCAGTTCGGGAATCGGCGGCGGGCTCACCACGAAGATGAACGAGTCGCGCAGCGCGCCCATGTGGCCGGTGATGCGGCCGGCGAACGATTGCGCGTCCGAACCTTTTTCCTTGCGCTCGTCCCATGCCTTGAGCGGGATGAACGCCAGACCCATGTTCTGGCCCTGGCCCGAGAACGAGAAGCCGGTAACGGCCACGATGTTCGCGGTTTCGGGTTGCTTCATGACGAAGTCTTCCAGCGCGCGCAGCACGACGCCGGTGCGTTCGGCGGTGGCGCCTGGCGGCAACTGGATGTTGGCGATCACGTAGCCCTGGTCTTCGTTGGGCAGGAACGCGTTCGGCATACGGGCAAAGATCAGGCCGACCAGTGCCACCAGCAGCGCGAACACGACCATCCAGCGGCCGGCGCGTTTCAGGATCGCGCCGACAAAGCCTTCATATTTCTTGGCGCCCGTGGTGAAGTTGCGGTTGAACCAGCCGAAGAAACCCTTCTTCTCGTGGTGGTGACCGGCTTCGACAGGCTTGAGCAGGTGCGCGCACAATGCCGGCGTCAGCGACAGCGCCAGGAACGCCGAGAAGCCGATCGAGGTCACCATCACGACCGAGAACTGGCGGTAGATGTTGCCGACCGCGCCGGCGAAGAACGCCAGCGGCACGAACACGGCGATCAGGACCACGGTCACACCGATGATGGCGCCCGAGATCTGGCCCATGGCCTTGCGCGTCGCTTCCAGCGGCGGCAAGCCTTCTTCACTCATGATGCGCTCGACGTTTTCAACCACCACGATCGCATCATCGACCACGATACCAATCACCAGCACCATGCCGAACAGGGTCAGCACGTTGATCGAGAAGCCCATTGCCAGCAGGCAGGCGAACGAACCCAGCAGTGCAATCGGCACCACGATGGTCGGGATCAGGGTATAGCGGATGTTCTGCAGGAACAGGTACATCACCAGGAACACCAGCACGATCGCTTCGATCAGGGTGTGCACCACTTGTTCGATCGAGATATCGATGAACGTGGTCGAGTCGTAAGGAATCGAGTACTTGATGCCTTTCGGGAACAGCTTCTGCAGTTCCGCCATGCGCTCCTTGATCAGGGTCGCGGTCTGCAGCGCATTGCCCGACGGCGCCAGCTGGACGCCGATACCGGCCGATGGCTTGCCGTTCAGGCGCGCGGTGGTGCTGTAGCCCTGGCCGCCGATCTCGATGCGGGCCACGTCCTTCAGGCGCACGGTCGAGCCGTCCGGATTGGCGCGCAGCACGATGTTACCGAATTGCTTGACGTCCGACAGTTGGCCGGTGACGATCACGGTCGCGCTGATCTGCTGACCCTGGGCAACCGGCAGGTCGCCGATGGTACCCGAAGCGACTTGGGCATTTTGCTGCGAAATCGCGGCGGTGATATCGGCCGGCGACAGGTTCAGGCCGACCAGCTTGGCCGGGTCGATCCAGACACGCATCGCTTTTTCGGTACCGAACAGCTGGGCCTGGCCCACGCCGGTGATCCGCTGGATTTCTGGCAGCACGTTGCGCGAAGCGTAGTCGCCCAGCTCGATGTTGCCCATCTTCGGATCATCCGACGACAGAATCGTAAACAGCAGGAAGTTCGAGCGGGCCTGATCGACGCGCACGCCCTGTTGCGTTACCGCTGGCGGCAGGCGCGGGGTGGCGCGCGACAGACGGTTCTGAACGTCGACCTGGGCCAGGTTCGGATCGGTGCCGGTCTCGAACGAAATCGTGATCGAGCCAGTGCCGTTGGCCTGGCTGGTCGATTCCATGTAGATCATGCCCTGGGCGCCATTCATCTCGCGTTCGATAATCGAGATGACGGAATCCTCGAGCGTCTGCGCCGACGCACCCGGATAGGTGACGTTGACGACGATCGAGGGCGGGGCCACGGATGGATATTGCGCGATCGGCAGCTGCTTGATGGCAATGCCACCTAGCACCATGATGAACAGCGCGATCACCCAGGCAAAAATTGGGCGATCAATAAAAAAACGTGCCATTAGAAAGTCCTGTTCCTGTTGTTCTTAGCGGCTGCTGTCGGCTGGCGTGGTCGCGCCCGCGGCTGGCGAACCGGCGTCCGGAGTACGGGTACCGCCCGCATTCGATGTGGCGGCGGCATTCGCGCCGGCCGCATTCGGCTGGGCGCCGGTGGCGCCTGCCTGGGCCGGCGTTTGCTGGGCAGCGGCCGGGGTCCAGGCCACGGTCTTCACCGCGGTGCCAGGAGGCATCATCTGCAGCTTCTGGAAGCCGTCCACCATCACTTTTTCGCCTTCTTTCAGGCCGCCGGTGACGACCCAGCTTTCAGCTTGCTGCGACGCCACCTGGACGACACGGGCGACCGGCTTGTTGTCGGCGCCGACCACCATCACGGTGTCGCCGTTTTGGCCGCCACGGGTGACTGCCTGCTGCGGCAGCAGGATGCCGTTCGGCAGCGACGACTGGGCAATGCGCACACGCACGTACTGGCCCGGCAGCAGGGCGTTGTTCGTGTTCTGCACGGTAGCGCGCAGGGTCACCTGGCCGGTGCTCGGGTCCACCGTCACGTCCGAGAACAGCAGCTTGCCGCGCTGGGGCATTTCCTTGCCATCGTCGGTCAACACCGTCACCGGCACATTGTCGGCGCCGCCACCTTGCTTGCGCAGGCGCTGCAGTTCGGAAGCCGATTGGGTGATGTTCAGGTACATGCTGTCGGTCTGCTGGATCAGCGCCAGTTCGGTGGCCTGGGTGGCCGAGACCAGTGCGCCTTCGGTGACCAGGGCGCGGCCGATGCGGCCCGAGATCGGTGCATTCACGCTGGTATAACCGACATTGATCTGCTGCACGCGCTGTTGGGCGCGGGCGGCGGCGACCTGCGCTTCGGCGGTCTTCTGGGCGGCCACGGCGTTTTCGTATTCCTGCTTGCTGACGGCGAAGGCTTCAGCCAGCGGCTTGTAGCGGGTGGCCAGCGAACGTGCCTGCACCAGGTTGGCTTCGGCTTGCGCCACGTCGGCTTGCGATGCAGCCAGCTGGGCCTGGTAAGGAGCCGGATCGATCTGGTACAGCGACTGGCCTTGCTTGACCATGCTGCCTTCGGTGAACGTGCGCTTGAGCACCACGCCATCGACGCGGGCGCGAACTTGCGCGGTGCGGATCGGTTCGACGCGCGCCGGCAGTTCGGTTTGCAGTGAGACGGTTTCGAATTTGGTGGTGACGACGCCGACTTCAGGCGCGGGCATCTGCTGGCCGGCGGGCGCGCCGCCTTTGGCAGGTTCGTCTTTCTTGCCGCAGGCAGACAGCAAGACCAGGGCCGCAATGGTGGCGGCGGCGACCTTGGTCAGGGATGGGAATGAGGAGTTGGCAGGGCGCATTACTTGTGCTTCCTTCTAGTTTGTTGAAACACGTTGCTATCTTGGGACCAATCTTCGGGTCGATTCGGATATCAACGCTGGCTTTTGCAAATAATTTTATATACTATCACGATTGTATGTAAAAGTTTTGCCCCCTTGTAATTTTGGAGTGCCCCAGAAAAAATGGTTCGCAGGACGAAGGAAGAAGCAGCCGCGACCCGCGACAGCATCCTCGATGCAGCAGAAATCTTGTTTGCAAAGCAGGGTGTTTCACGGACGACGTTGCAGCATATCGCAAGCGCAGCCGGTGTGACGCGCGGCGCCATCTATTGGCATTTTGTCGATAAGGGCGCGCTCTACAGCGCGATGATGGACCGCGCCACGATGCCGATGGACGCCGCCGTGAAGCTGCTCGACGAGCGCCCGAGTGTGGATCCGCTACAACGCTTGCGCGATGAAATGATGGCGGTGCTGCATGTCGTTGTCACCGACGACACCGCGCGCCGCGTGTTCGAGATCGCCACCTTGAAGACCGAGTTCACCGATGAAGTCGACTCGGCGCGCATCCGCAAGCGGGAAGCGGTATGCGAGTGGCGCGGACGCATGCAGACCCAGCTGATGCAGGCGCAGAGCGAAGGCACGCTGTCGGCGCAGATCGATCCGTGCAACGCCTCGATGTGCGTCTGGATCATGCTCGACGGGCTGCTGCGCAACTGGCTGTTCGAGTCCGAGGCCTTCGATCTGGTCGAGCTGGGCGGGGAGCTGATCGATACCTTCCTGGCGGGATTGCGCACGCGTTGAGCGTTCGCTGCGCCCGATAAAAAAGGCGCTGTCATCGTTAGCTGTGGACGAGGATTGAACTGCTGAGCTGATTCGAGGTCCAACCCCTGTCGTATCCGATAGGGAATGGATCATGAAAGCACCCAGGTTCGCCAAGCTGTTCGCCCAACTCGCCCTGTTGAACCAACATCAGCGGCGAGAAGTGCTCGCGGCCCTGCATCCCGCAGCCGGGCCGGACCGGATAATCGCCCTCATCGATGAGATCGGTTCGCGCGCGCGCCGCTGCCCCGAGTGCGCCTGCGAGCAATGTCACCGGCACGGCCATGCCAACGACTTGCAGCGCTTTCGCTGCTGCCATTGCGGCCGCACATTCAACGACCTCACCGGCACGCCGCTGGCGCGGCTGCGGCTCAAGGGCAAATGGCTCGACTACCTGGGCGCCTTGCTCGATTCGCAAGCGGTGCGGGTGGCCGCCAAACGGGTCGGCGTACACCGCAACACGGCGTTGCGCTGGCGCCACCGCTTTCTCGAACGGGTCAAGGATGACCGCCCGGCGCACCTGACCGGCATCGTCGAAGCCGACGAACTATTCCTGCTCGAATCGCAGCGGCGACATCAACAGGTAACGGTGAGAGCGCCATAAAAAAACGCCCGGGAGAACCGGGCGTTGTTGCTTCAGGCTGCGTCTTACGCTTTCTGCATGCCTTCGATCATCACCTTCAGCTTGAGCGAATCGGCCACGAACGCGCGGATGCCCTCGGCCAGCTTCTCGGTCGCCATTGCGTCTTCATTGAGCATGAAGCGGAAGGTCTTTTCGTCGATCGCGATCTTTTCGATCGCGGCGTTGTCATCCTTGACCAGCTTGCGCTCGACCGGCGCATCGGCGTCGGCCAGCTTTTGCAGCAGGTCTGGCGAGATGGTCAGCAGGTCGCAACCGGCCAGTTCCAGGATCTGCGACGTGTTGCGGAAGCTCGCGCCCATCACTTCGGTGGCGTAGCCGAACTTGCGGTAGTACTGGTAGATGCTCTTGACCGACTGCACGCCCGGGTCTTCGGCGCCCTGATAGTCAAGGCCGGTCGACTTCTTGTACCAGTCGTAGATGCGGCCGACGAACGGCGAGATCAGCTTGACGTTCGCTTCGGCGCAGGCCACCGCCTGGCACAGCGAGAACAGCAGGGTCAGGTTGCAGTGGATGCCGTCGCGCTCCAGGATCTCGGCGGCGCGGATGCCTTCCCAGGTCGAGGCGATCTTGATCAGCACGCGCTCGCGCGCAACGCCGGCCTTTTCGTACAGGGCGATCAGCTCGCGGCCCTTGGCCACGGTGGCCTCGGTGTCGAACGACAGGGCGGCGTCGATCTCGGTCGAGACGCGGCCCGGCACATACTTCAGGATCTCGACGCCGAACGCGATCAACAGGCTGTCGACGATGCCTTCGATCGACGCATCAGGCGCGTCGGCGATGGCTTTTTCGAGCAGCGGACGGTATTCAGGCTTTTGCACCGCTTTCAGGATCAGCGAAGGATTGGTGGTGGCGTCCTTCGGCGAATAGGCCTTGATCGACTGGAAGTCGCCGGTGTCGGCGACGACGGTGGTGTACTGCTTCAGTTGTTCGAGTTGGTTCATGGTGGTCTCTGGATGGGGAGTGTGGAATCTTGGGCGGCGGCTTCGGTGGCGAGCACGCACACCGGCAACCACATCAAAAATCGGTACCTGCAACAAACGCCGCAATCATGGCCTCAAGCCCAGCCCGGTCGTCATCCGAAAAACGGTCAGGTTTGGGGCTGTCGATATCGAACACGCCAATCAACTTGTCGTCCTTGATCACAGGAATCACGATCTCGGATGCCGACGCCGAATCGCAGGCGATGTGGCCAGGAAACGCATGCACGTCCGGCACCACCAGCGTCTCGCGCTTGACGGCGACGGCGCCGCACACGCCGCGCCCGAACGGGATGCGGGCGCAAGCAGGTTTGCCCTGGAACGGCCCGACCAGCAGATCCTGGCCTTCGCCCTTTTTGGACGGCACGGTGAAATAGAAGCCGGCCCAGTTCAGGCTTGATAAGGTGTCATACACCAGCGCGGAAAACTGCGCGGCGTTGGCGGTAAGGTCGCGTTCGCCCTCGAGGACGCTGACCACCTGGCGCACCAGCAGGTCATAGTCGGGACGGTCGCTGCGTTCTGGGTTGATGTGCATAGCGCTGTAGGGATGCGGTGAAAACCGCTATTCTACAGCCAGCCACGCGAGGTGGCGTGAGCGGCTGGCAGCCGCCAACGGGCTCAGCCGATGAACGAATCGAACTGCATGTCGAATTCTTGCAGCGCCTTCTGCGCGTTCTGCATCTTCTTGCGAAACTCGGGCCCGCGCCGCAGCGCCAGGCCCACCGCCAGCACGTCGATCACGACCAGGTAGGCCAGGCGCGCCGAAATCGGGGTGTAGGGATCGGTGGCGAACACCAGGTCGATCGGGATGAACAGGGTCGCCATCTCGGCCAGCGGGGTGCCGGAGGGCGCCAGCACGATCACGTCGGCGCCGCCGGCCTTGGCCAGCTTGGCCGAGCGGGTCAGGGCCGGATTGTTGCCGCGCTGCGAAATCGCCACCACCGCGTCGCCCTGGCGCAGCAGCGCCGCCGCGATCGAATGGATCGCCGGGTCGGTGTAGGCCACCGTCGGCACGCCCGAGCGGAAGAACTTGTGCTGGGCGTCGGCCGCCACGAAGCCCGAGGTGCCGTGGCCGTAGAACTCGATCTTGTTGGCGCGCGCCAGCACTTCCAGCGCCCCCTGGATCAGTTCCGGTTTCAGGTTGTTGCGCAGGTCGAGCAGGGTGTTGATCGAGCGGCTGCAGATTTTATTGATCAGGTCTGACGCCAGGTCGTCCTGGTCCGGCGCCTCGCTCGCGCCGGGCAGCGCCAGCGCCAGGCCTTGCGCCAGTTTCAGCTTGAACTCGTGCCAGCCGTCGTAGCCGAGCGTGCGGCAGAAACGCACCACGGTCGGCTCCGACACCTGGGCGGCGCGCGCCAGTGCGGTGATGTTCTGGCTTACCGTGTTCGAGGGCGCAGCCAGTACCGCCAGCGCCACCTTGCGCTCCGATTTGGAGAGCGAGTCGAGCTGGGTGCGGATCGAGTCGAGCAACATGGCGTATCAGTCTTCGGGCAGCGCTTCTTCGCGCCACTGCAGGCCGTCGCGGCCGATCAGGGCGCTCGACGAGGCCGGGCCCCAGGTGCCCGAGGTGTACGGCGCCGGCGCCGTGTCGTCCTGTTCCCAGTGTTCCAGGATCGGCTCGACCCATTCCCACGCGGCTTCGAGTTCGTCGCCGCGCATGAACAGCGTCAGTTGGCCGCGCAGCACGTCGAGCAGCAAGCGCTCGTAGGCTTCCATGCGCGGCGCCTTGAACTGCTCGCGGAAATCGAGTTCGAGTTCGGCCTGCTTCAGGCGCATCGAGTCGCCCGGGGTCTTGGCCATCAGGTTCATCGACAGGCCTTCGTCCGGCTGCAGGCGGATCACCAGGCTGTTGGGCTGGAAGCTCGAGGTCGGCTGGTTGAAGATCGAATGCGGGATCGGCTTGAAGCGCACCACGATCTCGGCCAGGCGGTCAGACATGCGCTTGCCGGTGCGCAGGTAGAACGGCACGCCGGCCCAGCGCCAGGTATCGATCTCGGCCTTCATGGCGACGAAGGTTTCGGTCTTCGAGCTCTTTGGCGCATCCGGTTCGTCGCGGTAGCCCGGCACCGGCTGGCCATCGATATAGCCGGCACGGTACTGGCCGCGGATGATGTTCTGCGACAGCGTGGTCGGCGTGAAACGCTTCAGCGAGCGCAGCACCTGCAGCTTGGCGTCGCGCACGGCGTCGGGCGCGATCGAGGCCGGCGGCTCCATCGCCACGATGCACAGCAATTGCAGCAGGTGGTTCTGCAGCATGTCGCGCAGCGCGCCCGAGTTGTCGTAGTAGCCCAGGCGGTTGCCGACGCCGATCTTCTCGGCGATGGTGATCTGCACGTCCGAGATCCATTCGCGGCGCCACAGAGGCTCGAACAGGATGTTGCCGAAGCGCAGTGCCAGCAGGTTCTGTACCGTCTCCTTGCCCAGGTAATGGTCGATGCGGTAGATCTGCGATTCGGCGAACACCTTGCCGACATCGAGGTTGATCTGCTTGGCCGAGGCCAGGTCGCGGCCCAGGGGTTTCTCGAGCACCACGCGCGAATTCGGCGTCGCCAGGCCGGTGGCGGCCAGGTTGTCGCAGATTTTCGCGAAGATCTGCGGCGGCGTCGCCAGGTAGTAGACCCGGGTCAGGCTGTCATCCTTGCGCAGCGCGTCGAGCAGCGGACCATAGGTCGAGACGTCGGTCGCGTTCAGGGCCACATAGGTGATGCGCTCAAGAAAACGCGCCCAGTGGGCGTCGATCGGCGCTTCCTTGATGTGCGGCTTGGAATTGGTTTCGACCATCCGCAGAAATTCTTCCTGGGTCGCGTCTTCGCGCCCGACGCAGATGATGCGGGCCGAGGCGGGCAGGTCGTTGCAGACGTCGCGCGCGTACATTGCAGGAAGCAGTTTGCGCATCGCAAGGTCGCCGCTGCCGCCAAAGAAAACGAGATCGAAATCGGGAATAGCCATGATGGTGGAATCTACGGTGGATATTTATGTAAATTTACTACACAAATAATCATCAATCAAGAAAATCTACTACGTGCCGGATTTGATCTTCGCATGGTGCCACAGCGGTGGGTCTGCTTGGCGCCCTGTTCGGTACCACGGCGATGTCGTGTAATTGATCAGTGGAGGGGCGGCGGCGTCAGTGCAGCAGCGCCAGGACCTGGCCGATGCGATACGGCTTGGCCACAAACGGGTAGCTGCGGCTCTGCGTGCTCAGCAGTGCAGGGGGCGCATAGCCCGAGGTCAGCACGACCTTGATGTGCGGATAGTGCGCGTCGATCGCTTCGGCCAGCGCCAGCCCGGTCATGCCCGGCATCATGATGTCGGAAAACACGGCGTCGATGCGGTGGTCGCTCTCGAGCATGCGCAGCGCTTCGATGGCGTTGTAGGCGACGCTTGCCACCAGCCCATGGTGGCTCAACAGGGCCTGGGTCAGGTCGGCCAGATCAGGCTCGTCATCGACCACCAGTACCCGGCGCGGCTGCGCGGACGATGCGTCGTCCGAACCGGCGCCTGCGGCTAGCATGACGTGCGGCATGGATGCCGGAATTGCAGGGTGGCTTTGATATATGGATCAATGAATTCGTTCAGCCGATATTTTTTCATTTAACCATCCTTCAGGGCGCTCGAAAATGTTCTGCTTATGACAAAGTTTTCAAAACGCTTTTTATTGCCGAGAAAGCGGAATGCGTCGGACTCATTTCATCATAACAGCCGATTTTGCAACGCCGCGCGAAAATGGTCTTAAAGCCAATCAACTAAAATTAAAAAAGAAATGATTAGGATATTCTGCAGAATGCGAGTATCTTTCATCTCGCACTACATCAAGTTGTTGTTATTGTTGGTCTTTCCTTCCGTCTTGCCTCCCGGCAGTCCTGTCTGATTTCCTCCTGTTACTGTTCCTCTTGGTCGATGTGCGCCTTGGGCGCTTTTGCTCATCCCATTTAAAAGGAAATAATATGACGACTACTCAAACCGGCACTGTCAAATGGTTCAACGACGCAAAAGGTTTCGGCTTTATCACGCCTGATGCTGGCGGCGGCGATTTGTTCGCGCACTTCCAGGACATTCAATCCGAAGGCTTTAAAAGCCTGGCTGAAAACCAGCGTGTTTCGTTCGTTCGCTCGAACGGACCAAAAGGTGAAAAAGCCGGAAACATCTGCGCGATCTGATCGCCAAGCCTGATCGCCGGCGCGCACCACGCAGATAGCATGGGCGCAGTTCGGTGAATCAATGCAAAAGGCCCGCCAATTGGCGGGCCTTTTGCATTGCGCTCATTTCATGCAGCCATCGGCCGCAAGCGGCCGCCGTGCTCAGGGACGGTATTCCGGCTCTTCGCGCCCGGCCACATCGACCCGCAAGGCCAGCACCTTGCCGGTATGCGGGTACTTGGCGATCTCGTCGGCCGAGCGTCCCTGGCTGGCGCTGGTGATGTACAGCGTGCGCAGGTCGGGGCCGCCGAAGGCGAGCGAAGTCGGGCAGCGCACCGGCAACCCGATCTCGCGCAGGATCTCGCCGGTTGGCGAAATACGCAGCACGCGGCCGCCTTCGAACATCGCCACCCAGTACATGCCTTCCGAATCCATCGTCGCGCCGTCCGGACGGCCGCCGTAGTCGGCCGCCTTCTTGTCGCTGGCGAAGGTGAGGATGGTGCGGGCGTTGCTTTGCTCGCCCGTGGCCGGATCGAAGTCGTAGCAGTCGATGCGGTGCGTGGTGGTGTCGGCGTGGTACATCGTGCGCCCGTCCAGGCTCCAGGCCAGGCCGTTCGAGTTGGTCATGCCGCCGCGCCAGGCGCAGCGCAGCGCATCGCGCTCGAGCACGTACATCTCGGCCGCCGGCTGGTCGCGCGGTTCGTACATGGTGCCGATCCAGAAGCGGCCCGCCGGGTCGACCCGGCCATCGTTGAAGCGCACCTTGGATGTATCGTACGGGGCGTCGACGATCGGGGTCTCTACGCCGTCGGTGGTGTTCAGGCGCAGCAGGCCGTTGCGGGTGGCGACGACCAGGAAGTTGTCGTCGTCGATCGCCAGCGCCGACGGGTTCGAGCCCATCTTCCACGAGGTGAACTTGCCGCTGGCCGCATGCAGGCGGTTCACGGTGAGGCCTTCGATGTCGACCCAGTACAGGGCCGACTCGACTTCGTGCCAGATCGCCGATTCGCCGACCAGCATCGGCGCGTCATGTACTACTTCAAATTTTTCGCTTGCCATGATGAGTAAGGTATCCGTTCAGATGGCCGCTTTCGCGCGCGCGATCAGGCCGTTGGTCGAGCTGTCATGGCCCGCCGGTTGCGGTTCGCCGGCCAATTCGGCTTCGATCTTCTTGGCCAGCACCTTGCCCAGCTCCACGCCCCACTGGTCGAAGCTGTTCACGTTCCACAGCACGCCCTGCACGAAGGTCTTGTGTTCGTACAAGGCGATCAGCGCGCCCAGCGTGGATGGCGTCAGGCGCTCCATCAGGATGGTGTTGCTCGGACGGTTGCCGGGGAAGGTCTTGTGCGGCGTCAGGCGCTCGACTTCGTCAGCGCCCAGGCCTTGCGCCTGCAGGTCGGCGCGCACTTCGTCGGCCGTCTTGCCCTTCATGAAGGCTTCTGATTGGGCGAAGCAGTTGGCCAGCAGCGCGGTGTGGTGCTTGTCCAGCTCGTGGGTCGGGCGCAGCGCGGCGATGAAATCCATCGGCGTCACGTCGGTGCCCTGGTGCAGCAGCTGGAAGTAGGCGTGCTGGCCGTTGGTGCCGCACTCGCCCCAGATTGCCGGGCAGGTCGGGGTATCGACCGGCTCGCCGTCGCGCGTGACGCGCTTGCCGTTGCTCTCCATGTCGAGCTGCTGCAGGTAGGCGGGGAAGCGGTTCAGGTCCTGGTGGTAGGGCGCGATCGAGACCGAGCCGCATTCGAGGAACTGGCGGTTCCAGAAGCCGATCAGGCCCAGCAGGGTGGGCAGGTTTTCTTCGAGCGGCGCAGTGCGGAAATGCTCGTCGAGTTCATGCGCGCCGGCCAGGAAATCGCTGAAGTAGCCGAAGCCCACCGCCAGCGCCACCGGCAGGCCGATCGCCGACCACACCGAATAACGGCCGCCGACCCAGTCCCAGAACGGGAACATGTTCGCCGGATCGATGCCGAAGCCCTTGATCGCTTCGGTGTTGGTCGAGACGGCAACGAAGTGCTTGCTCAGCGCCTCTTGCGGCGCATTCTGCAGGAACCAGCTGCGCGCGCTCTGCGCGTTCATCATGGTCTCGGCGGTGGTGAAGGTCTTGGAGGCCACGATGAAGAGCGTGGTTTCCGGATCGACCTGGTTCAGGGCCGCTTCCATGTCATGGCCATCGACGTTCGACACGAAGTGCATGCGCAGGCGTGGATGAGCGTAGTGGCGCAGCGCCAGCACCACCATCTTCGGGCCCAGGTCCGAGCCGCCGATGCCGATATTGACGATGTCGGTGATCGGCTTGCCGCTGTGGCCCAGCCAGTCGCCGCTGCGCACCGCGTCGGTGAAGGTCTTGACGCGGTCGAGCACGGCGTGGATGTCGGCGTTGATTTCCTGGCCGTCGACGTTGAGTGCTGCGCCGCGCGGCGCGCGCAGGGCGGTGTGCAGCACCGCGCGGTCTTCGGTGTTGTTGATGCGTTCGCCCGCGAACATGGCGTCGCGGCGCGCCTCGAGGCCGCGCTCTTTGGCCAGCGCGACCAGCAGTTCAAGCGTGCGCCCGTCGAGGCGATTTTTTGAATAGTCTAGGAACAGGCCGGCGGCCTCGTTCGAGTAGCGCTCGAAGCGCTGCGGATCGGCTGCGAACAGGTCGCGCATCTGCCACTTGGTGGCAGTGCTGGCGTGATCGGCGAGGGCTTTGAAGCTGGCGGTAGAGGTCAGGGAAGGCTGGCGCATGGGGTCTCGGTGCGTGGCACAATGTTGGCAATGGCAAGATTATCGAATAATACAAGCATCCGCGCGTAAATTCACTACATAATACAACGGAGCGCACGCTGTCCTGATTCCCGTAGACAATCCGCGCCTTCGATCTTGTTCCCAGCAGTAAGGATGAAAACCAGCGCCAGAGGCGCAGGCTCGCATTTTGTAGTAAAATTTCAGGCATAAAATTTTGGAAGGAATGAACATGGCGCTGCACCCCGTAGTCGAACAGGTCACCAACCGAATCATCCAGCGTAGCCGCCCATCGCGCGCGGCCTATCTGGCGCACCTCGAAGCGGCCCGCATCCAGGGCGTGCAGCGCGGCGCGCTGTCGTGCACCAACCTGGCACACGGCTTCGCCGCCTTCCCGGCCAGCGACAAACTGAAGCTGCGCGAATACAAGCAGCCGTCGGTGGCGATCGTCTCGTCGTACAACGACATGCTGTCGGCGCACCAGCCGTTCGAATACTTCCCGAAAGTCATCAAGGACGCGGTGCGTGAAATCGGCGCCGTGGCCCAGTTCGCAAGCGGCGTGCCGGCCATGTGCGACGGCGTGACGCAGGGCCAGCCGGGCATGGAACTGTCGCTGTTCTCGCGCGACGCCATCGCCATGGCCACCGCCATCGGCCTGTCGCACAATATGTTCGACGCCGCGCTGTACCTGGGCATCTGCGACAAGATCGTGCCGGGCCTGCTCATCGGCGCGCTGCACTTCGGCCACATCCCGGGCATCTTCGTGCCGGGCGGCCCGATGACCACCGGCATCTCGAACAAAGAAAAAGCCGCGATCCGCCAGCGCTACGCCAAGGGCGAAGCCACGCGCGAAGAGCTGCTCGAAGGCGAATCGGCGTCGTACCACGGCGCCGGCACCTGCACCTTCTACGGCACCGCCAACAGCAACCAGATGCTGATGGAAATGATGGGCCTGCACCTGCCGGGCGCCGCCTTCATCACCCCGGGCACGCCGCTGCGCGACGCACTCACGCGCGCGGCCAGCCACCAGGCGGTGGCGATCTCGCAGCAGGGCAGCAACTACATGCCGATCGGCCGCATCGTCGATGAAAAGAGCATCGTCAACGCCATCGTGGCACTGCACGCCACCGGCGGCTCGACCAACCACACGCTGCACGTGGTGGCGATCGCGCGCGCGGCCGGCATCGTGATCGACTGGAACGACTTCGACCAACTGTCGAAAGTGGTGCCGTCGCTGACCCGCATCTATCCGAACGGCGAAGCCGACGTCAACCACTTCCAGGCCGCCGGCGGCCCGGGCTTCGTGATCCGCGAGCTGCTCGACGCCGGCCTGGCGCACGAGGACGTCAACACCATCCTCGGCCACGGCCTGCGCGCCCACTGCAAGGAGCCATTCCTGGGCACCGATGGCAATGTAATCTGGCGCGACCTGCCTGCCCTGAGCGGCGACGACGCCGTGCTGCGTCCGGCCAGCAACCCGTTCGCCAACAACGGCGGCATGGTGCTGGTGCAGGGCAACCTGGGCCGCGCCGTGATGAAGATCTCGGCCGTCAAGAGCGACTACCACGTGATCGAGGCGCCGGCC
>Ga0308160_10002461_pt1 | contig 22399 bp, 22 predicted proteins | sample PhyFR1_FD_201036 | JGI IMG/M metagenome (GOLD analysis project Ga0308160, IMG submission 201036) | Phyllosphere microbial communities from UC Gill Tract Community Farm, Albany, California, United States - DLSLF.R1 | ecosystem: Host-associated > Plants > Phyllosphere > Unclassified | place: USA...
TGTCCACCATCGGATACTCGCGCGCCATCAGGAGGCTTTGCTGGCGGTAGGTCGGGAAGCACATGTCGCCATCCTTCAGGGCCAGCGCGTGCGCGGTGCCGATGGCTTCCTCGCCGAGCGAGGTCATGTAGAAGGACATTTTCTTCTGGCGCTGGCCGATGACCATGCGCGCGTCGAAGATGCGGGTCTTCATCATCGTGCGCAGACCGAAGCGCAGCTGCTCGGCGTCGATCTGCGGCGCCCACGGACCGACGGCATTGCCGTCTTCGTCGAGCACGCGGATGAGGGAAGAGACGAGATCGGCGGTATCGCCGAACTGGACGTCGGTCGGCGGCTTGCGAACTTCGCCGGCGGCGCTCAACTGTAAGTACGAAAAATCGGTCTTGCAACCCGGGCGGCCGGTTGGCTCCGGGACATGCAGCGACAGAGGGTTACCCTGGCTCATAATGCGCGTTTCCTTTGTGAGGTGATGTGCGGCAAGCTGAGATCATAAAGCGTGCGGCGGCGCGCACGGTCATTGCAGAGAAGTATTTTCGTGGTGCTTTGCAGCATAGATTGTGGGTGTGGTGGATGGCGAACGCCGCGTATCGACGCGTGGACGGGGGACCCGTCCACCCTACAGCCAAGGTCGTGGGGTGGACGGCTTTGCCGTCCACGCGGTGATCGCAATCGTTCGAGTTGCCGCGGAGGCTACGGGGAAAACCTACCATGCCGAGCGCACGAGCAGCCCGATACAAACCAAAGGTGCGCGTTGGAGGGCTATTGCTGTGCCACCCATCCGCCCCCGAGCGCCCGGTACAGCGCAATCAGATTCTCTATCTGTGTGCGCCGCAGCGTAACCAGACTCAATTCCACCTGGAATAAATTGCGTTGCGCATCGAGTTGCTCCAGATACGAGGCATACCCGGCCTGGTAGCGGTCGGTTGCATAGCCCAGCGAGCGGCCGAGGATCTCGCGCCGGCGGGCAGCATGGTCCACCTGCTCGGCCAGGCGCGGCACGCCGGCCAGCGCATTTTCGACCTCCGAGAACGCCGTCAGCACGGTGCGCCGGTAGGCAAACGCCGCCTGGTCGCGCTGCGAAGCCGCCGCCTCGTACTGCGCGGTGAGGCGTCCGCCCGTGAACAGGGGCGCCAATACGCTGCCGCCCAGGCTCCAGACTGTGACCGGGTCGTAGTCGAGCGCGTTCACGAACAGGCTGCCCAGCTGGGCGCTGAGCGTGACCTGGGGCAGGAAGGCCTGGCGGCGCAGAGCGAGCGCCGCGTCGCTGGCGGTGAGCAGCAGTTCGCGCTGGGCGACGTCGGGCCGGCGCGCCAGCAGCGTTGATGGCAGGACGGCGGGCACCGGCGGCAGCTTCAGGGCGTCGAAGCCGGCGCCGCGCGCAACGGGGCCGGGCAGCTCGCCCGCCAGCAGGCGCAGCGCGTTTTCCTGGCGCCGCACGGCCAGTTCCAGTTCCGGAATCGCGCCGAGCACCGACTGGTATTCGGACTCGGCCTGCGTGAGCTGGAGTTGCGAGATGTAGCCGACCCGGGCCTGGTCCTGGGCCAGGCGCAGGGCCTCGTTGCGCGAGGCGACCGTCTCGCGCGTGATGGTCAGCTGGGCGTCAAGGGCCAGCAGGGCAACGTAGTTCTGCACCGTGGCCGCCGCCACCGTCAGCGCCGCCGCATCGCGTTCGGCCCGGCTGGCCTGGTATTGCAGGCCGGCGGCGCGGATCTGGTTGCGGATGCGCCCGAACAGGTCGGGTTCCCAGCTGGCTTGCAGGCCGGGCTGGACCGAGCGGCTGGTGCTGATGCCGGTGGCGGTCAATGAATGGCCGGCCTGGATGCCGAGCGCCGCGTTCAGTGCGGGCAGGCCTGCGCTCTCCGCCAATTCGGCCTGGGCCCGTGCTTCGTCCACGCGCGCTACCGCAATCAAGACGTCGCTGTTACGTGAAAGTGCTGCCTCGACCAGGCCGGCGAGCACCGGGTCGCCAAAGGCGCGCCACCAGTGCGGATCGACCGCCGCCGTGCCCGCAACGGGCTCGCGCCAGGCCTCGGGGGGCGCCACCCGCGCTGCGTCCGGCATCTTGCGCACGGCCGGCAGACAGCCGCTCACTGCCACTGCCGTACCCGTCGCCAGCGCTATCGAAAACCGGCGCCGCTTCATCGGCCGGCCCCGCGTGTACCTTCGCGCGCGGTTTCGCGTGCCACCGCGCCGGTATCGACTTCGGCCGTCACCGACATGCCTGGCCGCAGGCGCTTCGCCAGTTCCTGGTCCGGATCGATGGCAATGCGCACCGGCAGGCGTTGCACGACTTTCGTGAAGTTGCCCGAGGCGTTATCGGGCCGCAGCACCGAGAATTCGGAGCCGGTGGCCGGCGCGATCTGCTCCACGTGCCCGCTCAGGACTTCGCCCTCGAAGGCGTCGACCTTGAAGGTGGCCTGCTGGCCGATGCGCATGCGCCAGGTCTGGCCTTCCTTGAAATTGGCCACGACCCACAGGGTGTCGGGCACGAGGAAGAGCAGTTGCGAGCCGGCGGTGACGTACTGGCCGCGGCGCACGCTCGCCTCGCTGACCTGGCCGTCGCGCGGGGCGCGGATCACGGTGTTGGCGAGGTCGATCTTCGCCAGTTCGACCTGGGCCTGGGCGATGCGGACCTGGGCTTCCAGGCCGCCGCGTGAGACCGTCGTGCCCTTCACACGCTGCTGCGAGATCTCGATCTCGGCCTGGGCTTTCAGTACATTCGCCGCCGCGAGGCGCGCCGTGGTGCGCACGCGGTCACGTTCGTTGAGCGAGACCGAGCCGCGTTCGGCCAGTTCGTCCACGCGCGCCTGCTCGGCGCGGGACCGGGCCTGCTCGGCCTGCGCCGCCGCCAGGTTGGCGCGCGCGGAGCCGACGGTGGCCGTGTTCTGGGCCTGCGTCTGCTCGGCGTTGTTCAGGGCGGCGGTCGCATTCGCGACCTGGGCCTCGGCCGCGCGTACCCGCTCGCGGTAGATGCGGTCGTCGATGCGCAGCAGTTCCTGGCCGGCCTTCACATACTGGTAGTCCTTGACCAGCACCTCGCTCACGTAGCCGTTGACCTGGGGCGCCAGCACCGTGATCGCGCCGCGCACGTAGGCGTTGTCGGTGCTGACCCGGTTCGTGTTGAAGGGACCCAGGTGCCAGGCCCACATGATGAGGGCGATGCCGACCGCGGCGACGACGACCATGATGCCGACCGAGGCCGGGGTGGCGCGGATCTTTTTCGGCGGCGCTTCGGGCTGCGTGCTTGCTGCGGACGGGCCGCTCGGCGCGGCGCGTGCGCTGTCGTCGGAGTCGGTCGGGGCCGGTGGGTTGGCCGCGGCAGCCTCAAGCTCTTCTCGGGTGGGTGGTTGCTGGCTAGTCATGCACGTCAGGATGAGGGAGCGCCGGGTGGCGCCGGGTTGGTGGAAAGGGCGGCTGCGCGGCGGTCGCGGATCGCGGCGCGGGTCGCCACGAACAGGGACCAGAACAGGAACAGCAGGGCCAGCACGCCGCTCACGGCGAAGACGTCGTTGTAGGCCCGCACGTTCGCCTCGCGCCGCGTGATCTGGCCCAGCAGGGCCGCGCCCTGCGCCGCGCGCAGGGCCGGATCGGCAATCGTGCCGCGGTAGATCCCGCCCTGCAGCTGCAGGCGCTGGGCGACTTGCGGGTCGGCGGGATTCAGTTGCGACACCAGGTCGCTGGAATACACCTGCTCGCGGTGCAACTGGTAGGTGGACAGCAGGGCCGAGCCGCTCAGGCCGCCGAGAGTCTGGGTCATCGACAGCACCACCGTGAAGGTGATCACGTAGTTGGGTCCGAACTTCAGCGCCTGGGTGATCCCGAGCAGGACCAGGGGCCCGAGGAACATGCCGCTGCCCAGCGCGACCAGGAACTGGCTGTAGTAGAAGTCCTGCGGCCGGTCCAGGCTGGTGCGTCCGTAATCGATGGCCGCCGCGGTACCGAACAGGATGATGGCGACGATGATCTGCGGGATCAGCGTCTTGGGGCTGAAGGTCAGCGCGCTGGCGGCGATGCCGGCGATGGTGCCGATCAGGATCACGCCGAACAGCGGCTGCATCTGGTCCGGCCCCATGCCCAGCACGCGCAAGAGGCCCACCGCGCCGACGGTCTGCTCGGTGGTGAGAAAGCGGATCAGGAAGGCGCCGACGATGAAGCGCAGCATGGTCGGCGTGACCAGCCAGCGCGTCTGGATCAGCGGGTTCTCGCGGTGGTGCTCGATGTAGAAGGCGGCGCTGAGCAGGACCACGGCGCCGATCGCGAGATACGCGAGCCAGGGCTCGTCGAACCACCACTGCGAATAGCCCTGGGCCAGCACGGCCACCATCATCGCGGCACCGGGCGCCATCAGGGCGAAGGTGAGGAAGTCGAGCTTTTCAAACACCTTGATGTGGATGCCCGGCGGGAGTTTCAGTACCACGACCGCCGCCAGCGAACACAGGGCCAGGCCGGCCTCGAACAGATACAGGTTGTGCCACTGGCCGTAGACCAGCAGGGTCGGCGAGAGCAGCCAGGCCAGCGGCGTGGCCAGTTGCGGGATGCCGACCCCGATCACGACCATCTTGCCGGTGTACGCCCGCGGTGCGGCCTGCAGCATGTAGAGCATCGACAGGGTGGTGGCCGCGGCGGCCGCGAAGCCGCTGACGGCGCGCACCGCGACCGCCATGGTGAAGCCGCCGACCAGCAGGTGCAGCACGGTGACGGCGGCGTACAGGGCCAGGCCGATCTCCGTGAACAGGCGCAGGCCGTACTGCTGGCGGAATTTGAACACCAGCAGGTTCACCGTGATGTTGACCATGATGTAGGCGGCCGGCAGCCAGGTCGCTTCCGAGGGCGTGAGGCCGAGCTGGCCCTGGATGGTGGGCAGGTTGGCCGACACCAGCGCGTTGCCCAGGCCGCCGGTGATGCCGACCAGGATCGCCACCAGCCCATAGGCCAGGCGCACGGCCGGCGTATGGTAGGGCATCGAGGCGGAGCCGGGCAGGGTCGGCTTTTCGTGTTCCTCCCAGTTCGGCGTGGGCCGCAGCAGCTGCGCCATCTAGCGTCCCTTGGCCACCGGGTGCAGGCCGCCGTCGACCAGTTCGAGTGCGCGCCGTACCAGCGTGCGGCGCTTGGCGGGCGTGCCGCCGCGTAGCGCCGCGCCCAGCATGCCGCAGACCAGCACCAGGTCGGTGGCGCGCAGGTCGGGCCGGCAGGTCCTGCTCTTCAGGGCCGCCGCCAGCGGCGCCTTGAACAGGCGCGCCAGCCGTTCGCGCGCCGCTTGCGCCGCCGGATGGCCGGGCTCCAGCGCGCGCCAGTAATCGGCGATCGCCGGCCCGGCGGCCAGGTTGAGCCCGACCTGCTCGACCAGGCCGGCCAGGTCGTGCGCCGGCGCCGCCGCTTCCAGCGCGGCCATGGCACGCTCGAACAGGGCCTCGACCAGGGCCGCGCGGTCGGGGAAGTTACGGTACAGGGTCGCGCGCCCGACGCCGGCGCGCATGACGACCAGGTCGAGCGGCGCGGTGATGCCGTACTCGGAGAACACCGCGTCGGCGGCATCGAGGATCTGGTCGCGCCGCAGGGCGGCATCGGAGCGCAGTAGGGTCATGGTATCTGGACACCGTTGTCCGGTTGAGAGCCGGTCACCAGAATACTGCGATGCGCCCGGGGCGAGCGCACGGGTGGGAGGAATGGAGACGTCGTACCGCGTGGGCATGAATGCCCACCCTACAACGGCGACCGTAGGGTGGGCATTCATGCCCACGCGGATCAAACGAAGCGACGGCGCCGCACGCAACAGCGCCAGAAACAGACGCGTTACGTCTGTTTCAACGCCGCGATCCGCCGCTGGCGCAAGGCATACCCGATGCACAGCACCACCAGCCATACCGGAATCAGGTACACCGACAGGCGCATGCCCGGCGTCATGTACATGATCGCCGTGATTCCCGCCAGGAAGGCCAGGCACAGCCAGTTCGCCAGCGGGTAGAACGGACTCGGAAACTGCGAGCGCGTGCCGGCTTTCGCGCGGCGAAAGCGCAGGTGCACCAGCGAGATCGTGGCCCAGTTGATGATCAGGCCCGACACCGCCAGCCCCATCATCATGCCGAAGGCCTCGGCCGGCAGGAAGTAGTTCACGGCGATGCAGGCGAAGGTCGCCAGCGCCGAGACGCCCAGCGCGGCCAGCGGTACGCCGCTGCCCGAGAGCTTCATCAGGAAGCGCGGCGCGTTGCCCTGCGCCGCCAGGCCGTAGAGCATGCGCGTGTTGGCGTAGACGCCGCTGTTGTAGACCGAGAGCGCGGCGGTCAGCACGACGATGTTCAGGATGGTCGCCACCGCATTGCTGTTCAGCGCCGCGAAGATCAGGACGAAGGGGCTGCCGCCGCTGACCACCTTCTGCCAGGGGTAGAGCGAGAGCAGGATGAACAGGGCGCCGATATAGAAGATCAGCACGCGGTAGAGCGCCTGGTTGGTCGCGCGCGGGATCGAGCGCGCCGGGTCGTCCGCTTCGGCGGCGGTGATGCCGATCAGTTCCAGGCCGCCGAAGGAGAACATGATGACCGCCATCGCCATCACCAGCCCCTGCGCGCCGTTCGGGAAGAAGCCGCCGTGGCGCCACAGGTTGGCCACGCCCGCTTCCGGGCCGGCCGTGTTCGAGAGCAGCAGCCAGCCGCCGAACAGGATCATGCCGATCACGGCCACCACCTTGATCACGGCGAACCAGAATTCGAGCTCGCCGAAAGCGCGCACGTTGAGCAGGCTGAAAGAATTAATAATCAGGAAGAACACCAGCGCCGACATCCAGGCCGGCACCTCGGGAAACCAGTACTGGATGTAGATGCCGACCGCCGACAGCTCGGCCATGGTGACGAGCACGTACATCACCCAGTAATTCCAGCCCGAGATGAAGCCGGCCATGTGGCCGCCGTACTTGTCGGCGAAGTAGCTGACGGAACCGGCGACCGGTTCCTCGACCACCAGTTCGGCCAGCTGGCGCATGATCAGGAAGGCGACCACGCCGGCGATGCCGTAGCCGAGCAGCACCGAGGGGCCGGCCATCTGGATGGTCTGGGCGATGCCGAGGAAGAGGCCGGTGCCGATGGCGCCGCCGAGAGCGATCAGCTGGATGTGCCGGCTTTTGAGGCCGCGCCTGAGTTCTTGTTTTGGTTCCGCCATTCCCGCCTGCCCAGTGTGCAAAAGTCAATGATTCTAATGCATCTGGGCATGAATTGGGTCAGGCCGCGTGTGCTAGTCCCAGTCGGCGGTTGGCGGGCACGGCGACGTCGATCAGCTTGGGCTGCGGCAGGTCGAGCGCCGCCATCAGGGCGATGAAGTCCTCGCGCCCCCGTCCGGCCAGGCGCGCGTTGTGGCGCTTTTCCCAGCCGATGGTCGAGACGCTCTGGCCACGGTAGTCGTGTCCCGGCCAGACCAGGGTGGCGTCAGGCAGCGTGAACAGCTTGCCGTGAACGCTGTCGTACAGGGCGCCGGCGCTGCCGCCCTGGAAGTCGGTGCGGCCACAGCCGTCGATCAGCAGGGTGTCGCCCGTGAACAGGTTGCCGCGCCAGAGGAAGCTGACGCTGCCGGCCGTGTGGCCGGGCGTGTGCAGCACCGTGATCTGTTCGTCGCCGAAACGTACGAGCTCGCCATCCTCGAGCTGGCGGTCGGCCGGCGCGATGCCGCAGCCGCTGGGCGCGCAGGCCAGGGCGCCGGTCAGTTCGCGCAGGCGGCCGCTCGACGTGACGTGGTCGGCGTGGGCGTGGGTTTCGAGCGCGTAGGCCAGGCGCAGGCCGAGCCGGCGCAGGTGCGCGAGGTCGCGCTCGCAGTGGCGGTCGACGGGATCGATGATGGCCGCTTCGCCATTTGCGGCGGCCAGGATATACGTGTAAGTAGACGACTCGGCGTCAAAGAGCTGGATCGGATTGATGTGCATGGGGTCTCCTCGCGCGCATTGTACGGCAGCGCTGCGAGCTCAAGCCGTTTTTGGACTGCGCAGCCGCCAGCGCTCGACCAGTTCGAAGACGCCCATGCCAGCCACCATCGCGATCACGAAAAGCAGCGGACCCGGCAGCCCGGTGGCAAGCGAGGCCAGCGCCGGTCCCGGACAGAAGCCGGCCAGACCCCAGCCGGCGCCGAACACCACGCTGCCGAGCACCAGCCGCCGGTCGAGCACGCCGGCGGAGGGCAGCCGCAGCGGCGTGCCGAGCAAGGCCGTGGTGCGCCGGCCGGCGAGGCGAAAGCCCACGGCGGCGACCAGGATGGCGCCGCCCATGGTGAACAGCAGCGAGGGGTCCCAGTTGCCGGCCAGGTCGAGGAAGGCCAGCACCTTGGCCGGGTCAGTCAGGCCGGACAGGATCAGGCCCAGGCCGAACACCAGGCCGATGAGAAAAGCGGAAAGCAGAACCATGATCGGCCTCAGGCGAAAACGTGGCGCAGCAGCCAGACGGTGACGAAGCCGGCGGCAACGAAAGTGCAGGTAGCGGCGATCGAACGCGGCGACAGGCGCGCGATGCCGCACACGCCATGGCCGCTGGTGCATCCCGAGCCGTAGCGGGTGCCGATCCCGACCAGCAGGCCGGCGGCGAGCAGCATGCCGGGGCCGGCCTCGATGTTCGGCAAGGGCGGCGGCGCGGCCATGCCCCAGACCAGGGGCGCAAGCACCAGGCCGAGCAGGAACAGCAGGCGCCAGGCGCTGTCGCCGGCGTTTGGTCGCAACAGGCCGCCGAGTATGCCGCTGATGCCGGCGACGCGGCCATTGAACAGGATCAGCAGCGCCGCCGCCAGTCCGATGAGCATGCCCCCGGCCAGCGAGGTCCAGGGTGTGAAGTGTTCCCAGGCGATGGTCATGACGTTTCTCCTTCCCGCTTTGGACAGTACAAGTCGTACAAGGTGCGCATCACGGCCAGCGCCTCGAGGCTGGCGATCGTATAGAACACCTGCTTGCCTTCGCGCCGGGTCTGCACCATGCCCTCGTCGCGCAGCACGCCGAGCTGCTGCGACAGGGTCGGCTGGACGATGCCGAGCGCCGCCTCGAGTTCGCCCACATTGTGTTCACCCTCGGCCAGCTTGCACAGCAAAAGCATGCGGTCGGGATTGGACAGGACTTTGAGCAGGGCGCGGGCGCGCTCGGCGGCGGCGCGCATGGCGCCCAGGTCGATGGAGTCGGATGGTTTCACGGTCGGCAGGCATTGTTATGCAAGCCGATATTCTATCACCAGATAATCTATCGGGTGATATATCGTTGCCGAGTCCGCTAAGGGGCGCCGCGCAAGGCCTTCATCTGCTCGTCCAGCCCCGCGCGCGAGATTTCTCCCGCGTGGCGCGCGGCCAGCATGCCATGGCGGTCGTAGAACAGCGTGGTTGGATAGCCGGGCGCGCCTACCGTGCGCGCCGTGCTGAGCAGCCGATCGAGCACGACGTTGGGCAGGGCCAGCCCGCCTTCTTCGAGGTAGCTGCGGACGGCATGCGCTTCCTCGCCGGTATTGACGAACACGAACTGCACATCGGGATTGGCCGCCTGCGCCGCAGCCATGGCCGGCATCTCGCGTCGGCAGGGCGGGCACCAGGTGGCCCAGATATTCAGGACGACCGGTTTTCCCTTCAGTTCGGGCAGGCGCAGCGTGCCGCCGTCCAGGCGCTGCAGCACGAGGTCGGGCAGGGGCGTGCTGGCCGGCTGGCTGGCCTTGATGGCGACACTGGCGCCGGCCCAGACCAGGATGCCGGCCAGCGCCGAGGCCAGCAAGGGCCGGCGCAGGGCGGCGTCGCGCCGCGTCTGCTCGAAACCGACGGCGCAGGCCACCAGCAGCCCGGCATAGGCGACAAAGCCGCCGTCGCGGATGTCGAGCATGCTCAACGGCGCTTCGAGGTAGGGGTCGAGGTGCTTCAGGACGAAGGCGGCGCGCGCGGCGACGAAACCCCACAGCGTCATGCGCCACAGGGCCGGGCCGGCGTCGACGCCGCGCCGGCGCAGCCAGAACCAGGCGGCGGCATTCGCCACGCCGAGCGCGGCGAGCGGGCTCAGTACCCGCAGGGGCAGGACCAGGGGTCCGAGGTTGATGGCATCCACAGCGCTCTCCCGTGTTCGCCGGCACCGGCGGTCAGCTGAGGAGAATAACTCAGCAGTATTAACGGAAGATTAAGATGCGCGCTCGCTGCCTTGATCTCCATCATTGATCGTTTCGTGGCTGGGCTGCACCTGCGTCACCAGCAGCTGGTCGATCCGGTTGCCGTCCATGTCCATCACCTCGAAGCAGTATCCGCCCCAGTGGGCGGTCTCGGCGATCTTCGGGATGCTGCCGAGCTGGTACATCATGAAGCCGGCCAGGGTGTGATAGGCCCCGGTTTCCTCGTCGGGGAAGCGCATGCCGGTTGCCAGGATGTCGCGGAAGCGCTCGAGGGCGACGCCGCCGTCGAGCAGCCAGCTGCCGTCCTCGCGCTGGACCGCATCGTTCTCGCCTTCCTCGCCGATCACCGAGACGTCGCCCACCAGCGCGCTCATCACGTCGGTCAGCGTGACCATGCCCTGGATGTCGCCATATTCGTCGACGATGAGGGCTATTTCCGCCTTGTTCTTCTTGAACAGCTCGAGCAGGGCCATGGCGCTGATGGTTTCCGGCACGTAGAGGATCTCCTGCACGGCCGCCTCGATGTCGATCGCATCGATCGAGCGTGCGCGTACCGCCTGCGCGAGCAGGTCGCGGCAGTGCACGAAGCCGATGATGCGCGAGCGGTCGCCGCGGCAGACCGGCATGCGGCTGTAGCGGCTGCAGGCGATGCGCGCCAGGTTGTCCTCGCGCGGTATCTCGAGGTCGACCAGGGTCAGGTCGACGCGCGGCGTCATCAGGGATTTCAGGTGCTTGTCGTCCAGGCGCAGCGCGCGCGAGACGATGTCGTATTCGGTTTTCTCGAACACGCCGGCGTCGGTGCTCTCGCGGATCATGCCGGTGATGTCTTCCTCAGTCGGCGCTTCCTCCTTGTGGCGGCCCATGCCGAAGAGCCGCACGATGGCCTCGGTCGCCAGGGCCAGCAGTTTGACAAAGGGCGCCATCACCACCGAGAGCAGGCGTAGCGGCGGCGCGATGAGCGTGGCCATCGCCTCCGGATACTGCATTGCGATGCGTTTGGGAACCAGCTCGCCAAGGATGATCGACGCCACCGTGATGCACATCACCACCAGTCCCAGCGAGGCCTGGTAGGCGTAGGGCGCGAGCAGCGGTATGTCCTTGAACAGCGGCACCAGGCGCGCCACCAGCGAGGCTTCGCCGAAGGCGCCGTTGAAGATGCTGATCAGGGTGATGCCAACCTGCACGGTGGAGAGAAAGTGGCTAGGCTCGTCCGCCAGGCCGAGCGCGGTACGTGCGCCGCGGCTGCCTTCCGCGGCGGCTTTTTCCAGCCGCATGCGCTTGGCCGAGACCAGCGCCAGTTCCGACATCGCAAATACACCATTAAGCAAGATGAGGAAAAGAATGATCAGGATGTCGGTGATCATAAGAACGCGGTGCGCCTCCGGAGCGATATCGATAACGAATTGACATCTTCGCATGTTCGGGGCGGGCGAGCCGCACCGCAGGCGGTCCCTCGGGTGCACCCTTCATGCGCCGATTTCGACGCTTCGTCGCGCGGCGCTGGGGCAGGGCGGGGCGCGGTGCTAAGGTCGCGCTGACCATTCCAATGACGGAGACGACATGTCCACCAGACGCATTCCCCTCGCCGCGCTCGCGGCCCTCCTGCTGTGCGGGGGCGCGCAGGCCCAGACCGTGCCTGCCGCCGACCATCACCAGCATGTGTTCAGCGACCAGATCATCGCCCTGATCGGTCCGGATTCCGGCCTGAAGCCCTTGCCGGCGAAGGAAGTCGTCGCCTTGCTCGACGCCGCCGGCATCCGGAGAGGCGTGCTGCTGTCGACCGCCTACATGTACGGCAGCCCGCGGCGCCAGGTCGCGGACGAGTACGCCCAGGTGCGGCGCGAAAACGACTGGACCGCGGCGCAGGCGGCCCAATACCCGGGGCGGCTGCTGGCCTTCTGCGGCATTGCGCCCTTCAAGGACTACGCGATCGAGGAGATCCGGCGCTGCGCCCGCCAGCCCGGCCTGAAGCGCGGCATCAAGCTGCACCTGGGGAATTCCGACGCGCAGCTGGACCAGGAAGCCGACCTGAAACGCCTGGCCGACGTGTTCGCGGCCGCCAACCGCGAGGGCATGGCGATCGTCGTTCACATGCGCGCCAGCATCCGCAACAAGCGGCCCTACGGCGCGCCGGAAGCCCAGGCCTTCCTCGACAAGGTGCTGCCGGCCGCGCCCGACGTGCCGGTGCAGATCGCGCACCTGGCCGGGACCGGTCCCGGCTTCGACGATCCGCCGGCGCGCGCCGTGCTGGCCACCCTGGCGGCGGCGGTCGAGCGCGGCCATCCGGCCACGCGCAAGCTGTACTTCGACGTCGCCTCGATCGCCCAGAACGACACCACGCCCGAGGATGCCGCCGTGCTGGTGAAGCATCTGCGCCAGATCGGCATGGGACGCATCCTGTACGGGACGGATTCGGCGCAGGGCGACAACCTGAGGCCGAAGGATGCGTGGGCGGCGTTCAGGAAGCTGCCTCTGACGGAAACCGAGTTCGCGCAGGTGGCGGAAAACGTGGCGCCCTACGTGAAATAAAGGCGGCGCCCGCAGGCGCCGTCCTCTTGCCGGGTTCCCGCAATCCGCTCAGCGCCGGCGGCGCAGCGCCAGGCCTGCCAGGCCGGCACCCATCAGCGCAAGCGTAGCCGGCTCCGGGACTTCGCCCGTGCCGCCGCCGGGCACCCAGCTGATGTGGCTGAGGCGGCCGATATTGCAGCTGTTGTCGTTCGGACCGTTCGAGCAGTCGCCGCCGGTCAGGAAACTGACTTGCGCATTGCTCCAGACGAGCTGCGCCATCTCGGCGCTGTTGTGGAAGACATAGGTGTCGAGCGTGGTTTTCAGGTTGGCGCCGACGCCGAACTTCAGAAGGAAGTAGCCGGGGGCGGCGGGCGTCACGTCGATCTTCCAGAGCTGTGCCACTGCGTCGTAGCTGGCACCGCCCTGGCCGTTGATCGTGTGCAGGTCATCGGCGGAGAAGTCCAGGCCGGTGGCGTCTTCGAGCATCGCCAGTTCGCTGGCTGCGCCCGAGTTCGCGCTGTCGTAAGCCTTCAGGAACAGGTCCATCGTCGATGCCGCCGCCGCGCTGCCCGCCGCCAGTACCGTTGCTGCGACTGCTGCAATCAGAATGCTCTTCAAGTGCATGGCTTTCATGGGACTCCCCTTTTTTATGGTGAGCTCATCAATAAGCAAGCAACATGCCTGAAAGCACAATTTGTTGATTTTTAGTCTATTTTACTTTCTGTCTGTAAATTGCGATTATTAATTGTAAAGTTGCTCGACGCGGCTATCAGTCCAGGACCGTGACTACGATCGTGCGCCGGTGCGGGCTGGTCCGGTGTTCCAGCAGGTAGATGCCTTGCCAGGTTCCGAGCAGCATGCGGCCGCCGCCCACCGGAACCGTCAAGCCGCTGCCGGTCAGTACGCTGCGCGCGTGGGCGGCCATGTCGTCAGGGCCCTCGTCATCGTGCCGATACGTCGGATCGCCGTCCGGCGCAAGACGGGAGAGGATCGTTTCGAGATCGCGCCGCACGTCGGGATCGGCATTCTCCGTGATCGTCAGCGAGCAGCTGGTGTGCTGGACGAAGACCTGCACCAGGCCGCAATCGATGCCGGAGGCGGCGACCACCTGCGCCACCTCGCGCGTGATGTCGCGGCTGCCGCGGCCTTTCGTTTCGAACTGCAGGATCGCCTGGTGCGCCATGGCCTTACGGGGTCGGGCGGAAGTTCTTGCGGATGCCGGCCCAGCACTCGTGGTAGCCGCTTTGCAGTTGCGGCGAGGCGAGGGCGTGCGTGGTCGGGCACAGCACGGTGCGGGTCTCGAACATGAAGGCCATGGTATCAGGCACCTTGCCGGGTTTGCTGGTGTCCGCCGCGCTCGCCTTTTCGAAGGTCGCCGCGTCGGGGCCGTGGCCGCTCATGCAGTTGTGCAGGCTGGCGCCGCCGGGCACGAAGCCCTCTGCCTTGGCGTCGTAGGCGCCGTGCACCAGGCCCATGAATTCGCTGGCGACATTGCGGTGGAACCAGGGCGGGCGGAAAGTGTCTTCGGCGGCCAGCCAGCGCGGTGGGAAGATCACGAAGTCGAGGGTGTCCACGCCCGGGGTGTCGCTCGGCGACTGCAGCACCAGGAAGATCGACGGGTCCGGGTGGTCGTAGCTGATCGAGCCGATCGTGTTGAAGTGGCGCAGATCGTATTTATAGGGCGCGTAGTTGCCGTGCCAGGCGACAACATCCAGAGGCGAGTGGCCGATCTGCGCGCGCCACAAGTTGCCGCAGAATTTCGCGACCAGTTCAAAGTCGCCTTCGCGGTCTTCATAACGGGCCACCGGCGTCAGGAAGTCGCGCGGGTTGGCCAGGCCGTTCGAGCCGATCGGTCCCAGGTCGGGCAGGCGCAGCAGGGCGCCAAAGTTCTCGCAGATGTAGCCGCGCGCTGCGCCGTCGGGCAGGCGGACCTGGAAGCGGATGCCACGCGGGATCACGGCGATTTCCTGCGGCTCCACGGCAAGCAGGCCCAGTTCGGTGGCGATCTCGAGGCGGCCCTGCTGGGGCACCACCAGCAGTTCGCCATCGGCCGAATAGAAGAAACGATCAAGCATCGACTTGTTCGCCGCGTACAGGTGGATTGCGCAGCCGTTCATGCTCTCAGCCGATCCATTGCCGGCCATCGTCACCCAGCCGTCGACGAAATCGGTGGGCGCGTCGGGCATCGGAAGCGGGCTCCAGCGCATCTGGTTCGGCGGCGGGGCATTTTCTCCGAAGCTGGCGACAATGCGTCCGCTGTCGACCTGCTCGAAGGGGCCGTGCATGGCCGCCGGGCGGATGCGGTACAGCCAGGAGCGGCGGTTGTGGCCGCGCGGGGCCGTGAAGGCGGTGCCGGAGATCTGCTCGGCGTAGAGGCCGTAGGCCACGCGCTGCGGCGAGTTGCGGTGCTGGGGCAGGGCGCCGGGCAGGGCTTCGGTGGCGAATTCGTTGCCGAATCCGGATTGGTAACCGGTCTGTGTACCGATGTGGGTGGTCATGCATGTCTCCTGGCGAAATACGCTTTTCTGCACTCTAAGTCAGGCGTTGGTATTTTACGACGTGAATAGATGAATGTAGACTATTTATGTAATCAATACTGGAGACCCCGTGATCGAACCCCATGACGTCGATTTGAACCTGCTGGCCGTGTTCCAGGAGGTCTACCGCGAACGCCAGATTTCCGGCGCCGCGCGGCGCCTGAACCTCAGCCAGTCGGCCGTCAGCAACGCGCTGGCGCGCCTGCGCCGTTTGTTCAGTGACGAGCTCTTCGTTCGCACCGGGCAGGGCATGCAGCCTACGCCTTTTGCCGAGAGCCTGGCCGAACCGGTCGGCAGCGCGCTGGCCCAGGTCGCGCTGGCCCTGAACCGGCGCAGCGGCTTCGATCCCGCCAGCAGCATGCGCCGCTTCACGATCGCCATGACGGACGTCGGCGAAGTGCACTTCATGCCGGCCCTGATCGAACGCTGCCGCGCGCTGGCGCCGCACGTGCAGCTCAGTTCGCGCCGGGCGGGCAGCATCGCCCTGAAGGAAGAGATGGAAAGCGGCCGCGTCGACCTCGCCATCGGACCCTTCGAGGACATCTCCGAAGCCCTGTACCAGCGCCTGCTGTTTCGCCAGCCCTATGTCAGCATGGTGCGGCGCGGCCATCCGCTGACAAGCGGGAAGGTCGACCTGGCGCGCTTCGCCGCCGCCGAACACCTGTTCGTCGACTCCAGCGAAAGTCCCTACGACCGCATCAACCAGCTGCTGGAAAAGGCCGGCATCGGCGCCTCGACGCGCTTCCGGGTGCCGCATTTCACGGCCGTGCCCTACATCATCGGCAGCAGCGAACTGGTGGTGACGGTGCCGCAGAAGCTGGCCGAACGCGCAGGTCCCCCCTTCGGCCTGGCCTGGATCACGCCGCCCCTGAACCTCCCGCAGCTGCAGACGAATATGTTCTGGCACCGGCGCTACAACCAGGACCCGGGCAACCAGTGGCTGCGCGCCGTGGTGGCGGAGACCTTCGCGCAATAGGCTCGAGTTCGGTTCGACCGCTGGATTTGATCCAGCGCAAACCGTATTACGCACGGACAGCGATCCTGATGGTTTGGCCAGACAGGAGACCATCATGCAGCTGAACCGACTCACCCGCGCGGTGCTTGCCGCTTTTGCCCTCGGCTGGCTCGTGCCGCCCGCCCTGGCCGACGAGACCTGCAACTCGCCCTATCTCTCCAACCTGATCAAGGGCCAGGAAGACTACGTCTATGTGTGGACGCTGGGCGTGCCCGGCATGGGCGACGGGTCCGACAAGCTGGTCACCCTCGACGCCAATCCGAAGTCGAAGACCTTCGGCAAGGTGGTGGCCCAGGTCTCGGTCGGTGGACGGGGCGAAGCCCACCACGCCGGCTTCACCGACGACCGCCGCTTCCTCTGGGCGGGCGGCCTGGACGACAGCAAGATCTACGTCTTCGACATCCACAGCGATCCGGCCAAGCCGCGCCTGGTGAATACGATCGCCGACTTCGAAAAACGTTCCGGCCTGGTTGGGCCGCATACCTTCTACGCGCTGCCGGGCCGCATGCTGATCGGCGCGCTGTCGAATACCAAGGACGGCGGCGGCGCGACCGGGATGGCCTTGTACAACAACAAGGGCGAGTTCATCCAGAAATACGCGATGCCGGCGGCCTCGGCGATGAAGGGCGCGGACGGCTACGGCTACGACCTGGCCGTGAATCCCGCCCGCAACGTGATCCTGAGTTCCAGCTTCACCGGCAAGAAAAACTACATGACGCCGCTCGGCACCCTGATCAAGGACGCGGGCGCGATGAAACAGTTCGGCAACACAATGGTGGTGTGGAACCTGAAGGCGATGCAGCCGGAGCAGGTGCTGAGCGTGCCGGGCGCCCCGCTCGAGATCCGCTGGTCGCTGAAGGAGGGCGACGACTGGGCGCTCACCGCGACCGCGCTCACCTCCAAGCTGTGGCTTGTGAAGAAGGACGCCAAGGGCCAGTGGCAGGCCAGGGACGTCGCCACCATCGGGGATCCGGCCAAGACCCCGCTGCCGGTCGACATCTCGATGCGGGCCGACGGCAAGGGACTCTGGGTGAATACCTTCATGGACGGCACCACCCGCTACTTCGACATCAGCAATCCGGAAGCGCCGCGCCAGACCTATGAGAAGAAGACGGGATCGCAGGTCAACATGATCTCGCAGAGCTGGGACGGCAAGCGCGTCTACGTCAGCTCCTCGCTGCTGGCCAATTGGGACAAGGCCGGCCGCGAGAACGAACAGTTCGTCAAGCTGTTTGCCTGGGACGGCAAGGCCCTGAACGAGCAGTGGAAGGTGGACTTCACCCAGCTCAAGCTGGGGCGCCCGCACCACATGAAGTTCGGCGCCCAGACCGGCCAGCGGACGGCCTGGACGGCCGACCCGGCCCGGGTGGCAGGACGGTGAGGCGCGCGGCCGCTCTTGCGCTGGCCCTGGCCGCCGGCGCGGGCGCGGCGCAGGAACCCGCCGTGCCTGCGCTCGCCTACGTGCCGCCCGCGCCGGGCAGCTACCGGCTCGAGCGCATCCTGCGTGCGCCCGACGGCAACGTGCTCGACAGCGACGGGCGGCTGCACCGCCTGTCGGAATTCACGACCGGCAAAATCACCCTGTTTTCCTTCATCTACACCTATTGCAGCGACCCCAAGGGCTGCCCGCTGGCCTACGCCACCCTGCACAGCCTGAAGCAAACGGTCGAACGTACGCCCGCGCTGCAGGGCAAGATCCGTTTCGTCAGCATGAGCTTCGACCCGGAGTACGACACCCCGGTGGCGATGCGCAGCTATGGCGGGCAGGAGGCGCGCGCCGGCGGTCCCCTGGAATGGCGTTTCCTCACCACCCGCAACGGCCGCGAACTGGCGACGCTGCTGGATGGCTTCGGGCAGGATGTCTCGGTGGCCACAGCCCAGCCGGCGGGCCGGCGCATCCCCGTGCTCAGCCACATGCTGAAGGTCTACCTGATCGACCCCGGCGGCACGGTGCGCGAGATCTATTCGACCTCGTGGCTGCACCCGGCGGTGTTGCTCAACGACATACAAACCCTGCTGCAGGAACGGGCCCAAGCGCCACTTCAAGCACGGCGGCGCTGAAAAAACTCCGCTTCCCGCCATGCCCGGCCTCGGGTATGCTCCGCCGCGAGCATGACGATTCGACATCACCGCGCCGGCCGGAGACCTGGCTGGCGTATCATTTCGGTCGTCGCGCACGGTTCCGCCAGGAAGCGCGCTCACGAGGCGCGCGCCGGCTGGAGGAGATCATATGCACCAGATAAGGAAACAACATGGCTGACCTGTTTGAGAATCCAATGGGCCTGATGGGCTTCGAATTTGTCGAATTCGCATCGCCGACGCCGGGCGTGCTCGAGCCGATTTTCGAGGCGCTGGGCTTTACCAAGGTCGCGGTGCACCGCTCGAAGGATGTGGTGCTCTACCGCCAGGGCGAGATCAATTTCATCGTCAACAACGAACCGAAGAGCTACGCCGCCTATTTCGCCGCCGAGCACGGCCCATCGGCCTGCGGCATGGCCTTCCGCGTCAAGGATTCGCACAAGGCCTACAAGCGCGCGCTGGAACTGGGCGCGCAAGCCGTCGACATCCCGACCGGCCCGATGGAACTGCGCCTGCCGGCGATCAAGGGCATCGGCGGCGCGCCGCTCTACCTGATCGACCGTTTCGAAGAGGGCAAGTCGATCTATGACATCGATTTCGAGTTCATCGAAGGCGCCGAGCGCCACCCGGCCGGCCACGGCCTGAAGATCATCGACCACCTGACCCACAACGTCTACCGCGGCCGCATGGCTTTCTGGGCCGGCTTCTACGAGAAACTCTTCAATTTCCGCGAAATCCGCTACTTCGACATCAAGGGCGAGTACACCGGCCTGACCTCGAAGGCGATGACGGCGCCGGACGGCAAGATCCGGATTCCGTTAAATGAGGAAGGCAAGGCCGGCGGCGGCCAGATCGAGGAATTCCTGATGCAGTTCAACGGCGAAGGCATCCAGCACATCGCCCTGCTGACCGACGACCTGATCACGACCGTGGACGGCCTGCGCGCCGCCGGCGTCCCGCTGATGAGCGCGCCGCCTGCGACCTATTACGAGATGCTGGACGGCCGCATTCCCGGCCACGGCGAAAACCCGGCCGAACTGCAGGCCCGCGGCCTGCTGCTGGACGGTAACGTCGTCGACGGCAAACCACGCCTGCTGCTGCAGATCTTCGGCGAAGCCCAACTCGGTCCGGTCTTCTTCGAGTTTATCCAGCGCAAGGGCGACGATGGCTTCGGCGAAGGCAATTTTAAAGCCCTGTTCGAGTCGATCGAGCGCGACCAGGTCAAGCGCGGCGCCATCGGCAAGACCGCAGAAGTCGCGTAATGTGGCGCGGCGGTGGCATATTGCCGCCGCGTCAATATATACGGAAAACACTTGCTTCCCGCCTTCGCCATCCTGCTCCTGTTCCAATGCCTCGGCGAAGGCATCGTCTTCCTGCTCGGCCTGCCCGTGCCCGGCCCGGTGGCCGGCATGGTCCTCCTCTTCATTTCGCTCCTGCTCTGGCCCGCGCTGCAAACCCGCATCGAGGCGGCCGCCAACGAGTTGCTGCGCCACCTGTCCCTGCTGTTCGTCCCGGCCGGAGTCGGCATCGTCGCCACCGCGGGCAGCGGCAGCGGCCACTGGCTGGCGATCCTTGCCTCGCTCGTCGTCAGCACGCTGTTGACCCTGGCCCTCACGGCCCTGGTCCTGAAGGCGATGAAGCCGGAAGGAGAGGGCGATGCCTGATTTCGCCCAGCTCAGCAGTTTCTGGGTCTACCTGTCGGCCTCGCCCCTGCTGGGGCTGACCATCACTCTGTGCGCCTATGTCGTGGCCCAGGGCATCTATGCCCGCTGCAAGTACTCGCCGCTCGCCAATCCGGTGGCGATCGCGATCGCCCTGGTCAGCATCGCCTTGCTGGTCAGCGGCATGTCCTACCAGCGCTACTTCGCCGGCGCCCAGTTCGTGCATTTCCTGCTCGGGCCGGCGACCGTCGCACTGGCGGTGCCGCTGGCCCGCGCCTTGCCGCGCATGCGGCGCGCCTTCCTGCCGCTGCTGGGCGCGCTGTTCACCGGCTGCGTGACGGCCATCGTCTCGGCAGTCAGCGTGGTGCTGCTGCTGGGAGGGTCGGAGCAACTGGCGCGCACCGTCGGGCCGAAGTCGGCCACCACGGCGATCGCGATGGCGGTCTCGGAAGGTTTAAGAGGGGTACCGGCGCTGACCGCCGTGCTGGTGATCAGTACGGGGATTTTCGGCGCCGTGACGGCGCGCTTTCTGTTCAATGCGATGAAGATCGAATCGCACGCGGCGCGCGGCTTCGCCCTGGGCGTGGCCGCGCACGGGATCGGCACGGCGCGCGCCTTCCAGGTCAGCGCCGAGATGGGCGCGTTCGCCGGCCTGGGGATGGGGCTGAACGGCATCATGACGGCCGTGCTCGCTCCCTGGCTGGTGCCGCTCATGCTGCGCCTGCTGGGCTAAGTCGGCAGGCGCAATCGTGAGGCGCGCGGTTTAGCTCGCGTGCGGGGTCGAGTTGGCGTTTGCCCAGGTGTGGGTATTGCTGGAGGCGCCGCCCGGTTTCTTGACCAGGGTGCGCAGGGCCAGCAGGGCGGAGAGGCCCCCTACCACCATTGCCGTGGTGCTGCCCGAGAAGCCGACCGCATGGCTCTTGGCCAGCTTGCCTGCCTTCGGCGCCACCAGTTCCATGCGGCGCTTGGTCATCTGCGAGCCGAGTTCGGACAGGCGCGCCTTGCTGATCAGGGTCTCGGCTTGCGGCAACAGGGTGGTTTCCTCGTCGGCCACGTGGTGGATCACGTCGCGCATCAGTTCCAGCAGAACCTTGTCGTGGCGTGGGTCCGAGGCGCTCGTACGGCGCAGCTCGGCGATCAGGCGGCGCATGTCGTTGTGCTCGGGCTCCGCCTTGTGGACGAAGGGCTCGCCCTTGTCGAGCTGGCGCATCACCGGATAAAACACTTCTTCTTCCAGCGTGGCGTGGATCTCGAGGGCGGTGCAGATGGTATCGGCCAATGCTTTCTTGACGCTCGGCGACTTGTCTTTCGTGTACTGGTGGAATGTCACCATCACGTGCGAATGATCGAAACGGATCATGTCGGTGATAGTCGGGCTCAGCTGGTTCATGGAAAACATGGTGGATCCTCCGAATTGACTAATGAATAAGATCGTATGCCGGCCGCCGAGCGTTCCGCGTAGGAGTGCGACGCAAGGCCATGTCGGCAAATGCCGCGCGTGTTCACGATTATTTCGTAACCGAAAGTAGTTGCGCTGCCGCACTGGATAACATCAGGTTCCCAATGGAAAAGATATACTGTTTGTCACCGATATCCTACAAGGGCACGGCGAACCTACTGATTACTTGTCAACTCCACGCCTGCCAAGATGAACCCACGTTCGACTGACGGAGCAAAACCGCGCAGCCGTTTTGAGAAGGTGAGGCACGCACTCGCGTGCTCACTTAGTTTTCATCTATCGGAGGAGCTGGAATGTTTGCACATAACAAACGCCTGCAATACACCGTCCGCGTCGCGGCACCGAATCCTGGACTCGCCAACCTGATGCTGGAGCAATTCGGCGGACCTCAGGGCGAGCTGGCCGCGGCCATGCGCTACTTCACCCAGGCCGTATCGGAAGACGATCCAGGCCGCAAGGACATGCTGTTCGACATCGCGACCGAGGAGCTGAGCCACCTCGAGGTGATCGGCCACATCGTCGCCATGCTGAACAAGGGCGCCAAGGGCCAGCTGGCCGAGGCGGCCGACACCGAAGCCGAGATGTACCGCAAGATCACCGGCGCCGGTAACGACAGCCACATCACCCAGGTGCTGTACGGCGGCGGCACGCCGCTGGTGAATTCGGCCGGCGTGCCCTGGACCGCCGCCTATATCGATTCGATCACCGAGCCGACCGCCGACCTGCGCTCCAACATCGCCGCCGAGGCGCGCGCCAAGATCGTCTACGAGCGCCTGATCGCGCTGACCGACGACCCGGGCGTGAAGGAGGCGCTGGGCTTCCTGATGACGCGCGAAGTGGCGCACCAGAAGTCCTTCGAGAAGGCCTTGTATTCGATGGAGTCGAACTTCCCGCCGGGCAAAATGCCGGTCGACCCGCGCTTCTCCAGCGTCTACTTCAACATGTCCCAGGGGCCGGGCGAAATGCGCGGCCCATGGAACCAGGGTCCGGGCTGGGACTTCGTCACCGACCGCGAGAAGCAGATGGCGGTCGATGGCGGCTCC
>Ga0308160_10002463_pt1 | contig 22398 bp, 25 predicted proteins | sample PhyFR1_FD_201036 | JGI IMG/M metagenome (GOLD analysis project Ga0308160, IMG submission 201036) | Phyllosphere microbial communities from UC Gill Tract Community Farm, Albany, California, United States - DLSLF.R1 | ecosystem: Host-associated > Plants > Phyllosphere > Unclassified | place: USA...
GCGTGCGCGGCTCCCGCCCCCCCCCTTTTCGCAGTTGTCCACAGGGCCTGGGCACTGACATGTTGGCGATGCCGCTGACCATCCCGCCGCCCTTCTTGAGCCACTCGGGCGCGTCCTCGCCGACGATCCCTGCCAGGGCGCCGCCGTCGCGACCGTGCTGCTCCTCGAGCGCGCCGTGGACGAGATCGTGACTGCGCCGCGACAGGAGACCAAGCAGGAGCGGCGCCGACGTCGAAGCATTGATGGTCGCTGACGAGCCGTTAGACGAGTGATCGAGCTCCTCGCCGTCGAGCTCGTACTCTGCGTCCGCCCATACAGGAACACCAAAAGGTCAGCGTGCGTGCTGGAAAGCGAGAGTCGGGGACGAAGGACGACGCGTCGCGCGCACCGAGCTCCCGCGACTGGACCGTGCTTCGCAGACCGCCGCCGTACATCGGGCTCACGCTCCGGAGCTCGTGCGACTCGCCGCCAGCGGCCAGCGCATCGGCGGCGTCGTCGCTGTAGGGCGCGATGCATCCTTCGGTCGGCGGCGGGCGAGAGCTGCTCGAGTTTTGGGTCGACAGCACCGGCCGCGACGCCGCCGGCCCGCGCGAGGTCGTCGGCGTGTGCTCGTCGTCGTCCTCATCGTCGATGGAGAAGAGCGTCGTCGACGTGTCGAGCAGCGGCAGCCGAGCTGAGGACATGGTGTCTGGGAGGTCGTGCAAGAGGGGAAAACGCGTCCTCCTACGGCATAGGTCGAGGGTCGGGCTGGCGTATGGGTTGGGAGGGAGCGACAGACTGCTCGGCTCGGCTCTCAGCCCCCGGTCTGGCTGGGGCTGAAAGTGGCAGCAGCAGGCAGCAGCGGCTTCGCAGGCGGGGCCGAACAGGGCCTTGCTCCCGCCAACTGCCATTCCCTCTTCCTCTTTACAGACCCTCCCCGACCGCCTGCTTCTCAACGATGGCCTCTTCGATCCCTTCGACCTCGGCCCGTTACCAGACGTACGAGGCCCGGCTGCCGTTGCACTCGAACCCGTCCTCGCGGGCGCTGCTCGAGACCGTCATCCGCAAGCGGTCCAACCTGTCGGTCTCGGTCGACGTGACGACCAAGAGGGAGCTGCTCGAGATTGTCGAGGCCGTCGGCGAATTTGTCGTCTGCGTCAAGGTACGTCGCCTGTCGGCTGGCAGCCAGCTGGCACGAGCGAGCCGAGGTCGGAGGGCGCGCGCAGGCCGCACCCTCGACGCCGAAGGCACGGCGACTGACGACCAGCCCCTAACCGCTCGTCAGACGCACTGCGACATCGTCGACGACTGGGACCAGGACCTCGTCGACCAGCTGACGGCGCTCAGCAAGAAGCTCGACTTCCAGATCTTCGAGGATCGCAAGTTTGCCGACATCGGTGCGTACGGCGCCCTTGCTGCCCTGGGCCGCGGGCTTGACCGCCGGCAGACCGTTTCCCTCCTCCTCTTCTGACCCCCCTGTCCCCTCGCGCAGGCAACACGGTTCAGCTGCAGTACTCGTCCGGCCACCACAAGATTGCGTCGTGGGCGCACATGACGAACGCGCACCCGCTGCCTGGGCCGGGCATCGTCTCGGGCCTCGCGTCGGTCGGCCTCCCGCTCGGCCGGTCGCTCATCCTCCTCGCGCAGATGAGCAGCGCCGGCATGCTCGCGACGGGCGAGTACACCAAGGAGGCCGTCCGGATGGCGGCCGCCAACCCGGATTTTGTCGTCGGCTTCATCGCCCAGTCGCGGGTCGAGGAGCTCCTACCGGCAGAGGAGATTGCCTCGCTCCTGCCCGAGGGTCGGCAGACGTCAGACTTCCTCATCTTGACGCCCGGCATCGGGCTCGCCAAGGCCGGTGATAAGCTCGGTCAGCAGTACCGCTCGCCCCAGCAGGTCGTCGGCGAGGACGGCTGCGACATCATCATCGTCGGCCGCGGCATTTACGGCGGCAGCGGCCGCGACGAGTGGCGGCGCGAGGCCGAGCGCTACCGGGCCGAGGGCTGGAAGGCGTACGAGGGCCGGATCCGGAAGGACTGAGCGGATCCATGAAGCTTCAGAGTATGGCGTCTCCCAGGCGGAGGCAAGACTGTGGGCTTGGGATGCAGGCTGTGAGGCAAGGAGGCTGCGCTGCGCGCCAACCCGATGTCGTGGTGATCAGACCAAGCCGGCCACCGACTCGCAAGTTCTCTTGCCAGGACACAACTGCCGCTCGGGCCAGCATCAGCACGCAAGCTATCGTCGCGAAAGTGCCGCTCGCGTAAAAGCCAGAGCCTCCCGAACGACGGGCCCGAATGCAGCGACAGGGGCGCGTATCGGCGTCGGCCGCTCGAGTCGCTCGCTCCCTCCGAACGCCCACGTCAGCGACAGCCCCTCCTCACTCCTCTCCCAACCTTCATCTCTTTGATCAGCATCTCGGCCAATCTATATCGACATCCTCCTCTCTGCTTCGTCCTCCCTTTCCTTCCATCGCATCATGTCGGCTGTGCCCCCAGAGCAGCTCCGGTCGAAACTCGAGGCTTCGCTCAAGTCGATCCGGCACATCGTCCGTCAGACACTTGCTCTGCGGGTTCCTCCGCAACCCCCTGTGGATTGGCTCTGATGACCCTTGCTGCTCCCGCACCATGCAGGAGATCTTGGACTCAAGCAGCGGCTGCGGCAAGAGCTATTCGATAGTCGTCGTCTCGGACGACTTTGAGGGCCTCAACACGCTCAAGCGCAACCGGCTCAGTGCGTTCCCGGAGGAAGCTGTTGGCATCGCCTGGCTCAGTCGCCTGCCGAGGCTAAACCCCACCGCCGCTGCTTCTCTCAACAGTCAACTCGATACTGGCAGATGAGATTGCCGAGCTCCATGCCTTCTCCCAGGTGCGCTGCGCTCGGCTGGCCGGCCCTCGTGCAGCGAGGTACCCCGGTCGACGTCGGTGCTGACCGAGCCCCTGCTTTGTCCAGAAAACGCTCACGGGCGCCCAGTTCGATGCACAGGGTGGCAAGGTCAAGCCCAACGCTTAGCAAGATGATGTCCAGCACCTGTACGTCGCAGCGGTCGAACCTAAGTGCTGACGGCTTGAGCCCTGCGAAGCCGCTGCTGACGTCGACAACCCCCCCCCCCGCTTCGACTGCGGTCTGCGTGCGCCCACAGTGCTTAAAGCCCACCGCTCACCATCCGATGACCCCTGCATGACGAGGATCGGCCGCGCTCCGTCATCACGCTTTCAGCGACCAGCGTCGCACAGCCCTTGGCCACCTGAGGGGACACTCCGCGCAGGGAACAGGTCACAAGCATGCATGAGAGGGCCCAGAGGAGGGAAAGAGTGCGAAGCGATGTGCAAGCAGCGGGGAGAGCATTAGGAACAAAAGGCGTAGGGACACGAATACCGGGGCGATGCGAAGAGTCGTAAGGGGAGAGGCGGGCGGGGTCGTCTGCGATGCACGTGCTCCAGGCGGACGAGACAGAGACGAGTGGGGGCCGAGGTTGACAAACGTGAGGGGCCGCTGCGCTTGATAGCGGTCGGGCGGGAGGGATGCAGGCGATTGCAAAATGAGCCAGTCGCAAGGAGAGAGAGGGCAGCATCGAAGACGCCAGGGCCGGTTGAGAGAGTCAAGGCCTCGCCGTCCCTCAGCTCAGCTCCTCTCGGCCGCCGCCGGGACTTTCGACGATGATGCCAAAGAGACTCGCTGGCGGCGCGAGCGACGATGTGTCGACAGCGACAGATGGTCTTTCCGGCCGGATCGTGCTGACGCTCTCCTGCGACTCGAGCCCGGCCGGCTCGTCGACCTCGTCCGGCGGGGTCGTGTAGATGGGCGTCGCCGGTTCCTGGGCGAGCGTGCTAGACGATTGCCGGCTCAGCGGTGACGGCCTCGTCGGCCGCCGTTCGGGCATCGGCGTCGCGTCGCGGACCGAGGACGTATGCAGGCGGGTGGCGATGTCGTCCGTCTCGCCGGCGTCAAACGACTCGGGTTCGTCCGAGACCTCGAGGCCGATCGAGGTGTAGGCGGTCGGCGCCTCGCCGCCAATGTCCTCGGGCTCGTCCGTAAGGAAGGAGCCCGGCCTCGAGCGGTAGCCGTCGGCGCCGGGGCCGCCAAGCGCGACATCCTCGTCCATCTCCTCCGGCTCGTCAAAGTAGTCGGGCACCTGGAGGCTCGAGGCGCCCGTCGACTGCCGGCACGTCCCCGGCCGGACGTCGATGCTCGACGACGGGAGCGGCCCGGTCGAGACCTGCGGGGACGACATGGCCGAGAGCGGAGCGAGGGACGAGTCGGACGTGAACGAGAGCGCGGTTGACGACGGGCTTGGCGTAGCTCTCCGGTTCTTCTGCGTGAGCTTGCGAAACTTCTGGACCGCGCGGATGACGGCGCTGGAACGAGGAATGTGTTAGCGCGAAGCGGAGGGTCTGCCGCTGAGGGGCCATCCCGGCTGGAAAGTGCTCACAAGGCGGACGAGATGCTCCGGATGGCGCCGCGCAGCTCTTCGGGCGAGGGCTCGCCGACCATGCGCTCGTCAGCGAGGTTGACCTCTTTACTCGGCATGACGATGCCCTCGAGGTAGGGGTGGGCCTGCACCATCGCGAACGTCGGCATCAGCAAACACAACGGCCAGCTCAGGAAGGGCGCGCGAGGCACGCACGCGGATCTCATCGATCGTTATCCGCGAGGCCGCATCCTTGACGAGCATCCGGCGGATGATGTCCTTCTGCGGCTCAGGCCACTCGGCAGGGATCGGCACCGGGTCGTCCCGAATCGAGTCGAAGAGGTCGATCGGGTTGTCGGCGATAAAGGGCAGGTCGCCCGTGAGCATGACGTAGAGAGTAACACCGAGCGACCAGACTGGTGCAGACGGGGGGTGGAGGTCAGGGTCAGGTCGTTGATGGAAAGGAGCTGCCTCAAGGCCAGGGCGAGACGCACTGTCGATTGCGTTTGGGAGGAGGACCTCGCCGGCTGCGGAGAGAAAGCCGCAGCAGAGGGAAGAGTTAGCTTCCGTGTGGCTCTGATCCGTAACGGTGGCGGCGGCGGCAACTGAGGTACCGACAGGTCGTGCACTCTGGCGGCATAAAGGCCGGGCTGCCGTTAGCCTTGTTGATATGGGCGTCGCCGCTCTTGTTGAACATGTCGCTGACGCCAAAGTCGCAAAACTTGGCCGTCTCGCCGTCCATGCTGAGGAGGATGTTCTCGGGCTTGATGTCGCGGTGGATGACGCCATTCGAGTGGAGGTACTCGAGCCCAAGGATCAGCTGGGAAAAGTAGCGCTTCGACTGCTCGGGCTTGAGCGGCGGCTTGGACCGGCACGGCATGTCGAGCAGCGTCCCGCCCGGACAAAACTCGAGCACCATGAAGAGGCCGTCCGAGAGCGGGACGTCGAGCACCTCATACAGATGGATGAGCTATGTTGGATGGGGGACCGTCAGCCAGGTATCGCTTCCAAGGAGATCGGCGACCGCGCCCAACATACGTTCGGGTGATCGAGCTTTTTCATGATGGCGACCTCGCGAGAGATGAACGTCAGTGGGTTGTCCTCGCCCATCCAGCGCGGCACTGGCGGTGGGGCGAGCCCGCCTCGTCCACCTCGTCCCCCGCGAGCGGCCGCGCTTCGTCGTTCTCGGACCGAGCGCTCCATGATCTGCTTTCGTAGGCGCGACTTTGAATACTCCTTGACGGCCTGTGGGAGTGTGCAGAGCTCGTCAGCCGGAGAAGGCGCAGCGCAAGTGATGACTGCGCCAGGCAAGACTTGACGCACGAAGGTCAGGCCAGTCTGGACATCGACGCCGAGCTCGACCGTGCCGTAAGCGCCCTGACCGAGCACAGGCCCGAGCCGGTCTGCAGTCGCAAGAGAAAGCAGGAGTCGTCAGTGAGCTGCGCCGCCGAACTGCGAGGCGAGCGTGAACCGACACTGGTTGACCGTCCGGCGGCCGTCCTCGCCCTCTGAGGCAATGGCGTCCATCGTTTCCTTGACGCTGGCAGGAGCAGAAGCCGGGCGATTCGGTCAGCTTTCCTGCCGTGACACGCTTGCCAGTTCATACACGCAATTGGGACGGACCGGTGCTGCGACGACGGCCGCCGCTTGTGCCTCGTCTTGCGGACGCGCTTGTCGCGCGCCTGCTCGCCCTCGGCCCCTTCGCCGCCGCCCTTGCGTTTCTCCTTGCTACTGCTGCCTGCCATATTGGCGAGCACTGACGGGCCCGGCGCATTGTCGTCCTCGTCGTCGTCGTCGATCCGGGCCGGCGGATACTCGGTCTCGGCGGGAAGCTCGGCCGCCGTCGCCGGTTGAGGCGAGGCGCAATACGGCAGGTCCTGCGCAGGCGGCAGCGGCGGTGAGGCTGGGGGCGTCGTCGGTGCCGTCGAGGGCGTCGTCGTCTGAGCTGCGACGTCGACGTCAGGTGTCGTCGCTGCAGACGGCCGGCCGAGCGGGTCGGTCGTCGTCGATGATGTCGTCGAGTCGAGGCTCATGCCGGCGGCGGCCGCTTCCACACGCGCTGCCGGGCGGCGGTCCTCCAGGATGGAAGACGGAAGGGGGTCGAGAAGGAGGGGTCACGCGGCAGACTTCCTACGCTGACAGGACGAGCGGGAGGTCGGTTCGTGCTGCGTGCTGTCGAGGACGAGGAACAGACCGGGAAGGGAAGGAGCACGGGGGCAGAGGCGAGAGGGCCTACCGACTCTCGCAGGCGGCACCGGCCGGCGGCTTTGGCTGCGGCGGCGTGCGGCGGCGGCGGGCCCTCCCGCTGGGTTGAGCCTGGCGCCTGCTCAGCCTCAGGTCGACCGCCAGTCTGGCACCCCGCCCCCGATTCGCCGTCATTGATTATTCCCGACTCGTCCAACTCGCGTCGTCTATTCTTGGGCGTCGCAGCGTCATGTTTTCGTCAGAGCAGGTGGTGGTAACGGAGGTCGTCACAGGTTTCGTGATAGGGGCTGCTGTTTGTGCGCAGCGCAGCGGGAGCGAGAGCGCGAGGGGAGCGAGAGCGCGAGGGGAGCGAGAGCGCGAGGGGAGCGAGAGCGCGAGGGGAGCGAGAGGGGAGAAGGAGGGGGAGGGCGGCCACGGGACTAGACGCCGGGCGGCATGTGTTCGTCCATGCACCAGGGAACGTCGTCCTTGCGGTAGGGCCGGACCGGCCGCTGGTAGGGGGCGAGGGAGGTCGCATGCGTCTGGGCGTCGGCCTCGCGCAGGGGCTGTTGCGACGCGCGCCATGAGGTCAGATCGGCGAGCTTGCCATCAGACAGGTTTGACAGGGACGCACGAAGAGGACGCCGAGCTCGTAGTTCTGGATCGTGAGCGTCGGCTTAGTCGCCGACTTGGCCATCGTGACCCGGCCCCAAGCCGAAGGCGTAAAGTTGTGGCTGCCGATGTACATGAAACCACCGGCCGGCTCGCGCGGTGGCGCGGCAGGCGGAGCCTCGCCCTTGCCCTTAGGGACCGAGATGGCAACGACGACGTCGTCGTCGTCGTCGTCGGTCGCAGAGGACTCGCTGGCGGAATCGAAGAGCTTCTGCTGCTTGAGCGGCGTCTTGCGACCGGCCAAGGCCGCCAAGCTCGAGCCCGATCGGCCGCCGAGGGTCTGGGGGATCGAATCAAAGACGCCGGTGATGACCTGCATGGACGCAGGCCGAGCTCGCATCAGCCATTGATGCAGCGGCGGTGGCTCGGAGCTTAGAGGGTCGTGCTGCTGACCTTCAAGTGCATGAGGGTCCGCGCGCCGCGCTTCGAGAGCGCGTCATGGAAGTACTGGGGGCAGGTCGCGAACTTTTTGGCGGTGCAGAAGAGCGTGCCGCCGCCGGGCCGGCCGAGGACAGTCGCATCGACCGTGCGTAGAGTGGCTACAGTGCGTTGAGACAACATAAGGTCAAACGTCTGGTCGAGGATCGATGGGGAGGCGACAAACGCACGGAAGACGACTTTGAGGCCCTCGGCGTGCTCCTTGGCGTCGAGAGCAGCGCGCAAGAAGCGCCGCGGCTCTTCGCCCCGGACCATCCTCCAGACGACGTTGGTCCACGGCCGCGTGTACTCGCCGATGCTCGAGCCCTGCGCAGCGAAGGGGGTATGGCCAGTGTCAACGATTGGGTCTCGATGACTGCAAGAGAGGCGGGGGGGCAGTCGGACCTGTGCCTCGAGCGTCGTGAGCTCCTTACCGGCCGACGCGATCCAGCCCTCTTTGCGTAGCACCTTTCCCAGCCGTCCGATACCGCTCGAGTCGAGCTCGTCCCAGCCCTCGCGCTTGCCGGCGAGCGAAGCGATCAGTGTGACGGTGACGTCGGAAAAGTCCCACTTGTCGGCAATCTCATCAAGCGACTTGAACGGCAGCCGGCCGAGCTGGCGCGTGTCGTTCTCGAGCGAGGCGCGGACCTGAGCGAACGACTTGTTGACGCCGAGCGCCTGCAGGTAAAGGAGACGGGCGCCAGTCAGCAGCCTTGCGCGCACAGAGAAGGAGAGGGGAAGCGAGAGCGCGCCTTCAGAATCTCGACCCACTGCTCGCCAAAGTCGGAGCGCTGCCTGCCGGCTGCGGTCCGGGGCTTGAAGTCCTGAACCCAGACGATCTGGGCAGCCGGGGCGATGCGAGACTGTCAGCGCCTGGGGAGCGAGGGCGCCAGTGGTCCATCGATACGCACGTTTTCGATCGACTCCCAGTCGTGCGCAAAGAAGTTCGCCGTCGTGATGACGACGCGCATGCGTCCGTCGATGTACCAGAGCTGTCGGGGAGCCGAGAGGCAGTAAGCCGGAAAGCTCTAGCCGAAATCAGGAACACGCGGAGGCAACGCGACACTTACGAGCATGAACTGGATGAGGGGGCGGAAGCCACAGCGTCAGTCGCGGAGTCGCGGAGGGAGCCATACGACAAGGGGAGCGCCCAGCACCGACTGCGCACCTTCATGTGGCAGGAGCCGAACGAGATCCAAGGGAAGCGGTCCCAGACGCCCGGGAGGATGATGCTGCGGGCCGACTTACCGGCCCAGTCCTTTGACGGCGGCTGCGAGACGAGGATGATCGGCGCCCGCTTTGGATGGGGTAAGCACTGGCCAAGGAAGGCCGGCTCGATGCAGTAGGTTGAGAAGATCGTGAAGACGAGGTTCTCGGGCTGAGCAGTGCGAGAAGAGGGAGCTGGCGTGAGCGGTGTGGGTGCCGCCGGGCAGCTTTGGGAGCCGAGACGACACACCTCGCTGATCAGATCGCCGAGCCGGAACGAGCGCTTGATGCCCTCGCTGGCGCCGGTCGAGCTCGCGTAGACGTTGTGCGTCATGCCGAATGTCGCGTGCCAGAAGCGTTCAGTCAATGGAGGCCGGCAGCTGCTCTCCGGGCCCTTGCCTTTGAGTGCCGCGGGCTCGCCGCCGCCGCCGCCGCCGCCGCCGACAGGGGACGATATGCGCGCCCGCTTGGGTGCGCTCGGGCCAGCGGCGGGATCCGCACCGGCACCGGCGGCCGAGGCACCAGCGGCGGCGGCAGCCTGCCGAGCCTGGACGCGCTGCAGGCGTTCGGCCTCCATTTGCGCGCGTGTCGCTCCGGTCGGGAGGGCGGCAGCAGCAGCTGGCTGCGAGGCAGCCGTCGCCGAAGCATCCGTCCGGGTCGAGGCTCGTTCGGTGGTCGAGCGCGCGGTCGCAGCTAAAGCCTGGACTGGCCGAGACATAGTCTCCGTCAATGGATTTGATGGAGCTTTGGGTTTGTCCACTATAGGTGTCGACGTGCCGCTCAGCCTGCCGCCGTCCTCATAGAGGCCTGGCCTGCCAAAGAGCGGCCCAGAGCTGACGCTACCCGTCGCAGCGCGCGGGATGACGAGCTTGCGCCGCTCAACCTTGGAGGCCTGTACTGCTCCGTCCAATTGTTTTTGGAAGGCGGATTCCAGATCCGGCGCATCGTCGGCGTCGTCGTCGTCCCCCGACTCGGTGACGGACGAGGTCGATGAGGCTGAGCGTGCGCGCTTTCGCGACGAGGCTGCTGCTGGCGGAGGCGGCGGTGCACTGAGCGAGGCCTCGATGGCGCTGACGAGCGGGCATGTCGGGTCAGCGACGGACGCGCGCAAAGGAAACAAATGCGACCGGGGGCTCACAGTCGCATAGCCTCCTCCTCATCGGTTTCAGCCATGAGCGCGCGCTGCTTCTCCTGCAGCGCTCGCTTGCGCGCCTCTTCTTCGCGAGACTTGTGCATCGCCCTGCAGGTCGCATTGCAACTGTTGGGTCAGCAATCGGCCTATTGCAGGCACCGGGCAGAGGACGCAAGGGCACTTGCAGCATCATCTCGGCATCCATGCCGCCCTCTTCAAAGCTCTCGGCCGGCGGCAGCGGCGGTGCGGGCGGCCCGCCGAACCTCGAGCCCCCTTGCGCGGGATGACTGCCGAGTGGCTGACGGCCGTCTCCGGCATAGCCGTAGGGGCCAGCGCGCGACGCCAGCTCCTGCTGCCGATGTCGGGCGAGCTCTGCCGCTTCGCGATGGCGTACGTCCTCCCGGCGGACGGCATTGGCCTCGACGTAGCCCGATCGCGGGTTTGGCCTGCTGCTGCTCCCACTACTGCTGGCTGCAGCCGTCGCGTGCGAGGAGGACGAGGACGCCACGGCAGTCACACGTCGAGGAGGTGCCGTGAGCGCTTGCCGCGCGGCGGAACCCGACGCCCGCGGTGGAGGGACCTCCTCGAGAATCTGAATCTCGTCGTCGTCGTCGTCCGACGAGTCGCCGAGCTCGATCGGTGCGTCGTGCGGGGGAGGATGACGGGCTGGCGCTCGGCTCGAGGACGAAGCGCTCTCAGCTGGACGACGGGCGGCTTCGCGGGCCGAGAGGGCAAGGGCGCTGGTAGAGGGGCGGGTGGGATGACGCGCGCGAGCGGGCGTCGGTCAGCAGGTGAGGAGCCGAGGCCGTCGGGCGAAAGAAGTTGAGCGGGCACGCACAAGACGACGTCGTCGTCGTCGGACGAGGCCATAGAGTGGTCTTGGGCTGTCGTCCCTGCGATTGGGACGGCAGGTACGTGATCGTGCTGGAGCGGGGTGCGAGCCCTGCTGGATGGACGAAGAGGCATCCGCCGGCGGCGGCGGACGAGCGCGAGGTCAACCGGTCGAGCCTCGGAGGCGCTTTCTGGCCGAGTCAAGGCCTCGTTCAAGCACACCTCGCCCTCCTGCCTGACACCCATCATCTCCCCGATTTCCCAGTGCAGTCTTGCCCAGCATGGCCGACAGCAAACCTCGCCTCTTTATGCTCGACTACGGGGCGGGCGTGAGTCTGCTTCGGTGTTGCCTGGAGGGCGAGACCCGCCGTCGCCACGTCCTCCTCCTAGGGCTGACCCGACGCGAGTCATCCTCGTCCTCTCCTCGCAGAACGTCCGCTCGCTCGCCAACTCGGTCCGCAAGCTCGGATACGAGTTTGAGTGGATCAGCGACGCCTCCGACTTCGACAAGGCCGACGTGCGTACCCTTCGCTGCTCGCCAGCTGGACGTCCAGCCTAACCTGCCTGTCCCTCTTGCCCTCCCAGAAACTGCTCTTCCCCGGTGTCGGCTCGTTCCCGCAGGCCATCTCGTCGCTCCGGAAGCGTGGGCTCTATGACCCGCTGCGGAAGTACCTCCAGTCGGGCCGCCCTTACTTTGGCATCTGCATCGGCATGCAGGTCCTCTGCGAGTCGTCTGAAGAGGGTGAGCCGATCGCCGGCCTCGGCATCGTCCCCGCCCGAGTGACGCGCTTCGACTCGTCCGACGTCCACAAGGGCGCCAAGAAGGCGGTCCCGCACATGGGCTGGAGCGAGGCGACTCCGCACCCGGCGAGCAAGCAGGACCAGGTCAACCCGGCCGACGGGCCGCCCGAGGACCTCTACTTTGTCCACTCGTACGCAATCCCGTACAAGCAGCCGACCGCCGAGCTCTCGCGCTGGGCCCACACGACGACCCAGTACGGCAACGAGGTCTTTGTCTCGTCGGTCCGCCGGGGCAACATCCTCGGCTGCCAGTTCCACCCAGAGAAGAGCGGGGCGGCTGGCCTGCGTGTGCTCGAGCGCTGGCTGCAGGCGCCGATCGACGAGCTCAGCGGCGACTTTGAGGCTGACGGCGCTGAGGAGGCCGCGGTCGAGGTCAAGCCGAGGGCCGAGGATGGCTTCACGAAGCGCGTCGTCGCCTGCCTTGACGTCCGGACCAACGACGCCGGCGACCTCGTCGTCACCAAGGGCGACCAGTACGACGTCCGCGAGGCCGCGGTCGAGGAGGGCTCGAGCGGCCAGGTCCGCAACCTCGGCAAGCCGGTTGACCTTGCCCGGCGCTACTACGCCGCCGGCGCCGACGAGTGCGTTGCCTGCCTGGCCTGTTCCCAACTTCAGGTCTCTGGCGATGCTGATCGCCCGCCTGCCCTCGCTCTATGCTGCCGCCCTCCGTCGCCTCAGGATCTGCTTCCTCAATATCACGTCGTTCCGCTCGTCGGCACTGCTCGATCAGCCGATGCTCGCCGTCGTCGAGGCCGCGGCCGAGACCATCTTCGTGCCGCTGACCGTCGGCGGCGGCATCAAGGACACGGTCGACCCGGACGGCACGCCTCGGTCCGCGCTCGAGGTCGCCGGCGCCTACTTCCGCGCCGGCGCTGACAAGGTGCGCTGATCTTGCCCAGACATTACTCTCTTTGAACAGAGGTGCTGACACCATTCGTGCCTGTCGATCGGGCTCGCAGGTCAGTATCGGCTCTGACGCCGTCCACGCCGTCGCGGCCATCCACGAGCGCGAGGCTCGGGGCGAGCCGGGGCTGAGCGGTAAGACGGGCATCGAGACCATCTTGTCCGCCTACGGCAACCAGGCCGTTGTCATCTCGGTCGACCCCAAACGGGTCTACGTCAGTCCCTCGGCGACGCGCGAGGAGCTCGGCCCTCACTTTGACTCGCTCGTCATCGGCGCTCACGCCCGGGGCAACGTCACCGCCGAGGAGCGCGGCCAGGCCTGGTGGTACCAGTGCACGATCAACGGCGGTCGGGCCGTCGTTGACATGGACGTCGTCCAGCTCGCCAAAGGCGTTGAGCGCCTCGGCGCGGGCGAGCTGTTGCTCAACTCGGTCGACCGCGACGGCTCGGGCCGTGGGTTCGACCTCGACCTCGTCCAGATGGTCCGCGACGCCGTCTCGATCCCCGTCGTCGCGAGCTCGGGCGCCGGAAAGGTCGAGGACTTCGTCGAGGTCTTTGACCAGACGGGCGTCGAGGCCGCCCTCGCCGCCGGCATCTTCCACCGCGAGGAGGTGCCGATACAGGTACGTCCGCGAGCGCACCCTCCCTTCGCCGCGCCGGAGCTCTCGTCTCGCCACGCATCGCTGACCTCGCACTCCTTCCCGCTCGTCCAGGCCGTCAAGGCGCACCTTCGCGAGAAGAATATCCCCGCTCGGCGCGCGAAGGACGTCGCTGGCGATGAGGCGCGACCCTGATCTCGCATGACGCTTGAGAAGAAAGGCATCTTGGCGGATGAAGGGTGGGGCGGGGGGAGTTGGAAGCGGTCTAGCCTCGCTCAGGATGACTAGGCCAGAGAGCTTGTCTTCGTCATCGACACTGTCGACCCGCGCTCCGGATGACTGAGTCGAACTGGGGCTTGTCATCCCCAGGCTAGAGAGAAAGACCCGCTCGTTCGCTCGGTCGTCCAGCAGATGACGGCCTGCGGCGGGGTTCTTCCGACAGACTGCAGCTTTCGCACTTCCCCTCGGCCGTCCTGCAGTCGCGTTTTCGAGCCCAGCTTACAGTTCTCGCCGTAAGCGTCCCCAGCCCACATGTTTATCCAGATCGCACCGAGGGCGACAGCGGCGATCTTGACGGCCCACGCCCGAGCCGGCAAGGTTCTGACCCGACGGCTCGACGTTCGGTCAAGCTCAGGCTACCTCGGCTCGATCTCGGTCGCTCATGGATCTCTATGTTGCACTTACTGCCGCCACACATCTTGCCCGGAGGTGGCTTGATTCGACCAGATACGCATCCGAGGGCCGAGGGCCGAGATGGGCAAGAGTGGGAGGGCGTACCCGCGTGTGATAGGAGAAGGAGGCGGGTCGGTTGCTTTGTGAGCGAAGAGCATCCGTCGACCGTTGTTCGGGCGCCCCGTCGTCTTCCGACGTCGAAGTGTGTGGGGGGTGGGGGGCGAAGCGCGACTTGTGGCTGGCGGGCAACTCTGAGGCAAATTTCTCGTGTGGCCAATGCAATCAGCAGCACGAGGTTGGAGACGACCGCCCTTTGAACGCCTCTTCTCGATTCTGTCTGGGTTGTCCTCCTCTGTTAAGCAGCTACCCCTCCTGCATCAGCCGCGGGCGGATCGGGGACCGTCACCATGGGTTTGCAGGGCAGGGCAAGGTGCGCGGAGCAGACCATCGTCGGTGGCGTCTATCACACACTAAGGGCCGAGCCGTTCTCCTCAGCAAGTGCTGGCTAGGGCGTCGTGGGAAGACGGTGGCCTGGCAGGTGGCGCGAAGGGGTGACGGAAACGGAAGCAGGTGTCTGTCAGACCCGAGGGCTCGATCCAGCCAGGAGGCAGGCTTTAGAGCTGCTGCTTGGGTGGGCGGCCCTGGGTCTCCGCGCAGACAAAAGGGCGGGAGCCCGGGAGCGAACGACCGTACGGGACGGGAGCCCTACCCGGGGCGGACGGGTTTGAATGCTTGCCTGGGGGTCAGGGGTTCCATGGCCAGGGCCGTGGTCGGCCGTCAGCCGTCAGATGGGTCACGGTCAGCCTCCCCTTCCGCCTTCCTTGCGCGCGGGAGCCAGCGGCGGGCGGCGGCGTCGAAACCGCCCCGCGGCGAGTGGCAGGTTGATGCAGAAGACGGGAAGGCTTTGCTTCGGTGGAGAGATCAGCACGGCGGGAAGGAAGAAGGAGCAGGAGCAGGGGGGCAGTCGTCTCAGGCGCAGGCAGGGGTCGAGACGTCAGCGAGGGGCCACAGAGGTCGGCCGCGCAGGACGACGACCTCCTCCCTGCAGACCCGACGACGGCTGGCCGTCGATCCGTCTGCTCCTGCGTCAGGCCGTTGGGACCAGCTGGAAGCGCGTTTCGGCGGGCCGGCGTCGACCAGAGGGTCCGCGCATCAAGGGGGCGACGACAACCGCGGTGGGCGGGCGGGGGCAGCGCCAGCCAAGGACCGTTTCAGCCTGTCGATCCCGACGCTGGCTGCCCTGCCCTGCTCGCTCTCACAGCCGGGCAAGAAGGCTCGGGCAGGCAGCGGCTCGGCAGGCAAGACTCGGCATCATCAGCAGGGCAAAGCCAGCCGTGGGCTTTGGTTGGGCCGAAAGTGCGGGGTTGAGGGCGGGCGCCGCCGTCAAAGGCGCGAGGGCGAGAGAGAGAGGGTTTGGTCGAAGGGGGTCTCTGAGCTGAGACTCACCCCCACCGCCGTGTTTGGTCCCGGCCGCGGGCATGAACACGGCGCGGTTCCAGCCGGTCCCTCAACGTGGAAACCCCCTGCAGGGGTTGCTGGCTGTCTTGCTCGGCGGGGTGGGCGAGCGGACGACGCTGCCAGCTCAGGCGAGCGATGGCGGCCGCCTGCTGCTCCGTGCGCAACTCTACCCCTTCTGGCTGCAAGACAGGCGAGACGAGCACAGAGCGCGGACCCCCCTTCTCCAGATCCGTCTCCCGTCGTCCCACTCACTCCTCCTCCTTCCCTCCCTCCTTGCTACCCGTCCGTCATCTCCTTCTCCCTCTCCCTCCCCTTCTCCTCTAACTGGCGCCCCTGCTTGCTCGCTCGCCCGCCTTCAGCCGCCACCGGTGAGTTTGGACCCTGGCCTTCTGGCTCGACCAACCGTTGCGCCACAGTCCTTGGTCCCGAGGGCGCCAGCCTCCCCTTCTTGCCCCAGCCAACGGGAGCCTGACCCGAGAGCCTCTCCCTCGACCTCGACCGTCTCTCCCTCCCTCGTCCTCAAGGCCGTCGCAGCAGGTCCCCATCTACGTCCCTGCTCCTCCTCCTCCTTCCGGGCTCGTCACCTCGTTCGCTCGCCATCTTCGTCGCCGTCGTCGATCTCGTTCCCGGCCGCCCTACTTCCGCAGTCGCCAGCCGCCGCCCCACCCGAGCCCGCACCCGCTCGGCCGCGCCCTTCGCCCTTCGCACCCCTTTGCCCATCGGCTCCCGCTGGCCGCCAGCCTGCTCCCGTCCTCCGCCGACCCGTCGCTCGAGAGGCCCAGCCCAGCCATCCCGCCACGCCCTACTCGCCCTCGGCACGCCCGCACGCCCGCCCGGCCTCCAGTCAGCGGATCGCCGCCGGCCGACCCTGCCCTCTCCCCCTTCCTCCCCTCCCAACGAGCGGCGCCCGGGCCTGTCTTCCTCCCAGGTCGGCCTCTCCATCCCCTCTTGTAGCATCTTCCCCTCTCCCCAGCGTCTCGTCGGCTGGTCCAACGGGCCCAATCCCCTTCTTCGTCTCTCGCTCGCCGCTTGCCGCAGCAGCCCTCCTTCCGGTCCCCCCCTCCCCTTGCACGTCACACGCCTCGCCCGCTCGCCCCATGCCGACCCGCGGCTTCACCAGCAACTGCCAGAACCTCGTCGGCCACCGGGTGACCGACGGCTCCTACTCGGTCGTCTTCGAGGCCGTCCTCGGCGTCGGTGCCTACGGCGTCGTCTACAAGGCTCGCAACCTGGCCTTGCACGGGCCCGAGTTCTTTGGTGCGTTCGGCCTCGCCTCGTCTCGTCAGCCACCGCCCCCGAGTGGCCTTCGGCGTCGTCCGCCTCTGTCGTTTCTCCCAGACTGACCCTCCCTCCCTTCGTGGCCGCCCTCGCCAGCCGTCAAGTGCCTCAACAATGCCTCGCTCGACGCCCGGCAGCGTCACTTCCAGCGGCGGGAGCTCAGCCTGCACCGTCTCGCGGCCTCGCACCCTTCCATCGTCTCCATCCACCGCATTATTGAGTCGCCCTCCATCATCTACGTCGTAAGTGTGCTTTCCTCGCCCGGCCGGGCTCGAGACGATCAGGACGACGCTGACCGGGCCCGCTCTCCGCTCCAGATCCTCGACTACTGCCCGAATGGCGACCTCTTCTCGATGATCACCGGCAGCCGGCAGCCCTACATCGGTCACGACCGGCTCATCACCTCGGTCTTCCTCCAGCTCATCGACGCGGTCGAGCACTGCCACGCGCTCGGCATCTTCCACCGCGACCTCAAGCCCGAAAATGTCCTTTGCGCCCAGGGCGGGGGCCAGCTCCTGCTCGCCGACTTTGGCCTCGCGACCTCGGAACGATCGTCCAAGGACTTTGGCTGCGGCTCGACCTTCTACATGTCGCCCGAGTGCCAGGGCGGGCTCTACGAGAAGGTCGCGGCGTACAACACGGCCGCGAACGACACGTGGTCGCTCGGCGTCATCCTCGTCAACCTTACCTGCGGCCGCAACCCTTGGCGGCAGGCCTCAGTCGCCGACGAGACCTTCCGAGCCTTCGTCGCAGACGGCAACTTTCTCCGGACGATCCTCCCCATCTCGCGCGCATGCAACGACATCCTCAAAGCCATCTTCCGGCTTGAGCCTGCCGAGCGCGTCGCACTCGGCGAGCTCCGGCAGAAGGTCAAGGCGGTCCGGCGGTGGAACATGGTGCGTCGCCCAGCACACTGCTTCCTCGCTCGCGTGCGCTTGGGCTGAACCCATCCCTCTTTCTCTTCGCAGAGCGAGGACGAACTCGTCACCGCCCATGAGCAGGCCCGCGTCGCCGCCGAGGCCAGTGGCCACACGACTTCGCGCCGGCTCCAGGCCCGGGCGGCCGTGCTCGAGCAGCGTCGGCTCGAGGAGCTCGCCGCCGCGACTGCTGCTGCGGCTGCCGTGGTCGACCGCTCGCCCTCTCCGCCGGCCGCCTCGTCATCATCGGCCGACGCCAGTACGAGCGCAGCCTCGTCGGCGACGTCATCGTCGATGGGCGTCCTGGTCAGCGGCCGGACGTCCTTTTCGGCCTACAGCGACGAGAGCGATGGTTCGTACGTCACCGACGACGAGGACCAGGATGATGTGGACGAGCGGCGCCATCCGGCCTCGCTCCCAGTCTCGCCCGCGCACTCGGACCAGTTCATGCTGTCTGCCTCGCACGAGGCCGAGTCGCCTTCGAGGCTGCTCGCCACCCCGCCACCGGCAAACGACGGGGCCGACCAGTTGGCTTCTCAGACGCCGCCGGCCCTGCTGCCGCCGCAGGCGCCGACCAAATACTCGCGGCCGACGAAGCTTCGGACCCAGCCGTCGTCGACGTCCATCTCGTCGTGCGTCTCATCGACCTCGTCGGCCGAGTCGGCCTTCCCGACGACACCCGGCGCAAAGCACTTTAAGGGCCACCCCTTGCCCGGACTCGAAGGCTCTTGCGACGGCGACGAAGACGTTCACTTCGCCGCCAGCGCGGGCGTCAACGATAGCTTCCGACCTGTCGCGCCCGTTGAGTCCAAGGGTCAGCCGTCGGCTGGCTCGCTCATCGGCGCCCAGTTTGCGCTCGCCCAGCTGCATCGACTCGAGCTCCGGCAGCCGTCGGCCACCGGTCGGCAAGCACCGCTCCTGCTCCACACGCCGCATCCGATCGTCTAGAGGCCCTAGCGGCGGGCATACACCTCCCTTCCCTCTTTCTCGTGCTCACTCTCTTCTCATTTCTCTCTCTCTCTCACTCTCTCTCTCACACACGCTTCCCCCGTCTTGTTCATCTCCCCTCCCCCGTCTCCTGTCCGCTCACCTTGTCTGTCTCTCAAATCGCCTCCCTCATCCTCCGAGGGCCGTCGCCCACCGTGTTGCCACCAAAACCTCCCCTACATACATAGGCCGTCCGCCCTCGCCAGCTTTGTACAAACTCTATTCTGTCCTTTTGTCAAACCCGTCCCGTTCTTGAAAGACGATCTTCACCGGCCGGGTGCCAGAGGCAGTGCCGTCGCTGTCGTCGAGGGCGGTCTGCTCGCGCCGGTGCCGTCTGCGCGCCTGCCCTTCTCCTCGTCGCGCCGCCGCCGCCGCCGCCGCCGCCGCCGCCTCTCGCTCAACCATCATCGCCGCCCGCCCATTCCTCGCTACCATCTCGCCTTGCTCTCTCCCACCCGTTACGACCCCCGTCTACTCCCTAGCTCCTTTGCGCAACGATCCAGCATCGACGTGACCCTCCCATGAGCGTGCGTTGTCCTGGTTCTTGCGTCAGCGGTCCTTCTCGGGCCTTGCCTCCGCTGACGCGCTCGTCTCCTTGCTCGCTCGCGCCCTGGTTGAACGACGTCCTGCCTGCCTGCCCCGCCCTGCCTCAGTCGTCCCAGCCCCATCGGCAGCCGACAAACGTCTCCCGGTCGTCTTATGACGATTACTCGGCCTCGGGACAGGGCGCCGCCGCTGGCGGGAGCGGCGGCAGGCGACCCGACGTCAGCAAGAAGCTCGTCGTCGTCGGCGACGGAGGCTGCGGCAAGACGTGCTTGCTCACCGTGTGCGCCCCTCTCTCTCCGCCTTCGTCGGTGCTCGTCTTTGGGGTCCGATGCCGGGTCCAGAACAGGAGGCTGACAGGCCCGACGCTCGCAGCTACGCCCACGATCGCTTCCCGGTGGTCCGTCGTCCTTCGTCTGCTGTCCTGGGCTCTCGGCACACGCGCGCTGACTCGAGTGGCTAACGCTAACTGGCACCTTGACTGGCCTCCTAGAACTATGTGCCGACCGTCTTCGAGGTCCGTAGCGTCCCGACGCTGCTTCTTCCGCTCGCATGTTGCGCTGAGCCACCTCTGACGCCGCCCGCCGCCACCGCCACCAGAACTTTGTCGCCCACGTCCAGTACGAAGGCAAGCTGGTCGAGCTCGCCCTCTGGGATACGGCCGGCCAGGAGGACTTTGACCGGCTCCGGCCGCTCTCGTACAACGACACCGACGTCGTCCTCATCGTCTTTGCCATCAACCACCGGCCGAGTCTCGAAAACGTCCGCGACAAGGTCGGTCGTCGCTTTCTCGGGGCCTCCCCCCGAGCAGCCGGGCCTCTTCCCGGCGTCTGCTGACCGTCCTTTCCTCGGGCAAACGACAGTGGCACCCCGAGATCTCGCATTTCCTCGAGACGACGCCGATCCTCCTCGTCGGGGCCAAGACGGACCTCCGGACCGACTCGCAGACGCTCGCGCTCATGTCGGCCCAGGGCACGCAGCCCATCTCGCGGGCCGAGGGCGAGGCGGCCGCCCGCTCGATCGGCGCCCGCTACTTTGAGTGCTCGAGCAAGCTCGGCGCCGGCGTGCGCGAGGTCTTTGAGGGCGCTCTCAAGGAGAGCTTCCGCAAGAGCCGCTTTGGCCTCGGCCGAAGCAGTGGCGGCGGCAGCAGTGGCAGCGGCGGCGGCGGCGGCGGGTCCGGCAAGAGGCGAGGGTGCGTTGTCCTTTAAAGACCACCCGCTGTCGAGCGCCGCGCGCCCATCCTCGGTAAACGTCGAGAAGAGGACAGAGCTCCGGCTTCTCAGCTCCTCTGTGCTTTGCACCCGGCAACCCTACGGACCTTTCCCTTCCTCTCGCTTCCCCTTCTCGTCGCCCGCCCTCTCTCGCACGCTTGTATCGTCCTTCTCCCCCTTGCTTCTCTGCTGCGTCTCCTTACATCCTCTTTGGGCCTCTTCGGCCACTCGACCTCAATCACCGGCCGTCGCACAGTCCCCTCCGTCGTCCCGAGGCGCAAGGACTCGACGCCCTCCGCGCGCCTCTGCGCGGGCCCAGCCCTGGCCCCCACCCAAACCTCTTCGCCCGCCTCCGAAGCCTGGCAGTCCTGGGTCTTTGCACGTTTCTGCGCATGCTTGCTGCCTACACACGTCCTTCCGCCGCCGCCGCCATGCGTCTCGCGGCGCGAGCGAAAGACAGAGAGAACGAGAGAAAGGGGTCATGCACCGGGTCACCTCCCCTTCTTGGCCCCGCTCGACTTGGTCGAGAGGACGTCGTAGAAGATCTCCTGCGAGAGCTCAATGTTGCCGGCAAAGCGCTTCATCCGGGCCTTGCCCGCCTTCTGCTTGTCGAGCTGCTTGCGCTTGCGGTCGAGGCCGGTCACCTTGACGAGGACATCCTTCCGAACGGGACTCACCCTTTGGGCGAGGCGAGAGTCGGAACGCGGGAAAAGGGGGCGTGTCAGTCGATGCTCCGAGCCGGATGGCTTTGCTAGCCTCGCCTCGCCTCGCCTCGCTCGTGCAGGCCGACGGCCGGCGGGCGGCAGCCAAGCGAGGTGAGGAACTCGCTCGGCCGCAAGTGGGTAATGGGGAGGGGGGGAGGGGGGAACGCACCGCTCCGAGGCGATCGCCTTCGTGCCGACCATGGCCTGGATGCGCATCTCGTACTGCTGGCGGGGGAGCAGGTCCCGGAGCTTGGCGCACCACTGCCGGGCGATGCCGTCCGCCTGCGAGCGTTCGACGATCACTGGTCCAGCCGCGAGGGCAAGGTCGGACGGAGGGAGCGCGGGACAAGCAAGTGCGGGTCAGTAGACGGGCGGGCTGGGGCAAGATGGCGTGGGTGTGGGAGGAGAAAAGAGCAGGGTGGATCCCTGCGATAGGAGGAAGGAGAAGAAGGGGAGAAAGGGCGACGCACTCGAGAGGGCATCGAGCGTGTTGCCGTTGATCTGGATCGTCATCTGCGCTCGCGTCCGACAACGGGGTGGGCAGGCGTCAGCGATCAGCAATCGCGCCTCTCGACCGGTCGGCGAGGGGGGGGGGGCGTACCTTGACGCTATCGCTCGTGCTCCAACCGGCGTCTTCATAGTCGAGCGAGGCGAAGCCCGAGCTCAGACTGGGAGACGATCGGCAAGCGGGGCGGGGGGGAGGAGGGGGAGGGGGGTGCGAGAGGGGGTCAGCGACGAGTTTCGGATGGCCTTGGGATCAGGTTCGAGCAGCAGATCGACGGAACCTCTTGAGCTCGTCGAAGAAGTCGGTGACGATCTCTGCGGGGCGAAGGGAGGGACAAGAGCGGGGGAAATTTATGGTCGATCAGCTGGCCAGCCAGACCGGCAGCAGCGGCAGGCGGAGCTCGAGTAGAAAGGCGGAAGACGTACCCGCCATCGGGATCTGGTACTTCAGCAGCGCCCTGTTCGAGCTGACGCCCTCGCTCTTCAGCCCGCCATCCCCCTCTTCCTCCTCCTCTCCCTCCATCTTGGCCGCCCCGCTCTCGAGATAGCTATACGCCAGCTGGACGCCCCTCCGGCCGTTACAGAGCTCCATCATCGGGCCGATAAAGTCCTCGGGGACGAGGATCGTCGCGTTGATCATGGGCTCTTCGACGGCCCGCCAGCGCCCACGCTCGAGCACGTCGGGGAAGTCGGTCGGGTTCGAGATGATGCTTTCGAGCCCGTCCCGGTCGATCACTGGCGGCGTCCGTGCAGGCCCGGGCGGGTGCCATTTGGAGCAGATAGCGCGGTAGGAGGACAGGGGAGAGGAGGAGGAAGAGGGGGAGGCGGGGGGCTAAGGGTGTCAGTCGGTAGAAAGGCAGAAGGAAGGGGGAGGGGGGTGTGGAATCGGGACGGACGCTTGTAAGGGACCGAAGGGGCGGTGATGATGATCTCCGAATTGTACTCGTCCTCGAGCCGCTGGCGGAAGACGTCCATGTGGAGCGCTGCCGGAC